>JAESFW010000119.1_pt1 | contig 146963 bp, 126 predicted proteins | sample 9269481 | NCBI WGS metagenome assembly JAESFW01 (sample SAMN14515350, study PRJNA621654) | algae metagenome | isolation source: Lyngbya sp. HA4199-MV5 and co-occurring heterotrophs from soil with... | place: USA: Ahupuaa O Kahana State Park, Hawaii | collected 2009-07-21 | reverse complement strand
CCACGCGGCCGCGCGGCAGGCCGCCCACGCCCAGCGCGATGTCCAGGCCCAGCGAGCCGGTGGAGACCACCTGGATGTCCTCGATGGCCTCGCCTTCGCCCAGGCGCATGATGGTGCCCTTGCCGAACTGCTTCTCGATCTGGGCCAGCGCGGCCGCCAGGGCCTTGGCCTTTTCACTGTTGGCGGGATTGCTGCCTTTGACTGCGACGTCCATGGAAAACTCCTTGTGAATCAACGGGTTGTGTAGCGCATCGGCTTCTGCAATTAACTACAGGCTGGATGCTTGAACAGTAGTTTATGCGAGCCATGGATGCGCAGCAATGGAGTATTTGGTCAGTTTGCCTGACAATATCGCATGGCCGAATCACCGCCCTTTTCCACCCCCGTACCGGCCGAGGACGGCTGGCGCCAGACCCACCTGGGGCGCCTGCTCGGCCACGCCATGCGCCGCTTCGACGCGCGCGTGCTGCAGCTCATGGCGCACGATGTGGAGGTGCCTCTGGCCCTGTCCAACCTGGCCGCACGCGACCAGGTGAGTGCCGCCCATGTGCACATCACACGCCACCTGGCGCTGCAGGGCGACCGCCTGACCGACCTGGCCCGGCGCGCCGGCATGACCAAGCAGGCCATGGCCACGCTGGTCGACCAGTGCGAGGCCTGGGGCCTGGTTACGCGCGAGGCCGACCCGCTCGATGCCCGCGCGCGGCGCGTGTGCTTCACGCTCACTGGCCTGGCCTGGCTTCAGGCCTTTCGCAATGCCGTGGCGCAGGCCGAAGCGGAGTTCCGCGACGAGGTGGGCAAGGACGTGGCCACCGTGGTGGCGATCGGGCTTGAGGCCTACGCGGGCGGGGACACCCAGGACCCGCTGTGGCGCTGAGCCCCGCTCAGTGGGCGGCGGTTGGCACCTGGGCCCGCGCTGCCGCCCCCAGCCGGTTGGCATCGATGCCCATGGCGCGCAGCGTGCGCGCCGCCACGCCCTGGGACATGGCGGCCACCGCCACCACCACATGGGCGCCCAGCAGCGGGCCGCCCTGGTCCTTGCGCGTGCGCGCCAGCGCCTGCACCAGTTCCTGCCCCGAAGGCTGGGCCCGGTAGGGCCCCGGGGCTGGGGGAGCCAGGGCCGGCGCCGACGGCAACCCCACATCGCCCCACCCCAGGCCCTGCAGGGCAGCGCGGTACTGCTGCTCGATGGCGCCGCGCACCGCCGCCGGGTCGGCACCGATGCTCTCGAAGGCCCGACGCGCCGAGCCCTCGGGCAGGTCAATGGCCGCGAGCAGGAAGTGCTCAGCACCCGGGGCCGCCTGGCCCCCCGCACGGGCATGGGCTTCGGCCTGCGCGCACAGCCGGCTCAGGGTGCGCATGCTCTGGAAACGGTCTTGCAGCTGGCGGAACATGGCAGGACTCCTTCTTTCACTCACGGTTTGGGAACATGGGGCGACAGCCGCTTGTGCGCGGCCTGCTTGCTGACCCCCAGGGCCTGCGCGATATCGGCCCAGGACCAGCCCTGCGCCAGCGCGGCCGCCACAGCATTCGCCTCCAGCCGGTCGGCCAGCAGGCGCAGGGCCACCACGGCGGCGAGCGCCGCCTCGGGGTCGTCGGGCGAAGGAAGGGGCGAGGGGGCTTGCATGCCGTCAACTGTAGTTGACGATTTCACCGCCGTCAACCTTTATTGACGATCAAACCCTCAGGGCGCTGGCAGGGAGTGGGGCGCCGGCTCGGCACAGGCCAGCAGCCAGGCGCGGAACACCTGCAGGGTCTGCAGCTGGTTGCGCCCCTCGGGGTAGCAAAACCAGTAACCCATGTCGCTCTGGTAACCGCAGCCGGGCAGGGGTTCGCGCACCAGGCCGCTGGCGATCTCGTCCTGCACCAGGCAGCGCGGCACCAGTGCCAGGCCCATGCCGGCCATCACGGCGCGGATCATGGACTGGAACTGGTCGAACTGCGGGCCGGCCAGCGGGTTGAGCCCCTGCACGCCGTGCGTTTCGCTCCAGCGCAGCCAGGCCTCGGGCACCGTGACATGGCGCAGCAGGCTGTGCCGCGCCACATCGCGCGGATGCTCGATGCGCCAGTCCGCCACACGGGCGCGTGGCGCAATCAACGCCACGTCCTGCCCCGTGAGGTAGTGGGCATGGGCGCCGGGCCAATGGCCGTCGCCGAAGAGGATGGCGCAGTCGAGCTCGGGGCGCTCGAAGTTGTAGCTGTGCACATAGGGCACGAAGTGCAGCGTGACCTGCGGGTGCTGCTGCTGGAACTGCGGCAGCCGCGGGATCAGCCACTTGGCCGCGAAGGTCGGCAGGCTCGACAGGTGCAGCGCGCCGCCGCCGTCGTCGCTGGTGATGAGCTCCAGCGTGGCCGCCTCCAGCTGGGCCAGCACAGCCCGCACGGCCTTCTCGTAGCGCTCGCCGGCCGGGGTCAGCGCCAGGCGCTTGCGGCTGCGCTCGAACAGCGGCACGCCCACCCACCCCTCCAGCTCCTTGACCTGCTTGCTCACCGCGCTCTGCGTGAGGTGCAAGGCCTCGGCCGCGCGCGAGACCCCGCCGAAGCGGGTCACGGTGGAGAACGCACGCAGCAGGTGCAGGGGCGGGGAAAGGCGGCGCAGAGAGGACATGCTAAGTTCTCAAATCATTCCATATTGGAATGTTATCAGGCACATCCATTGCTTGGAAGAGCAGCACCGAATCCCTTAACCTCCCATCCTCTTCTACGGAAACACCCCATGAAACGCCGTCACCTGCTCACCACCCTGGCTGCTGCATCTTTCGTTCCTGGAATATCCTTTGCGCAGGATGCCAAGCCTCTGCGCATCGTTGTGCCCTTCCCGCCCGGCGGTGCCACCGACATCACCGTGCGTGCGCTGCAGGAATCGCTGGTGCGCATCCTCAAGCAGCCCGTGGTGCTGGACAACCGCGCCGGCGCGGGTGGTTCCATCGGCATGGCCGAGGTGGCACGCGCCCCGGCCGATGGCCTGACGCTGGGCGTGGCCACGCTGTCCACCCATGGCGTGAACCCCGCCGTGTACAGCAAGCTGCCCTACAACCCGATCAAGGACTTCGTGGGCGTGACCGAGATCGTCAAGGCGCCCGGCGTGGTCGTGGTGAACCCCACGGCACTGCCGGTCAAGGACTTCGCCGACCTCGTGAAATACCTCAAGGCCAACCCCGGCCGCGTGTCCTTCGCAACGCCCGGCAACGGCACCATCGGCCACATGTGGGGCGAGCTGTTCAAGAGCAGCACGGGCACCTCCATGGTGCACATCCCCTACCGTGGTGCGGGCCCGGCCATCAACGACGTGCTGGCCGGCCAGGTGGCGGTGTATTTCGACCAGGTGGCCTCCTCGCTGCCGCACATCAAGGCCGGCAAGCTCAAGGCACTGGCAGTCTCGTGGCCAGGCCGGCTGGACGTGCTGCCCGAAGTCCCCACCTACGCCCAACTGGGTTTCGCCAACAACAACGACCCCTCCTGGTTCGGCCTGGTGGCCCCGGCCGGCACCCCCACCGCCGCGGTGGACCGCATCCAGCAGGCCGTGGCCCAGGCATTGCAAGAGCCTGCGGTGCGCGAACGCCTGGCGGGCCAGGGCCTGTACCCCTCGGGCACCACGCCCAAGGAGTTCTCGGCACAGCTGGTGCGCGAGATCGAGAAGATGAAGCGCGTCGCGGCCTACGCCAAGATCGCCCTGGACTGAACACACACCGGGTCGCAAGACCCGGCGGCCATCGCTGGGGGAGACTAGGGATAACCATGGTCTCCACCCGGTCTGGACGGCTAGGCCGGCCGTCCCACTTTGCGCACACTCTGCCTATGCATGCAGCCTTGAAACTGATCCACCGACGATTCCAGCAGGCCCAGCCCGGTGCCACCGGTTCTCCCGGCACCTCGCTGTCGCCTGCGGCCTCCTCCTCCCCTTCGTCCTCTCCTCCCGCCTTCACCTACCTGCCTGGCACCACGCCCCTGGTGCTCGACTCGCCGCACAGCGGCACCTGCTACCCCGACGATTTCGGCTCCGCCTGCGACCTGCCCACGCTGCGCCGCGCCGAAGACACCCATGTCGAGAAGCTCTACGACTTCGCCCCCGCGCTGGGCGTGGCCTGGGTGGAAGCGCACTTCCCCCGCATCTACCTCGATGCCAACCGCAACACCACCGAACTCGACGTCAGCCTGCTCGACGGCGAGTGGACCGACCCCATCTCCACCGATCCCCGCGTGCTCTCCAAGGTGCGCCTGGGCAAGGGCCTGGTCTGGAAGTTCACCGACCAGGGCGAGCCCATCTACAACCGACTGCTCACGGTGGCCGAGGTCCGCGCGCGCATCGAGCGCTGCTGGCGCCCCTACCATGGCGCCGTGGAGCAGGCCATTGCCTCCGCGCACGCACGCCACGGCTACAGCATCCACATCAACTGCCATTCCATGCCCGCCGTGGCCGCCAGCCACGCCACCGATTTCCCGGGCCTGGTGCATGCCGACTTCGTGGTCGGCGACCGCGACGGCACGACCGCCGACCCCGCGCTCTCGGCCCTGGTCTGCGAGCACCTGCGCGCATGCGGCTACAGCGTGGAATACAACCACCCCTACAAGGGCGTGGAGCTGGTGCGCCGCTACAGCGACCCGGCAGCGCACCGCCACAGCATCCAGCTGGAGATCAACCGCAAGCTGTACATGGACGAAGCCACCCTGGAACAGCACCCCGAAGGCATGGCGCGGCTGCGCACCGACCTGCGGGCGCTGGTGGACAGGCTGCTGGCCACCGATCCGCGCGGCTGATCCACCACAACCGGGCCGCAGGTACTGCAGCGGCCTGCGGCCGCCCCGGGCAGTGGGCGCCTAGAATCCGGGGCAGGCCCAGCGCCAGACTGGGGCCGCCCACCAGGAGACACACTGCATGCGCATCCTCATCGCCGAAGACGACCAGGTGCTGGCCGATGGCCTGCTGCGCACGCTGCGCAGCTCCGGCGCCGTGGTGGACCACGTGGCCAGCGGCAGCGAGGCCGACGCTGCGCTGATGACCAACAACGAATTCGACCTGCTGATCCTGGACCTGGGCCTGCCGCGCATGCATGGGCTGGAGGTCCTCAAGAAGCTGCGCAGCCGCGGCTCGGCACTGCCGGTGCTGATCCTCACCGCGGCCGACAGTGTGGAAGAGCGCGTCAAGGGCCTGGATTTCGGGGCCGACGACTACATGGCCAAGCCCTTCAGCCTGCAGGAGCTCGAAGCCCGGGTGCGCGCCCTGACGCGCCGCGGCATGGGCGGCACCAGCAGCGCCATCCGGCACGGCCCGCTGGTCTACGACCAGGCAGGCAGGGTGGCCACCATCGACGGCAAGATGGTCGAGCTGTCGGCGCGCGAGCTCGGCCTGCTGGAGGTGCTGCTGCAGCGCGCCGGCCGCCTGGTGAGCAAGGAGCAGCTGGTCGAGCGCCTGTGCGAGTGGGGCGAGGAGGTGAGCAACAACGCCATCGAGGTCTACATCCACCGCCTGCGCAAGAAGATCGAGCGCGGTCCGATCCGCATTGCCACGGTGCGCGGCCTCGGGTATTGCCTTGAAAAGATACCGGGCTAGTCCTTGAAAATCTTCCAGCGCGAGCAGCGCTCCCTGTTCGGCGAGATCCTGGACTGGATGCTCACCCCGCTGCTGCTGCTGTGGCCCGTGAGCCTGGCGCTCACCTGGCTGGTGGCCCAGGGCCTGGCCAACAAACCCTTCGACCGCGCGCTGGAGTACAACGCCCATGCCCTGGCCCAGCTCGTGGGCGTGCAAAAGGGCGTGGTGCAGTTCAACCTGCCCCAGCCGGCCAGCGAGATCCTGCGCGCCGACGACTCCGACGTGGTGTACTACCAGGTCAAGGGCGTGGGCGGCGAGTTCCTCTCGGGCGAGCGCGAACTGCCGGCCCCCCCTTCCGACGAAGTGCCCATGCCTGGCGAGGTGCGGCTGCGCGATGCCGAGCTGCGCGGCATCGACATCCGCGTGGCCTACATCTGGGTGCGCCTGCCGCTCAAGGACAGCCCGCTGGCCCTGGTGCAGGTGGCCGAAACGCGCGAGAAGCGCAGCGTGCTGGCCACCGAGATCATCAAGGGCGTGATGCTGCCGCAGTTCGTCATCCTGCCGCTGGCCGTGCTGCTGGTGTGGCTGGCGCTGGCGCGCGGCATCCAGCCGCTCAACCAGCTCGAGCAGCGCATCCGCGCGCGCAACCCCGACGACCTGTCGCCGCTGGACGACCGCACCGTGCCGCTGGAGGTGGCGCCGCTGGTGTCCTCGGTGAACGACCTGCTCACGCGCCTGCACGACTCGCTGGCCACGCAAAAGCGCTTCCTGGCCGACGCAGCACACCAGCTCAAGACCCCGCTGGCGGGCCTGCGCATGCAGGCCGACCTGGCGCAGCGCGAGGGCACAAGCACCGAAGAGCTCAAGCGCTCGCTGCAGCAGATCGGGCGTTCCAGCATCCGCGCCACGCACACCGTCAACCAGTTGCTGGCCCTGGCCCGCGCCGAGGGCAGTGGCGTGGTCCTGGCGCGCCAGCCCTGCGACCTGGCACGGCTGGCCATCGAGGTGGTGCGCGATTCGGTACCGCGCGCGCTCGAAAGGCACATCGACCTGGGCTACGACGGCGCCGAGCCGGGTTCACCCGGCGTCTGGGTCGATGGCAACCCGACCCTGCTCAAGGAGCTGGTGCGCAACCTGGTGGACAACGCCCTCAACTACACCCCCTCGGCCCCCGACCGGCCCGGCGTGGTCACCACACGCGTGCTGGCCGACACCTTCGGCCGCGTGCTGCTGCTGCAGGTGGAGGACTCGGGGCCGGGCGTGCCCGAATCCGAGCGCGAACTGGTCTTCCAGCCCTTCTACCGGGCCCTGGGCAGCGATGCCGACGGCTCGGGCCTGGGCCTGCCCATCGTGCTGGAGATCGCGCGCAAGCACGGGGCCGAGGTGCAGCTCGAAGACGCCCACCCAGGCATGCAGCCCCCCGGAGCGCGCTTCAGCGTGCGCTTTGCGGCCAGCGAGCAGGCACCCGACTGAGCCCGGGGCCTTGGCCGCAGGCGCCGGCCGGAAAGACCGGTTTGAGGCATCATGAAATCCCGTTCTGCCGGATGCCCCATGCCTGCTTCTCCCGCTTCGCCGCCACGCCGTTTTCGCAACACCGATGACCGGGTCGTGATCGGCGACTTCCCCTGGTACGAAATGGCCTGGCGCTCGCTGCGCGGCGATTTCAAGCCGCGCAGCGCACCTGCAGGGGGCTATGCGCGCTTTGTGCGCGACTGGACCCAGCCCGTGGACCATGCGCTGCTGGCACAGCGGCACGAGGCCCCCGTGGTGACCTGGCTGGGCCATGTCTCCATGCTGCTGCAGGTGGCGGGCCTGAATGTGCTGATCGACCCCACGCTGGCCAGCCATGCCGGGCCGCTGGGCCGTTTCGGGGCGCCGCGGCGCGTGCCACCGCCACTCACGCCCGAGCAACTGCCGCGCATCGACGCGGTGCTGGTCTCGCACAACCACTACGACCACCTGTGCAGCGCCACCTTGAAGCGCCTGCGCGCAGCGGGGCAGACGCCGCGCTTCATCGTGCCCCTGGGGCTCAGGGACTGGTTCGTGCGGCGCGGCATGGCCGACGCGGTAGAGCTTGACTGGTGGGGGTCTGTGGAGCTGGCCCCCGGCGTGCGTGTGCACTTCACGCCCGCCCAGCACTGGAGCCGGCGCAGCCTGAACGACACCAATGCCTCGCTCTGGGGCGGCTACCTGATCGAATGGAACCGGCCCGATGCCGCGGGGCCCTGGCGCTTCCTGTTCCCGGGTGACACGGGCTACAGCGATGACTTCAAGGCCATTCGCCTGCGCCTGGGTGCCGTGGACTTTCTGGCCCTGCCGATCGGTGCCTACCTGCCGCGCGACTTCATGAAGCCCATGCACGTGAACCCGGCCGATGCCGTGCAGCTGATGCTGGATGTCGAGGCGCGCCAGGCCATGGGCGTGCACTGGGGCACCTTTGCACTCACCCAGGAGGCCTTCGACCACCCGCCGCGCGACCTGGCCGCTGCGCTGGCCGAGCGCGGTGTGCCGGCCGAGCGCGTGTGGCTGATGCGCCATGGCGAGACGCGGGCCATTGCGCTGTAGCCACCCGTCACCTGCGGGCGGCCCTTACCCCACGGCGCGCAAGGACATCAACGCCATGAAGAGGTAGCCGTTGTCGGTGGGCGCACGGTACACCCCGCGTGCACCCAGCACCTGCGCGGCCACGCCCGAGAGCTCCCAGCCGTCGGTCACGTCCGCGTCCCAGCGCGGCACCGTCAGTGGCAGAAAGCCCTGCACCTCACCCCATTCGCGCACGGCCGGGATGCGGGTGCTCACCTTGGCATGGTTGCCGAAGTTGGCCCAGGCCCAGAGCCAGGTGCCGCTGGCCTTGGAGACCGAGCCGATGAACTCGATGTCTGCCACCACCTTGGGAGCCCCCTCGTGCGAAAAGGTCAGCGTGCCCTGCGCCTGGTCGTAGTCCCAGCGCTCGAAGCGCGAAATGCCATGCTCCGATTCGAGCGCCTTCTGCTTGTGGACCAGGGCGTGGTGGGCGTCGACCACGGCATCTTCCCAGGCGTGCTGCTGCGGCTCGGCCATGGCGCCAACGCTGTGGGCCATGGCGTCCTGGTAGCAGTGGTGGCACAGGATCTGGAGGTCCAGACAGCCTTCGTTGCGCTCGTTCCATTCGCCGCCCTCCTTCAGGAGCTCGTCATTGCAGCTCGCGCACCAGGCGTCCGGATATGGGTAGTCGGCCTCGGGGGCGTCGCAGAACCAGCGCTGCGCGGGGTTGCGGCCCAGGTGCCCGCAGACGTAGGTGGGCAGGGCTTCGCCATGGGTGCCGCACTGGATGGAGGTGGCTTCGTCGGTCATGGGGTCAGGGTTGCGGGAACTGTGGAAAGGGCGGCGCGGTCACCACCGTGCAGGACCTGGGCGCTGCACGGCTCAGCCGCAGGTGCGCAGGGGCTTGCCGGCCAGGGGGCCGCGCAGGCCGTCCAGCTGCGGACGCAGGGCCTCGGTCACGGCCGCCAGGCGCAAGGTGAAGCCCGGGGTTTCGGCACGCTCCTGGATCACCCGGGCGGTGCGCACCCCCTTCTCGCCCAGGTTCGCGAGTTCGCGCTTGGCCGCCTCTTCGGTCGCGAAACGGCCCAGCGACAAGCCCAGCTCCAGCGTGCCGCCAGGGCGGTCGAAATCGACCTTGCGGGCGCGCAGTTCGGCGCGCTTCTTGTCCAGCACCTCCTGGTCTTCGAAGCGGCCCATGTAGACCATCCAGCGCGCCGGCAGGGGTGTGGATTCCAGCACCCAGCTGCCCTGCGGCAGCCCGGCCGCAGCCGTGCGCACCGCGTCGGCCTGGCGCTCGTCGAGCACGCCCGACTGCAGGCACTCGGTGGCCGCCGCCGCAGCAGTTGCTACCACCACGGGCGGCGCCGCAGCCTCGGACACCGGCGGCTGCGGCGCCGGACTGGCGGGCCGCACACGCAGGATCTGCAGGGTCTCCGGCCGCAGCTGCTGGCCCATGCGCTGGGGCTCGCCTTCCTGCACCGGCGCCAGGCCCCATTCGCGCAAGTGCCCGTGCGACCAGGCGAAATAGCCGCCATTGGCCAGCAGCAGGATCAGGATGAGAAGGCGCAGCATGCAGCTCCCGGGGTCATGACGGCAGCGCCGGGCTGGGCCGTACGCTGATTTCCGAACTCGTGACGGCCTGCATGCCACTGGCGGTCTGTACCAGCAGTGCGCCGTCTTCGCCTACACCGTGGGCGGTGCCCGCCTGGCCATCGCTCAGCGTGACGGCCCGGCCCTGCAGGATGTCGCGCTGCGCAAAGCGCGCCTGCATGGGCGAGAAGCCATAGCCCTCGAAGGACTGCAGCATGGCCACCAGCGGCGGCACGATGCGCAGCAGCGCCGCCGGAGCATCCAGGCCGGGCTCCACCTCCTGCAGGCTGGCCGGCGGCATGCTCATGCCCTCGCCGCTGCGCGGCAGCACATTGATGCCGATGCCCACGACCACATAGCGGGTAGCTGGCGCGCGTTCCGCCGGGGCGCCCTGGGGCGCCACGAAGCTCGCGGTCTCGACCAGGATGCCGCCAAGCTTGCGGTCACCGCTGACCCACAGGTCATTGGGCCATTTGAGGCCGACGCGCGGGGCAGCGCCCTCGGCCGGCAGCGCCGGCTGCAGGCTTTCGGCCACGCTCACGCCCACCGCCAGCGACAGGCCCGACCAGTCGGCCGGAGCCAGCGGCAGGCCCAGGCTCATCATGAGCGAGGCGCCCACATCGCTCTGCCACACGCGCCCGAGGCGCCCCCGGCCGGCCGTCTGCTGCTCGGCCACGAGCAGGGTGGGGTCGCACAGGCCGGCGCGCGCACGGCGCATGAGCTCGGTGTTGGTGGAGTCGATGCTGGGCAGCACCTCCACGGAGAAGCCCGGCAACCGGGGCTCCACGGCCTGCCAGAGGGCTTCGGCAGGCCAGCGCAGGGAAAGCGCCGTCATGGCCTTGTGCCCTGCTTGGCCTGGTCCCCGGCGCCGGCATCGCTCTTTTTGTTACCCTTTTTACGCACCGGGGCCGTTGCGGGCTCGGCCGGCATGGGCGGACGCCAGCCGCGCTTGGGTGCCAGCAGCGTGCCCCGGCAGTTGTCACTGCCGCACCAGCAGGGGTATTCCGCCTTGAGCTTCTTGGTGTAGGGTTCGTCGATGATCAGGCCGTAGTCGTAGTTGAGCTCTTCACCGGCGGCGATGTTGCGCAGCGCGGTGATGAAGATGCGGCCATCCTGCTCGTCGGCGTAGCAGTTGGGGTTGCAGCTGTGGTTGATCCAGCGCGAGGAGTTGCCGCCGAACTTGGCGTCGATCACGCGGTCTTCATCCACATGGAAATAGAAGGTATGGTTGGGCTGCAGGGGATCGTGGGGGTGGCGGTCCTGCGCCTCCTGCCAGCCGATGACTTCGCCCGTGTACTCGACAAGGACTTCGCCCTCTGCAATATCCTGCACGGCAAACACGCCATTGCCATGCACGCCCGAGCGCCGGGTCTGGATGCGGCGACCCGATGGAACGGAAGGGGCGGCAGACGATGCGGTGCGGGGCATGGCAAAAACTCTGTTAACTTGAATATGCACACATGCGCGTGCGCGTGTACGCGTGAGGCAACGAATTGTAGAAGCGACCGGCCGGATGCCGGACAGCCAGACTGGCGAGAACCCAAAAAATGACCAAGACCCTGGTAATTGCAGAAAAACCCTCGGTGGCGCAGGACATCGTGCGCGCACTGACCCCGGTGGCGGGCAAGTTCGACAAGCACGACGAGCATTTCGAGAACGACCGCTACGTGGTCACCAGCGCCGTGGGCCACCTGGTGGAGATCCAGGCGCCCGAAGAGTTCGACGTGAAGCGCGGCAAGTGGAGCTTTGCCCACCTGCCCGTGATCCCGCCGTACTTCGACCTCAAGCCCGTGGACAAGACCAAGACGCGCCTGAACGCGGTGGTCAAGCAGGCCAAGCGCAAGGACGTGACCGCCCTCGTGAACGCCTGTGACGCGGGCCGCGAGGGGGAGCTGATCTTCCGCCTGATCGAGCAGTACGCCGGCGGCGCCAAGCCCCTGGGCAAGCCTGTCAAGCGCCTGTGGCTGCAGTCCATGACGCCCCAGGCCATCCGCGATGGCTTCGATGCGCTGCGCAGCGAGCAGCAGATGGCCGGCCTGGCCAGCGCGGCGCGCAGCCGCAGCGAGGCCGACTGGCTGGTGGGCATCAACGGAACGCGCGCCATGACGGCCTTCAACTCGCGCGACGGCGGGTTCTTTCTGACCACCGTGGGCCGGGTGCAGACGCCCACGCTGTCGCTGGTGGTGGAGCGCGAGGAGAAGATCCGCAAGTTCGTGAGCCGCGACTACTGGGAAATCCACGCCAGCTTCGACGCCGAGGCCGGCGCCTACCCCGGCAAGTGGTTCGACCCGAAGTGGAAGAAGGGCGAGGACCCCGAGCTCAAGGCCGACCGCGTCTGGTCGCAGCGCGATGCACAGGCCATCGCCGACGCCGTGCGCGGCAAGCCCGCCACGGTGACCGAGGAAAGCAAGCCCACCACCCAGGCCTCACCCCTGCTGTTCGACCTGACCAGCCTGCAGCGCGAGGCCAACGGCAAGTTCGGCTACTCGGCCAAGACCACGCTGGCCCTGGCGCAAAGCCTGTACGAACGCCACAAGGCGCTGACCTACCCGCGTACCGATTCGCGCGCCCTGCCCGAGGACTACCTGCCCGTGGCGCGCCAGACCTTCGAGATGCTGGCCGACAGCAGCATGCGCCACCTGGCGCCGCATGCACGCACGGCGCTGACCAACAACTACGTGCGCCCCTCCAAGCGCATCTTCGACAACAGCAAGGTGAGTGATCACTTTGCCATCATCCCTACGCTGCAGGCACCGAGCGGCCTGTCCGAGGCCGAGCAAAAGCTCTACGACCTGGTGGTGCGCCGCTTCATGGCCGTGTTCTTCCCGAGCGCCGAGTACACGGTCACGACCCGCATCAGCACGGCCGCGGGCCACAGTTTCAAGACCGAGGGCAAGGTGCTGGTCAAGCCCGGCTGGCTGGCCATCTATGGCAAGGAAGCGGCCGACGAGGTCGAGGGCGGCAAGGACGGCGACAAGGGCCAGAACCTGGTGCCCGTGAAGCCCGGCGAGACCGTGCGCACCGAGCAGGCGGACCCCAAGGGTCTCAAGACCAAGCCCCCGGCGCGCTACTCCGAAGCCACGCTGCTGGGCGCCATGGAAAGCGCGGGCAAGCAGATCGACGACGACGAGTTGCGCGAGGCCATGCAGGAAAAGGGCCTGGGCACGCCCGCCACGCGCGCGGCCATCATCGAAGGCCTGCTGACCGAGAAGTACATGCTGCGCGAAGGGCGCGAGATCATCCCCACGGCCAAGGCCTTCCAGCTCATGACGCTGCTGCGCGGGCTGGAGGTGGAGGAGCTGTGCCGCGCCGACCTGACCGGCGAGTGGGAGTTCAAGCTCTCGCAGATGGAAAAGGGGCAGCTGAGCCGCGAGTCCTTCATGGCCGACATCGCCGCCATGACCGAGCGCATGGTCAAGAAGGCCAAGGAATACGACCGCGACACCATCCCCGGCGACTACGCCACGCTGGAAGCACCGTGCCCCAACTGCGGCGGCGTGGTCAAGGAGAACTACCGCCGCTACGCCTGCGTGGGCAAGCCCGGTGCCGAGCCCTGCGGCTTCAGCTTCGGCAAGTCGCCTGCGGGCCGCACCTTCGAGACCGCCGAGGCCGAAACCCTGCTGCGCGACAAGAAGATCGGCCCGCTGGAGGGCTTCCGCTCCAAGGCAGGCTGGCCATTCACCTCCGAGATCGTCATCAAGTACGACGACGAGGCGCACAACTACAAGCTCGAATTCGACTTCGGCGACGACAAGAACGCCGAGGAGTCGGGCGAGATCGTGGAGTTCACCGACGCGTCCCTGGGCCCCTGCCCGATCTGCGGCGCCGGGGTGCACGAGCACGGCGCCAACTACGTCTGCAGCAAGGCCGTGCCCACGGCCGCCCAGCCCACGCCGAGCTGCACCTTCAAGAGCGGCAAGATCATCCTGCAGCAGCCCGTGGAGCGCGAGCAGATGCACAAGCTCTTGGAGACCGGCAAGACCGACCTCCTGGACAAGTTCGTCTCCATGCGCACGCGCCGCGCGTTCAAGGCCTTCCTGGCCTGGGACAAGGAGGCAGGCAAGGTGAACTTCGAGTTCGCGCCGAGCAAGTTCCCGCCACGCAAGACCGCGGGCGGCGGCTTTGCCGGCAAGACGGCGGGCGCCGCCGCCAAGGCACCGGCCAAGGCGGCTGCCGCGAAGAAGGCCCCGGCCAAGAAGGCGGCCGCCACCAAGACCGCGGCCGCCAAGGCACCGCGCAAGGCCGCCGCGGGGGCAGCCCCCAGCGCGGCGCTGGCCGCCGTGATCGGCACCGAGCCGGTGGCACGGCCCGAGGCCGTGAAGAAGCTCTGGGAGTACATCAAGGCGAACAACCTGCAGGACCCCAAGGACAAGCGCACCATCGTCGCCGACGACAAGCTGCGCGCCGTGTTCGGCAAGGACACGGCGGGCATGTTCGAGCTGGCCGGCATCCTGGGCCAGCACCTGGGCTGAGGACCCATGCGCAACCCCTGGCGTCCCACGCTCCTGGTACTGACCGTGCTGGTGGCCGCTGGGGCGGCCTGGTGGACGGCCGACCAATGGCTGCCCCACGCCCGGCCCTGGCTCGACAAGACCTGGAGCAAGCTCTCCCGCCCCGGGGCAGATTCGCTGCCGCCCGAGAAAAAGAATGCGCAGGGTGTGGCCACGGGCGCGCGCGGGGCGGCATCGGCCCCAGCGCCCCAATTGCGCAAGTGCATCCAGGACGGCCGCACGGTCTACACCGACGAAGCCTGCCCGCCCGGCAGCCAGGAACAGAAGGTGGAAGGTTCGGTCACCTCGTTCCCGCGCACGCCATGAGCGCGGGGCCGGCATGCAGCGCCGTGCCGGCCATGTCGTATTTTTCCTATCGCCAGAGGGCTTGCGCACCTAGGCTCGGGGCTCCTTGATCCACCCCAGGCCCGCCACGCCGCGGGCCCCCGACCCATGCAAGCCCATTACCTGCGCGCGTTTCTCTACCTCCTGGCCATCGCCGGCATGGCCATCCCCTGGTACTTCAATCTGGTGTACTTCCAAGCCGGGGGCAGCGTTGCCCCCGATGTGTACTGGCGCGATGCCGGCGCCAACGCGCTGACCACCGGCATCACGGTGGACGTGTACCTCGCGGCCGTCGCGTTCTCGGCCTGGGTGGCCAGTGACCGCCGCCTGGGCGTGTGGCGCTGGGCCTATGTGGCGGCCTGCTTCGGCATTGGCCTGGCGTTTGCGCTGCCCCTGTACCTGGCTCAGCGCCTGCGCAAGGACTCCGCCGCCTGAGCCACCTCGGCACCCACCTGCAGGGGCCAGTGCGCGCTGGGGGAACGCTGGGCCGCCTCCTGCACCAGCCCCAGCAGGGGCTGGCCGGCCAGCCTGCGCATGTCGCGCGCCATGTGCGACTGGTCGTAGTAGCCCTGGTCGGCCGCGAGCTGCGCGCCGGGCTCTGGCGGCCCGGCCATGGCGTGCTGCAGCGTGGTGCTGAAGCGCGCGATGACCTGGAACTGCTTGGGCGTCATGCCCCACTCGGCGACAAAGCGCCGCTCGAACTGGCGCGGCCCCAGCCCCGGATGGGCAGCCACGCCCTCTGCACCCGCGCATGCGCGGTCCAGCAGGCGCCTGGCCTGCACCAGGCGCTCTGCGCACTGCGCTTGTGACACGCATTCGCCACGCACGAACTGCCACAGCGCGCCAAGGCGGGCCTCGTCATCGGGCGCCGCACGGATGGCCTGCTCGGCCCGGGCCCAGGACGGAACGGCCATGGCCGCCATCGGCCGCACCGCGTTCACGAGGCCCCGCCCGGCGGCCAGCAGCGAGGGCACGGCCTCGGGCCGCAGCAGGAGCCCCACGGCACGCACACGCCCCCGATGCGCATAGGCCGTGGCCACCGTGCTGGCACTGATCCAGGCCGCCGCGGGCAGCAGCGCGCCGCCGCGCAGCACCTCGCCTTCAAGGCGAACAACCAGCATGCTGCCCACCATGGCGGGGAACTGCGAGCCCTGCAGTTCGGCCGGGCTGTCCACAGCCACCGCCCCCTCCAGCCAGGGCTGCAGGTCGCACGGGGGAGGGACAAAGCGCTGCATGCGCCCGATTCTGCACAATTTGGCACAACTTCGGCCGCATCGGCGGGGGGTAGCAGGCGTGGGGCCTGGGACAGAATGGCGGCTCCCTCGCCGCCCCTTTGCATGAACCGCCCCCTGCTTCGCGCCCTCGCGCTCCTGACCATGTCTGCCATGCTGCCCCTGGCCGCCGGCGCCAGGCCGCCGGCACCACCGCCCGCGTACCCGCGCCTGTCCGAGAACACTGCGGCATCGCAGAACCTGGAGGTGCGCAAGCTGCTGCATGGCCCGGTGGAGGGCCTGTTCGCGCTACCGCGCACGCGCCAGCTGGTGGCCGTGGCCGGCGGCTACCTGTGGAAGTTCGGTCCGCAGGGGGAGTTGCTGGACAGCCTGCGGGTGCCCAGCGGGATCCACACCTCGGGCATCGTCTTCACGCCGCACTACTACACCGATTGGGTGTACAGCGGCGACCGGCAGCGCAAAGCCTATGCCCCTGCTGCGGACGGCAACCGGCTGTCGCAGGCGGAGCTGTTCGCCGAGCTGGACCGCGCCGAGCACTTGGAATTCGGCCGCAACGAAACCAGCGCCTGGGCCTACCTGCTGTCGGGCGGCAAGGCCTGGGTCCTGGACATCACCCGCTGGCGCGACAAGGTGGACACCTACTGCCGCCCGCGCACCCATTCCGACGAGAAGCTGAACTGGAACGCCACCTGCCTCGATGGCTACCGCCCCGCCCGCAAGGGCTGGACCGAGGTCGAGCCCCGTGACTTCTACGGTACCTCGCCCGAAGACGCCCAGCGCGTGCGGGTGGTGGACTTCGAGCGGCGCCGCCTGTACCTGGAGGAGGGTCTCAGCGGGCAGTTGCTCGGCGCCACCGTGGGGGTGGCCCTCAAGGCCCTGGGCGTGCCCGGCAAGCTGCCCAGCCGCTACTGGTTCGGCGACGCCTCCACCGAGCTGCGCGTGGGCGGAGAAGTGCTCCGGTTCAAGGCCTTCATCCCGCGGGAGGATGGCCAGTACCGCTTTCCGAACATGGCCTGGTGGGACCTGTCGCCCGCGCTGCCGGGCGCAAACCCCTGGTTCACGGTGCACCCGCGCAGCTACCTGCACCACCCGGGCGAGGAGGCCCTGCTGCGCCACTACGAGAAGGACATCGGCCTGTACGTGGTGCGCCCCCGCGGGGCCGTACCGGCGCCTGCCACGGGCCGCGAGGCCGGCACCTGGCGCCCGGTGTTCAGCGGGCCCACGACCCACTCGTACGCCGTGAGCGGCAGCGTGGAATTCGCAGCCGCGCCTGCCGCGCACACCTGGCTGCGCCCGCCCGAGGCACGTCGGCGCCTCGACGGACTGGGCCCGCAGATCCCCGTGGAAGCGCTGTGGCCTGCGTTGAGCGAGCTGCCGCTTGCGCTGACACTGCAGTGGAACGCCTCGTCCGAGGAGGAAGACATCCGGCTGCGCATCGACCTGCCCGCTGCCGAAACCCGCTCGGCCTTCGCGCGGCTCGCTGGCGGCAAAGGCCCCGTGGAGCTGGTGGTGCAGGTGCCCGACCTGGAAGGCCCGGTGTCGGGCATGTCGGTGCTGCTGCGCAGCGGCAGCCTGCAGCAGGCCCTGCCAGGCGCACGCATCGCCTACCTGGGCCAGCCGCCGCGCTCTGCGTCCGCCCGCGCAGCAGCGCTCCGGGCGCTCCGGGAAGCGAACGCCGCCGCCCAGCGCTCGCCCGGTGCGCTGCCGGCCTTCCTGCAGGCGGCCCAGGACCTGGCGCAAGACCTGCAGCGCGCACAGGACGCGTCTGCGGACATCACCCATGCCTATGCGCAGTTGATCAACCACTTCAATGAACGGCGGGACTTCGCCCCATCCTCGCGCCTGGTGCGCCACTACCTGGCCCAGGTCTACCCGCACGTGAGCAAGTACCGCCGCGACGACAAGGAGGCCTACAACGTCGGGGTGATCGCCAGCCAGACCCTGGCCTTTGCCGTGCACACCAACGAGCCCGACCTCGTCGAAGCGGTGATGGCGACCCTGATCGGCTCCGGCTTCGACCCCGCGGTGCAGACCAACGGAACGCTGATGTACAACCTGGCCTGCTACTACGCGCTCAAGGGCGACAGGGCGCGCATGCTGCAGGCGGCCGCCCGTGCACGCAGCCTGGGCAAGCCGCCCGCGCAGTTCCTGCAGGACACGGACTTCGACCGGTACAAGCAGGACGCCGAGTTCCTTCAGGTGGTCAACGCCGCCTCCTAGGGGCTCAGTGGGCCGACATGGCAGGAGGCAGACGGGCGGCCTCCACCTGGGCGTTCACGCGCTCGGCCAGGGCCATGTCGCCCGGGGTTTCGGGCGTGAACTTGTCCACGGCGCGCGGTGCCCCCTCGCCATCCAGCGCCGCGTAGACGGCAACGCAATGGGTGACCTCGCGCAGCTCCTTTTCCTGGATGCCGCCGCTGCGCACCTCGATCAGCATGTTCATGCTGGTCTCGCCGGTATGGGCCAGGCTGGCCTGCACCTCCACCAGGTCCCCCGGATGGATGGGCCGGTCGAAGCTGGCGTTGCCCATGAAGGCCGTCACGCAGTTGTCCCCGGCCCAGGCGCTGGCGCAGGCAAAGCCCGCCTCGTCCATCCAGCGCAGCACCGTGCCACCGTAGATGCGGCCGGACGCCGACGGGGCGGTGTGCGAGGCCAGGAAACGCAGGGTAATGGAATGCATGCGGTGGTCTCCTCGGAAGCTGCTGCCGGTATATCCGATTAGGCGCCCAGAGCCCTGTAGGAACGCGCCGCCACCCACCGAACGGCGGTATTGGGGCGACCTGCGGTGCAGCGCGGCGCATCTGGCATGTCGCTTGCTGAAAGGCGGGGGACCCTCCCTGTTCCCGACCCGGCACTGCGCCGGGGCCGCAACCTCGGGCATGCACCGGCTGCCGCTTACGCCATGGCCTCCCTGAACCGCCTGAACTTGCTCCAGAAGTTCCTGATCCTCGGGCTGATCGCGCTGGCAATGACGGCCCTGCCCACGGCCATGTACGTGCGCGATGCCCTGCACGACATGGCTGCCGCGCGCCTGGAGGCGCGGGGTGCGCCGCCCTTGCTGGCGCTCAACAAGGTGGTGCAGGGCATGCAGGTGCACCGGGGACTTTCGGCGAGCATGCTGGGCGGCAACGAAGCACTGGCCGCGCGCCGGCCCGCCGCACGCGAGGCGGTGGACAAGGCCATGGCCGAGGCCGGCAGCCGTTTCGCCGAGGCGGGCGTGGCGGCCGCGGACGAAGCCGCCTGGAAGCAGTTGCGCCAGACCTGGCAGGCCCTGGAGCAGGCCGTCGCCGCGCGCAGCCTGCAGCCGGCCCAGAGCACGGCGCAGCACACCCAGCTCATCGCTGCGGTGATGCGCCTGAGCGAGGCCTTGCTCCACCACTACGGCCTGGCGCTCGACCCCGGCCAGGACACGAACGCCCTGATCCAGGCCTCGCTGGTGCATGTCCCCATGCTCGGCGAAAAGCTCGGCGTGATGCGCGCCCAGGGCTCAGCCGCCCTGAGCGCCAAGGCGCTCGCGCCCGAGGGCAAAGGCGGGCTGCTGGCGCTGCAGCAGCGCGTGGTGGAATTGCAGGGCGACACGCTGCGCGGCCTGGAGCGCGCCATGGGCCACACCCCGGCCTTTCGCAAGGCCCTGGACGGCGCAGTCCGCTCGGTGGACACCCAGGTCCAGCAGGCGCTGCAACGCGCCGGCAAGGACATCCTCCAGGCGAGCGAACTGTCGGCACCGGCCTCGGACTACTTCGACGAGTTCACGCGCACCATCGACGCGCTCTATGCCCTCAATGCCCAGGCCATGGACCTGCTCAACGGCGCCCTGCAGGACCGCGTCGCAGGCCTGCAGCGGCAGCTGGCCTGGCAGCTCGGCCTGCTGGGGGTGGCGCTCGCGCTGGCGGTGGTGCTGGCGCGCACCTTCATGCGCTCCATCACGGTGCCGCTGGCCCAGGCGGTGCAGCTGTCCAACGCCGTGGCCCAGGGCGACCTGCGCGGCAGCGCCGGGGTCCAGGGCACGGACGAGGTGGGTCAGCTCATGGCCGCCCTGGTGCAGATGCGCCGCCAGCTCACCGAGGTGGTGAACCAGGTGCGCGGCGGCTCCGAGGGGGTGGCCACGGCGAGCGCGCAGATCGCGCAGGGCAACAGCGACCTCTCGGCACGCACCGAAAGCCAGGCCAGCGCCCTGGAGGAAACCGCCGCCTCGATGGAGGAACTGGGCTCCACCGTGCGCCAGAATGCGGACAGCGCGCGCCAGGCCAGTGCATTGGCCGGCGAGGCACGCACCATTGCGGTGCAAAGTGGTGAGGTCGTCACCCAGGTGGTGCAGACCATGCAGGGCATCAGCGCGGCATCGCAGAAGATTGCCGACATCATCGGCGTGATCGACGCCATCGCCTTCCAGACCAACATCCTCGCGCTCAACGCGGCGGTGGAGGCCGCGCGCGCGGGCGAGCAGGGCCGGGGCTTCGCCGTGGTGGCCAGCGAGGTGCGCGCCCTGGCCGGGCGCAGTGCCGAAGCCGCGCGCGAGATCAAGCAGCTCATCCACGCCAGCACGGAGCGCGTGGAGCAGGGCAATCTGCTGGTGGAGCGCGCCGGCAGCACCATGCACGAGGTGGTGGCGGCCATCGGCCGGGTGAACGACCTCATGGGCGAGATCAGCGCCGCCAGCCACGAACAGTCGCTGGGCGTGGCCCAGGTCGGCGAAGCCGTCACGCAGATGGACCAGGCCACCCAGCAGAACGCCGCACTGGTCGAGGAGATGGCCGCTGCCGCCGCCAGCCTGCAAGGCCAGGCCGAGGAGCTGGTGCAGGTGGTCTCGGTGTTCCGCGTGGATGGGCTGGGAGCACCCACGCCATCCACCTTGCGGCTGCGTTAGCTGGCCAACTAGCTGCCAACGCGCGGCAGCACCAGCCGCGCGCGCAGCCCGGTGCCCGGCGTGCTGTGCAGCTCCAGTGCGCCGCCATGGGCCCGCGCCACCCGCTCGGCAATGGCCAGCCCGAGCCCCGCCCCCGGGGTGCCGGAGCGCGCCGCGCCGCCCCCGCGGGCAAAGGGCTGGCGCAGGCGTTGAAGTTCGTCGGCGGCCACGCCCGCGCCATGGTCAGCGACCTCGATCCAGGCATGGGCCCTGTCGGCGCCGGTGCGCAGCAGCACGGGCGCAGCGCCATGTCGCCAGGCGTTCTCCACCAGGTTGTCCAGCGCCCGCCGCAGGGCCTGGGCATGCAACGGCACGGCGGGCGCGGAGCCCAGTTCCAAGGCCACCGTGCGGCCATGGTCGGCCTGCGCTTCGGCCACGGCCCGGGCCAGATCGTCGAGCGAGGCCGGCAGCGCCGCCTCGCCATCGCCCAGCCGCGCAAAGTCGAGGAACTGACCGACGATGGCGTCCATCTCCTCGATGCTGCGCGCCATGCTGGCGGCCAGGGGGGCGTCCACATGGGCCTGGGCGATCTCCACGCCCAGGCGCAGCTTGGTCAGCGGCGTGCGCAGGTCGTGCGATACGCCGGCCAGCATCAGCGCACGTTCGCGCTCGGCCTCGGCCAGGCTGCGCGCCATCTGGTTGAAGCTGCGCGCCACGGTGGCGATCTCCTCTGGCCCCCCCTCGGGCAGGGGCTCGGGCTGCCGGCCGCTGGACAGCTGCCTGGCCGCTGCGACCACCTGCGCCAACGGCCGGTTCAGGTGGCGCTGCAGCCACCAGGCGCCCAGCAGGGCGAGCAGCCCGCCCGCCACCGTGGCCATGAGCCAGGCCCCGGTGAATTCGCGCGTGGGGAAAACGCTGGGCAGGGTGAGCCAGTAGTCCGTGCCGCCATGCGCCACGCGCAGCGCCAGCAGGCCTGCGCCATCGCGGCGCCAGCGCGCCTGGCCGGTGCCGCCGGCCTCGGCCTGGTCCAGACGGAGCGCGACGGCCTGCACGAAGCGCCGCTCCAGCGGGGAGAGCAGGGCACGCCGGCGCAGGGACAGGGGCTCGTCGGCGTCGCGTTCCGCCTCGGCCGCCTGGCGGTTGAAGGCCTGGACGAAAGCGGCGCGCTGTCCCGGCGGCAGCACATCGAGCCCCGCACGCAGGGCCGCCACATTGCGCGCCACGCCATCGGCTACCTGGGCCACGCGCGGCTGCAGCACCATCTGGCGCACCAGCACCACCGCGCACAGCTGGCTCGCCACCACCAGCGCGGCGATCAGCAGCAGGTTGCGCCCGAGCAGGCTGCGCGGCCACGCGCTCATGCCGTGCCTCCCCCAGGGGCCGCACCATCGGGCATGAAGACATAGCCCACGCCCCAGACGGTGCGGATGTGGCGCGGCTGCGCCGGGTCGGCCTCGATGAGCTTGCGCAGGCGCATGACCTGCACGTCGATGCTGCGGTCGGTGGCTTCGTGCTCGGGCCCGTAGGCCAGGGCCATGAGCCGGTCGCGGCCCAGCGGGCGGCGCGGCTGCTGCGCCAGGGCCTGCAGGAGCGCGAATTCGCCGCTGGTGAGCGCCACCTCCTGCCCGTCGCGGGTGAGCCGGCGCTCCTGCAGGAAGAGCTCGAAGGAACCGAAGCGCACGCTGGCACCCGGCCCTGCGGCCGGTAGCGGGCCGGTGTGTGCGCCCAGCATCCTTTGGCGCCGCACCATGGCCTGCACGCGCGCCAGCAGTTCGCGCGGGTTGAAGGGCTTGGGCAGGTAGTCGTCGGCCCCCATCTCCAGGCCGATGATGCGGTCCACCGGGTCGCCACGCGCGGTGAGCATGAGGATGGGGATGGTCTCGCCCTGGGCGCGCAGGCGCCGGCAGATGGACAGGCCGTCCTCGCCCGGCATCATCACGTCGAGCACCAGCACGTCGAAGCGCTCGCGCGCCAGCAGCGCATCGAGCGGGCCCGCACCCTCCACCGTGCGCACGGCATAGCCCTGGTCGCTCAGGTAGCGCTGCAGCAGGGCGCGCAGGTCGGGCTCGTCATCGGCCACCAGGATACGGGCCAGGGCGTCGGTCATGGGCAGGGTTGCAGGCAAACAAACGGGGATGGGTCAATGGTAGGGCGCAATGCCCTGCTGCAGGCCCCTTCGTCATGCTTTGTCATACATCGGCCCGCGCACGCCACACATGGCTCACACCTGGGCGCCACAGTCGGGGCATTCCAACCCAGGAGCCCACCCATGACCTCTTTTTCCTCCACCCGCGCACTGGCCGTTGCCAGCGGGCTCGCCTTTGGCCTCATGGCCAGCGCATGCGCCCAGGCCGCCCCCTCGGCCCAGCGCGCCCAGCAGATGCAGCAGGCGCGTGCGCAGCTGCACCAGCGCTTCATGGCCGCCGACAAGGACGGCAACGGCCAGCTCACGCGCGCCGAGGCCCAGGCCGGCATGCCGCGCGTGCACAGCGCCTTCGACCAGATCGACACCACCCGCAAGGGCTATGTGACCGAGGCCGAGATCACGGCCGCCATCGCAGCCCGCCTGGCCAGCCGCCGGGGCCTGCAGCAGCAGCAATGACCGTCTTTCACTCACATCACCGGAGAAACACCATGACCATGCCCATCACCTCCCGCCTTCGTTCCTGGGCCCGCCGGGCCGCACTGCCCCTGGGCCTCGCCTTGGCGTCGCTCACCGCCGTGGCACCGGCCCACGCCCAGCCGACAGACTCCGGCATCTTCCTGGACGATGGTGGCGGCACCATCACCACCTTGCCGGCCGGTGTGCAGCGCATTGCCGACGTGCCCTATGGCGCCGACCCGCTGCAGCGCATGGATGTGTACCTGCCCACCGCGCCGCGCAGCAGCGCGGATGGCCCGGCCCCGGTCATATTCATGGTGCACGGCGGCGGCTGGCGCACGGGCGACAAGGCCATGTCCCGCGTCGTGCAGGAAAAGGCCGCGCGCTGGGTGCCGCGCGGCTTCGTCTTCATCTCCGTCAACTACCGCCTGCACCCGGCTGTGAATGTGCTGCAGGAGGCCATCGACGTGGCCGTGGCGCTCGATACCGCGCAGAAGCAGGCTGCGCAATGGGGCGCTGATCCCACCAAGTTCATCCTCATGGGCCACTCGGCCGGAGCCCACCTGGTGTCCTTCGTCAATGCGCATGCACCGCTCTTGCGCCAGCTCGGCGTCACGCCCTGGCTGGGCACGGTGTCGCTGGACAGCGCGCTGCTCAACGCCCCCGTGGTGATGTCGCTGCCGCACTACCCGCTGTACGACGAGGTGCTGGGCAGCGACCCGGCGTTCTGGCTCGCGATCTCGCCCTACCAGGCCGTGACCGGGGCCCAGCCGCCCTACCAGTTCGTGTGCTCCACCAGCCGGCCCGACCGCCCCTGCCTGCAGGCCCAGGGCATGGCCGCCCATGTACAGGCCCTGGGCGGCCGCGCCGAGGTGCTGCCGCAGGACCTGACCCATGGCGAGATCAATGCCAGCCTGGGCCTGGAGAGCGACTACACACACTCGGTGGAAGGCTTCATGGCCTCGCTGGACCCGCTGGTGGCTCGCCTGCTCGGGCGTTGATGCTGGCGCAGCGCTGCGCTGCGGCACAGGGCTGCGCCAGTCCCGCCACGGCCACCACAGGCGCAGCCATCGCGGCCGCCACGCGGGCACCAGCCCGACCAGGAGCACCAAGCCCGAGAGCAGCATCAGCCACCCCAACACCGCCATCGAGAGCCGGTTGGCCAGACAGCACAGCGCCGCCGAGGTGGCGACGCCTGCCGTGCCCAGCACACGCAGGGCGACCTGCACCTGCTACCAGTGGCGCTCAGAAGTGCACGCTGGCGCTCAGGTGCAATGTGCGGGCCTCGCCGGCCTTGATGTAGTTGCTGTACTGGTACATCCAGTACTTCCGGTTGAACAGGTTGTGGATATGGGCCCGCCAGACCGTGTCCTGCCCGCCCACCCGTGCTTCATAGGAGGCACCCAGGCTCGCCAGGGCATAGCCATCGACATGGATCGAGTTGTCGGCCCGCAGCGGCGTCTTGCCCGTGTACTTGGCGCCGAACTGCAACTGCAGACCCTGGACCTGCGGGACGCGGTAGGCCAGCTGGGCCGTGGCCACGAAACGCGGCGCGCCTGCGACGCGGTGGCCCAGCATCGCTGCCTCGCCCGACGCGTATTCGGCATCGAGCAGCATCAGGTTGCCGCCCAGGCTCAAGCCCTTGTCCATCCGGGCGGTGGCGCCCAATTCCAGCCCCTGGAACACCGACGCTCCGTCCTGGACCTTGGTCAGGCAATCGGTACCGCAACTGCGGTCGTACTCCGTGGTCTTGCTCACGCGGAACAGCGCCGCCGTGGCCGACCAGTCGCTGCCATCCTTCTTGATGCCCAGCTCCCATTGCCTGCTCATGAGCGGGTTCAGCATCTCGCCGGCATTGGTGTAGGTGGGCAGCTTGGATACCGTAGCGCCTTGCTGCAGCGACTGCACATAGCTCGCATAAGCCATGGCGTCGCCCGGGAGCTTGGCCATCACCGCCAGGGTCGGCGTCACGATGCCGTTTTCGCGGTAGGCGTCCGTGGCGGCCCCGCTGGCGTTCCAGTTGAGCTTCTCGTACTGGATCCAGCGCAGGCCCGCCAGCACCGACCAGCGGTCGTTGATCTCGACCCGGTCGCTGGCGAAGACGGATCTCTGCGCCACTTCGGTCAGGCGGTACAGGCCCAGGCTGTCGAAGGAGCCGATGCTGTCGTAGCGCACCGTGTTCTGCCGGCCCAGGTTGCCGGTGCCCACATCGGGGATGTAGACCGCGTTGCGCGAATCGTCGTTGCGCTGCTTCTGCCAGGAGGCCCCGGCCACGACCTGGTGGGTCATGCCGGCGGCCTGCAGGCGGCCCTGCAGCATGGCGTCCCAGTAGCTGTACTGGTAACGCTCGCCATAGTCCGCGCGGGCATCGATGTAGTCACCCGCCACATTCTGCAGGCCCAGGATGGATTCGTTGCGGCGCGTCTTCGAGTAGCTCTGGCTGAAGCTGGTCCGGACCTTCCAATCGCCATTCAGGCGGTACTGCAGGCCCGTGGCGACAAAGCCGAACTGGTTGTCCACATAGTTGCCCGGGCCCACCAGCGTCTTGTCGTTGCGGATCGGAGCGGGCAGCCGGTGGCTGCCCAGCGCACGCGTCATGATGCCCGGCTCGGTGTCTTCGGTCAGGCGGTCCTGGTACATGGTCTGGAGGTCCCAGCTCAGGCGATCGGTCAGCCTGGCATCCAGGGCCAGCAGAAACGAGCTGCGCGCGAGCGAGCCGTCGTTGGCCGTGCGGCCGGCTTCGCGCGCAACGTCCAGGCGGTAGCCCAGGGCGCCGCCGTCGCCCAGCCGCCCCCCCAGGTCGGCATTCGCGCGCACGATGCTGCCGCTGCCATGGCCCAGGCTGGCACTGCGCGTGGGCACCTCCCCCGGTTTTTTGGTCACGTAGTTGAGCATGCCCCCCGGCGCGCCAAAGCCATAGAGGAAGCCCGTGGCCCCCTTGAGCAGCTCGACCTGCTCCATGTGGTCGTAGGGCAGGGTCACCGTGTAGCCCAGAAAGGGCTTGCCGTCGATGCGGTAGGAGTTCTGCCAATCCAGGTCCATGCCACGCACCGTGAGGTAGGTGCTCCAGGCCGTGTAGGCACCGCTGTTGTCCGAAACCGAGGCGTCCTGGATGAACAGATCGCCCAGCTTCTGCGGGGCCTGCTCCTGGATCTGCTGGCTGCTCACCACCGCGCTGGAGAACGGGGTGTCCTTTTGCGCGACATCGCCCAGTGCGCCGGCACGCACGGCGGTGCCGAGATTGCGGGTGACGTCCGATTCCATGGCCGCCTTCACCGTCACCGATGACAACGTGGCCTCGCCCGCGGCGGCGCCCACTGGTGCCGGTGCCGGTGCCGGTGTCGGGGCCGGCACGGGTGCGGGACGCAGGGCATAGCTGCCATTGGCCTGGCGCACCACCTGCAGGCCCTGCCCTCGCACCAGCTCCAGAAAGCCCTGCTCGACCGTGAAGCTGCCCGACAGGCCCGGGCTGCTCTTGCCCTGCGTGAGTTCGGCCGGGGCCGCCAGGAAGACACCCGCCTCTTGCGCAAACTGGTTCAGCACCGAGGTGAGGCTGCCCGCGGCAATGTGCAAACGCCGCGCCTGCTCGGCTGCGGCCTGCGCCTGGGCGCCGGGTGCCCAGGCGGCGGCTGCGAACACGGCACTGGCGGTGGCCAGGTGCACTGCCAGCACCACGGGGCGCAGGGTGGCACGGGGAAGGCGCTGGGCGGTGGGCGGGCGGGCGCGCCCGGCAGGCCGGGTGCAAGGGTGGCGGCGGGACATGGATGCTTCTCCTCGGCGGGTTCTTGGAACGATGTGGGGACGGCCGCGGGCACGCAGGATCTGCCGCGCAAGTGCATGCCGGCCCGGATTTCCGTCTCTCATCCAGTGAATCGAACGAGATCGGGAAAAGGGAACCGGATCGGCAAAAAAAATGGGGGAACAGGCCGCAGCACCCGGGCCCGTAGGGAAGGCTGCCTACCGGGCCTCGACCGTGGTCCACCACGGGAGGCTGCGCCGCACCCGGATGGGCAGGGCCTGCTCCAGCATGGCCAGCGCCTGCTCAGGGTCGCTGGCCGGGAACACACCCATGACCTGCAGGCCGGCCACTTCGGGTGCCACGCTGATGTGGCCGTGCCGGTAGCGGCCCACCTCGTCGAGCAACTGGCCCAGGGGAAGGTTGTCGGCCAGCAGGCTGCCCCGGCTCCAGGCTTCGCGCATGCGTTCGGCCGCGCGCAGCGCAGAGATCGCCTGGGCGTCGAACTCGACGGCCTGGCCGGCCGGCACCCTCAGGGCCTGGCCACCGCGCGTACGGATGTCCACCAGGCCCTCGAACACATCGAGCCGGGTGCTGCGCCCGGAGCCGTGCACCGTGAAGCGCGTGCCCAGGGCCTGGAGGCTGCCGTGGCCGGTGTCCACGCAAAACGGGCGCTGCGGCGCATCGGGCGCCGTGCGGACCAGGATCTCGCCAGCCAGCAGGACGAGGCGGCGCTCCTGCGGACCCCAATGCACCTGCAGCGCGGTGCGGGTGTTGAGCCATACGCGAGAGCCGTCGGCCAGTGCCAGTTCACGCCGCTCGCCGACGCCGGTGTGGAGGTCGGACCGCAATGCCATCGCCAGCCCGGGCAGCGGCGTGTAGCGCCAGCCCAGCCAGGCGGCCAGCCCCAGCCCCGCACCGGCGCCCAGGGCATTGAGTGCACGCCGGCGCCCCCTCGCCTTGGCACGCGCCGTGTCCAGCCCGACCATGGCAGCAGCGGTTCCCGGCGTCCCGAAGCCCCGCAGTGGATCGAACTTGCGGCTCACCGCATCGATGTGCGCCCACGCGGTCTCGTGGTCTGGCGACTGGGCCAGCCAGGCCCTCCAGGCACGCTGGTCGGACTCGGTCACGCGGTCGTCGCGCAGGGTGGCGTACCACTGCGCGGCCTGTTCCAGGCTGGCAACGCTGGCGCGCAGCGCGGTCGCTGGGGAGTTCACGGCGCAACAGGACGGCAGGACAGGCCCGCCTCGATCAGCGCACACTGCAGCATGGCCTGTGCGATGTACTTCTTGACCATGCGCTCGGAGACGCCCAGTTCGGCGGCGATGTCGCGGTAGGGCATGCCATCCACCTGCGCCAGCACAAAGGCCCGCGCCGCCTTGTGCGGCAGGCGGCTGAGCAGGGCACCGATCTCCAGCAGGGTCTCGACCACGATGGCCTGGTGCTCCGCCGAGGGCGCCAGCGGGTCGGGCAAAGCCGCCAGGGTCTGCAGCCAGGCCTGCTCCACTTCGCGGCGGCGCCACAGGTCCACGCAGAGCCCGTTGGCGGCCGTGCGCAAATAGGCCCGCGCCTCGGCAAAGCTGTTGAGCCCCCGGCTGGCAGGCCGGATCAGCAGGCGCACAAAGGTGTCGTGCGCCAGATCGGCCGCATCGCAGGCATTGCCCAGGCGGTGGCGCAGCCAGCCCTGCAACCAGCCATGGTGGTCGCGGTAGAGCGTGTGGACGTCCGGTGACGGGGCAGCAAGCTCGGTGGCCGGCACGGCGCACTCCTGTGGTGGGCCCGTGCAGGTGCGGGCGAATTCAGAGAATGAGAATTAATCTCATTCTAACAGGGCGCACCTGCGCCGCATGCCCCAGGCGCCCGCCCCGACCGTCAGGGCGATTTCAGCCGCAGGTAGGGCGCCAGGTAGCGCCCCGTGTGGCTCGCCGGATTGGCCGCCAGCTCCTCGGGCGTGCCCACCCCCACCACGGTGCCGCCGCCGGCACCGCCTTCGGGGCCCATGTCGATGAGCCAGTCGGCTGTCTTGATGACGTCCAGGTTGTGCTCGATGATGACGATGGTGTTGCCCGCGTCGCGCAGCTGGTGCAACACCTTGAGCAAGAGGTCGATGTCGGCGAAGTGCAGCCCGGTCGTGGGCTCGTCCAGGATGTAGAGCGTGCGGCCGGTGTCGCGCTTGGAGAGTTCCTGCGCCAGCTTCACGCGCTGCGCCTCACCGCCCGAGAGCGTGGTCGCCGCCTGGCCCAGGCGGATGTAGGACAGGCCCACGTCCAGCAGGGTCTGCAGCTTGCGCGCCAGCGCCGGCACGTCCTTGAAGAAGGCGAAGGCGTCCTCCACCGTGAGCTCCAGGATCTGCGCGATGTTGCGCCCCTTCCACAGCACCTCCAGCGTCTCGCGGTTGTAGCGCTGGCCGTGGCAGATGTCGCAGGGCACGTAGACGTCGGGCAGGAAGTGCATCTCCACCTTCACCACGCCGTCGCCCTGGCAGGCCTCGCAGCGGCCGCCGGCCACGTTGAAGGAGAAGCGCCCCGGGCCATAGCCACGCTCTTTGGCGGTGTTGACCTCGGCCATGAGTTCGCGGATGGGCGTGAACAGGCCGGTGTAGGTGGCCGGGTTGCTGCGCGGCGTGCGGCCGATGGGCGACTGGTCGACGTTGATGACCTTGTCGAAGTACTCGATGCCCACGATCTCGTCGTGCTCGGCCGGCTCCTCGTGCGCGCGGTAGATCTGGCGCGCCACGGCGGCGTACAGCGTGTCGTTGACCAGCGTGCTCTTGCCCGAGCCCGAGACCCCGGTCACGCAGGTCAGCAGGCCCACGGGAAAGTCCACCGTCACGTTCTTGAGGTTGTTGCCCGTGGCACCGGCCACGCGCAGCGCCTGCACGGCGCCCTGGCGCGCATGGTGGGCGGCCATGCGCTCGGCGCGGCGCTTGCTGGCCTCGGTTTCGGGAAAGCGCGACTTGCCCTTGGCCGGCGCGGGTGGCGGGGCAGGTGCCTCCACCACGGGCAGCCAGGGCGTGCGGCGCTTGGGCACCGCGATGGACAGGGTGCCCGAGAGGTACTTGCCGGTCAGTGATTCGGGGTGGCTGCGCACCGTGTCGTAGCTGCCCTGGGCCATCACGCGGCCGCCGTGCACGCCGGCGCCGGGGCCCATGTCGATCACGTGGTCGGCCGCGCGCATCATGTCCTCGTCGTGCTCGACCACGATCACGCTGTTGCCGATGTCGCGCAGGTGCTGCAAGGTGGCGATGAGCCGGTCGTTGTCGCGTTGGTGCAGGCCGATGCTGGGCTCGTCGAGCACGTACATCACACCCGTGAGGCCCGAGCCGATCTGGCTGGCCAGGCGGATGCGCTGGGCCTCACCCCCCGAAAGGGTTTCGGCGCTGCGGTCCAGGCTCAGGTAGTTCAGGCCCACGTCGTTGAGGAACTGCAGCCGCGTGGTGATCTCGCGCACCACCTTGTCGGCGATCTCGGCCTTGGAGCCCGTGAGCGTGAGCGCGCGGAACCAGCCGTGCGCGTCGCTCAGCGTGGCGTGGCTCACCTCGAAGATGGCGCGCGCCTGCTCGCCCTCGCCCACCTTCACGTGGCGCGCCTCGCGGCGCAGCCGCGTGCCATGGCATTCGGGGCAGGGTTGGGTGCTGCGGTAGCGCGCCAGGTCTTCGCGCACCACCACCGAGTCGGTCTCGCGGTAGCGCCGCGCCATGTTGGGCAGGATGCCCTCGAAGGCGTGCTTGCGCGTCATCACCTTGCCCTTGGAGGGCCCGCTGTCCATGATGTAGGTGAAGGCGATCTCCTCCTCGCCCGAGCCGTGCAGCACGGCCTCCTGCACCTTGGCGGGCAGCGACTCGAAGGGCGCCTCCACGTCGAAGCCGTAGTGCCGGCCCAGGCTTTCGAGCATGGCGAAGTAGTAGCCGTTGCGCCGGTCCCAGCCCTTGATGGCGCCGCTGGCCAGGCTCAGCGTGGGGAAGGCCACCACGCGCAGCGGGTCGAACACCTCGCGCTGGCCGATGCCGTCGCAGGCCGGGCAGGCGCCCATGGGCGAGTTGAACGAGAACAGCCGCGGCTCCAGCTCGGCCAGCGAGTAGCTGCACACCGGGCACGAGAACTTGGAAGAAAACAGGTGCTCCTGGCCCGAGTCCATCTCCAGCGCCAGCACGCGGCCGTTGCCCTCGTTGCCACCCACGCGCAGCACGGCTTCGATGCTTTCGGCCAGGCGCTGCTGCATCTCGGGGCGCACCTTGAGGCGGTCGATCACCACGTCGATGCTGTGCTTCTCGGTCTTCTTGAGCCCCGGCAGGTTCTCGTATTCGTAGATCGTGCCGTCCACGCGGAAGCGGATGTAGCCCAGCGCCTGCATCTGCGCGAAGACCTCGGTGAACTCACCCTTCTTCTCGCGCGCCACGGGGGCCAGCAGCATGAGGCGCGTGTCCTCGGGCAGGGCGAGCACGGCGTCCACCATCTGGCTCACGGTCTGCGCGGCCAGCGGCAGGCCGTGGTCGGGGCAGAAGGGCGTGCCGGCGCGCGCGTACAAGAGGCGCAGGTAGTCGTGGATCTCGGTCACCGTGCCCACGGTGGAGCGCGGGTTGTGGCTGGTGGCCTTCTGCTCGATGCTGATGGCGGGCGACAGGCCCTCGATCAGGTCGACATCGGGCTTGTCCAGCCGGCCCAGGAACTGGCGTGCATAGGCCGACAGGCTTTCCACATAGCGGCGCTGGCCCTCGGCATACAGGGTATCGAAGGCCAGGCTGGACTTGCCCGAGCCGGACAGCCCCGTGATCACCACCAGCTGGTTGCGCGGGATGTCGAGGTCGATGTTCTTGAGGTTGTGCGTGCGCGCCCCGCGGATGCTGATGCGCTGCTCCCGCAGCGCGCGGGCCAGGTAGGTACCGTCGGAGGATCGGTCGGCGTCGGCGGCGGGGTCGTAATTCACGGGGGCGGGCTCAGGGCAGGACAACCCACCATGATAGGCCACCGGAATATCCCGCACCTGCCACGCTGCTGCCAAGGCACAGGCGGTTGCCGGTGTCACCGCACGTCACGGCAGAGGCCGACCTGGCCCCCTGGGTTGGCCGAATCCCATAAAATGACAATCATTCTCATTTGAGCACTTCATTCCCTGGCATGCGCCGTGCCCGGGCGATGGATGGCCGCCCTTTTGCCACACAGCATGGCCAGCGAACGCACCCTCTCCACCGCATCCACCACCACCGAGACGGCCATTCCGGTGTCCGACCCCGCTGCACCGTCCGGCGGCCGCCGCTGGCGCCCGCCGGCCCTGCCCACGCTGCGCCAGGCCTGGTTCCAGGTGCACTGGTTCATCGGCATCACGGCCGGCACGGTGTTGGTGGTCATTGGCCTCACCGGGGCGCTGCTGGCCTTCCATGAAGAGATCCTGGACGTGATGAACCCTGGCGTGCGCCATGTGGCGCCTGCGGCAGGGCCCATGCTCACGCCGCAGCAGACCGTGGAAGCCGTGCTGCGCGCAGGACGCAGCGAGCGCATCAGCAGCGTGGCCGTGCAGGCCGAGCCGGGCACGTCGGCGCGCGTGACCTTTGTGCCGCGCCCCGGCGAGCGGCGCGGCGACGTGGTCTACGTGCACCCCTACAGCGGCCAGGTGCTGGGCGAACTGCAGGGGCATGGCTTCTTCGAGTGGATCGAATCGCTGCACCGCTGGTTGCTGCTGCCGCGCGAGCCCGGCCGCGTGGTGCTAGGTGTGCTGGCCATCTGCCTGCTGGGCCTGTCGCTCTCGGGCCTGTACCTGCGCTGGCCGCGCTACCCGCTGCGCTGGCGCACCTGGCTGACCTTCGACCCGGCGCTCAAGGGCCGCTCCTTCCTCTGGGGCCTGCACTCGGTGCTGGGCACCTGGGCGCTGGTGCTCTACGTGGCGCTCACGGCCACGGGCATCTACTGGTGCTTCGACGTGGTGCGCGACACGGTGGATGGCTGGGCCGGCCAGAAACGCCCGCCACGCGTGGCAGCCCCTGCCAAGCCACCGGCGTCCGCCAACGCCGAGCCCAAGGCCCCCGAGCCCGCGCCGCCCGACCTGGCCCGCACCTGGGCCGTGTTCCAGCAGCAGGCCGGCGACTGGGCCGAGGCCAGCCTGCGCATGCCCGCCAAGGCGGGGCAGCCGGTGCAGGTCACCTGGCTCGATGCCAAGGCACCGCACGAACGTGCCCGCAGCCGCATGTCCATCGACCCCGCGACCGGCAAGCTCAGCGCCGAGGACCGCTATGCCGACCGCAGCCTGGGCGCCCGCGCACTGAGCACCATCTATCCGGTGCACATGGGCACCTATTTCGGCCTGCCGGGGCGTGTGGCGATGATGCTGGCCAGCCTGGGCCTGCCGCTGTTCGCCATCACGGGCTGGATGCTCTACCTGGACCGCCGGCGCCAGCGCCGCGCCACCGAAGCTGCGCGCGCCGCGCACGGGCAGGGCGTGCCCACCGCGGTGGCCGGCACCCTGGCTGCCGAGACCCTGCTGGTGGCCTATGCCAGCCAGGCCGGGCAGGCCGAGCGCATTGCCCTGCAAAGCGCCGCGGCCCTGCAGCAGGCAGGGCTGCGCGTGGCCGTGCAGTCGCTGGCCCAGCTCACGCCCGCGGCGCTGCGCGCCCACCGCCGCGTGCTGCTGGTGGCCAGCAGCTTTGGCGAAGGCGAGCCGCCCGACAGCGCCCGGCGCTTCACGCGCCTGTTGGAGCAACAGGGCGCCGGCACCCTGGCCGGCCTGCACTATGGCCTGCTGGCCCTGGGCGACCGCCACTACACGCGCTTTTGCGGCTACGGCCATGCGCTGGACGAGGGCCTGCGACACGCAGGCGCCGCACCGCTGTTCCCGCTGATCGAGGTGGACAACGGCGACGCGGCCGCCCTGGCGCGCTGGATGCAGACCCTGGCCACGCTGGAGGGCGCCGAGCACCTGGCGCTGGACACCCCCCTGGCAGACACCGGACCCGGGCAGCCCTGCACGCCCTGGCGCCTGACCCACCGCGAATGCCTGAACCCGGGCAGCGAGGGCGGGCCGTTGTTCGAGCTGGCGCTGACCACGGACGCACCCGCCACCTGGCATCCCGGTGCACTGGTCGAGGTTCAAGCCCAGCACGCCGCCGAGGCGGTGGATGCCTGGCTGGTGACTACAGGACTGCCAGGATCGGCATCCGTGCACCTGGCAGGCGAGCCCTGCACCCTGGCCGAGGCCCTGGCGCAGAGCGTGCTGCCGGTGCCGCCGCTGCATTTCGCCCATGCCCAGGCCTGTGCCGACGCCCTGGTGCCGCTGGCGCCGCGCACCTACTCGGTGGCCTCGCTGCCGCAGGACGGCGCGCTGCAACTGCTGGTGCGCCAGGAACGGCATGCCGGCGGTCTGGGCCTGGCTTCGGGCTGGCTGACCGCACATGCGCCGCTGGGCACCCTGGTGCCCATGCGCCTGGTGGCCAACCCGCGCTTCGACGCGGCCACGGGCGACGTGCCCTGTCTGTTCATCGGCAATGGCTCGGGCCTGGCGGGCCTGCGCGCGCACTTGCGCGCGCGGGTGCAGGCCGGCCACCGGCGCAACTGGCTGCTGTTCGGCGAGCGCCACAGCGCCCACGACACGCTGTGCGCCACGGAGATCGCCGGCTGGCAGGCGAATGGCTTCCTGCCGCGGCTGGACCGCGTGTTCTCGCGCGATGGCGGCGCGCACCGCTACGTGCAGGACCGCCTGCGCGCCGCCGCGGGCGAATTGCGCGCCTGGGTGGCCGATGGCGCCATCCTGTACGTCTGCGGCAGTGCGCAAGGCATGGGCTCGGGGGTGGATGCGGTGTTGGCCGAGGTGCTGGGCGCCGAGGTGCTCGATGCCCTGATCGCGGACGGACGCTACCGCAGGGACGTGTATTGAACCGGGCCGCAAGGCCGGTTTGTTCTTGATCAAAGTCAATGGGCGGGCCAATGCGCGAGAATCGGAGGGTTTGTTTGCGCCCGCCGTCTACCGAGCCCGATTCCTTGTACATGCCGTCCCAGGCCCCGAAAGTGGCCTCCACCTCTTCTGTCCCCCCTTCTGCGCAGGCCGCGCACGCCATGACGCCGCTGGAGCGGCGCTCCAGCGTGAGCCTGGCGCTGATCTTTGCGCTGCGCATGCTCGGGCTGTTCCTGGTGCTGCCGGTGTTCGCGCTGGAGGCGCGCAAGTACCCGGGCGGTGACGACCCGGCGTTGGTGGGCCTGGCCATGGGCATCTATGGCCTGACCCAGGCCGTGCTGCAGCTGCCCCTGGGCATGGCCTCGGACCGCTTCGGGCGCAAGCGCGTGATCGTGCTGGGCCTGCTGGTCTTTGCGGGCGGTAGCCTGCTCGCGGCGCTGGCCGATTCGCTCACCGGGCTGCTGCTGGGCCGGGCGCTGCAGGGCGCGGGCGCCGTGTCGGCCGCCGTCACGGCCCTGCTGGCCGACCAGACGCGCGATGCGGTGCGCACCAAGGCCATGGCCCTGGTGGGCGGCAGCATCGGCCTGATGTTCGCCGTGGCCCTGGTGGCTGCCCCCGTGCTCACGGCCCACATCGGCCTGTCGGGCCTGTTCGGGCTGACCTGCGCGCTGGCGCTGGCCGGCGTGGCCGTGGTGCTCTGGGCCGTACCGCCCGAACCGGCAGCGCACAAGGATACGCCGCGTGGCCGCCTGGCCGATGTCTGGGCCCACCCCGATCTGCTGCGCCTGAACCTGGGCGTGTTCGTGCTGCACACCGTGCAACTGTCCATGTGGGTGGCCGTGCCCGCCCTGTTGGTGCAGGCCGGCCTGCCCAAGGACCACCACTGGCAGGCCTACCTGCCGGCGGTGGTGCTGTCCTTTGCCGCCATGGGCGGGCTGTTCGCGCTGGAGCGCGCCGGCCGCCTGCGCGCGGCCCTGCTGGGCGCCATCGCCCTGGTGCTGCTGGTGCAGTTGGGCCTGGGTGCCCTGGCGGCCAGCGGCGCTGCGCCCACGCTGTGGGTGCTGGGGCCGCTCTTGTTCCTGTTCTTCTGCGGCTTCAACGCGCTCGAGGCCACCCAGCCCAGCCTGGTCTCGCGCATGGCGCCGGCCACGCTGCGCGGTGCGGCCCTGGGCAGCTACAACACCCTGCAGTCGCTGGGGCTGTTCGCGGGCGGCGCCCTGGGCGGCGCGCTGGTCAAATGGGCGGGTGCGCCCGGCCTGTTCGCCACCACGGCGGTGCTCACGGCCCTGTGGCTGGTGCTGACCTGGCCCCTGCGCCCGGTCGGGCGCGGCCAGGAACACTGAGACCGCACCGGCCGGCCGGCTTGCGGCACAATGCCATGTTTGGCGCGCAGACCCTCCACCGGCTGGAGGGTGCACCGGCGCCCCCCAACATCCAGCAGTAGGTAGAGCAGCACATGGCATCCGTGAACAAAGTCATCATCGTCGGCAACCTGGGCCGCGACCCGGAAATGCGCACCTTCCCCAGCGGCGACCAGGTGGCCAACGTCACGGTGGCCACCACCGACAAGTGGAAGGACAAGCAGACCGGCGAAATGAAGGAAGCCACCGAGTGGCACCGCGTGGTCTTCAACGGCCGCCTGGCCGAGATCGCCGGCCAGTACCTGCGCAAGGGCTCGCAGGTCTATGTGGAAGGCAGCCTGCGCACGCGCAAGTGGACCGACCAGAGCGGCGTGGAAAAGTACAGCACCGAAATCCGTGCCGACCAGATGCAGATGCTGGGCAGCCGCCAGGGCATGGGCGGCGGCCAGGGCGGTGGTGGCGGCCAGCAGGGCGGCGGCTACGACGATGGCTATGGCGACCAGGGTGGCTACGATGCACCGCCCCAGCGCCGCGCGGCACCGCCCCAGCAGCAGCGCCCCGCGCCCGCACCGGCCCCGCGCCAGGCCCCGGCGCCCGCACCGCGCGCGGCCTCGGGCTTCGACGACATGGACGACGACATCCCGTTCTGACCTCCAGGCCAGACCTTCCGGGCACACAGGCCCGCGCTCCCCTGGGGCGCGGGCCTTTTTCATGGCGCGGGCCCAGGCTGCGGGCTGCTTCATGCGCCGTGCGGCCTCCCGTTACTCGGCGGTGAAGAAGCCCACGGGCGGCAGGCTCCAGCGGAGCCGGTAGGGCAGGGCCGCCCGGTTCGCGCCGAGATCCGTGCCGGCACGGGTGGTAAGCTTTCGCGGCCCATGCCAAGCCCCGAGTTCGACGACACCCGCCCCGACGAGGCCCTGCGCCGCTGGCGCCTGATCCTGGGCCGCTATGCGGCGCAGCCGCTGTCGCATGCGCAGTTCGATGCCGGCGACTGGAAGCTCGACCAGGCGCTCGAATACCTCTACGGCCGCGAGTACGACGGCCGGGGCCTGGCGCGCCCTGCGGGCGGTGGGGCCGGTTCGCTCGACCCGAGCCAGTTGCGCGCCATCGACTGGCTCAACCGCTCGCGCGAACTGTTTCCGCAGGAAGTCTTCGAGCGCATGCAGACCCAGGCGATCGACCGCTACCAGCTCACCGACCTGCTCAAGGACCCGGCGGTGCTGCGCTCCATGGACCCCACGCCCGGCCTGGCCAAGGCCTTGCTGGGCATGCGCGGGCGCCTGTCGGGCGGCATGCGCGACGCCGTGCGCGAGGTGATCCAGAAGACGGTGGACGAGATTACCCGGCGGCTCAAGAACGACTTCGTCAACGCCCTGGTGGGCCGGCGCAACCGCCAGCGCCGCTCGCTGCTCAAGAACGCGCAGAACTTCGATGCGCGCGCCACCATCGCGGCCAACCTCAAGCACTACAGCGCCGAGCGGCGCCAGTTGGTCATCGAGCGCCCGCTGTTCAACGCCCGCGTCAAGCGCAACCTGCCCTGGGACGTGGTGCTCTGCGTGGACCAGAGCGGCTCGATGATGGACTCGGTGATCTACAGCGCCGTGATCGCCGGCATCATGAGTTCGCTGCCGGCCGTGCGCGTGAAGCTCGTGGTGTTCGACACCAGCGTGGTCGACCTCACCCACCTGGCGCACGACCCGGTGGAAGTGCTGCTCACGGTGCAGCTGGGTGGCGGCACCGACATCGGCCGCGCCGTGCACTACTGCGAGTCGCTGATAGCCAACCCGCAGCGCACCGTGTTCACGCTGATCAGCGATTTCGAGGAGGGCGCGGCCCCCGGCCCGCTGCTGTCCGCCGTGGCGCGCATGGCCGAGGCGCGCGTGAAGCTCTTGGGCCTGGCCGCGCTCGACGAGGGCGCCAACCCGGTGTACGACCGGCAGATGGCCCAGCGCCTGGCCAACAAGGGCATGCACGTGGCAGCGCTCACGCCCACGCATTTCGCACAGTGGCTGGCCGAGGTCATGGAGTGAAATGAAGCACCCCCTGAGTCGCTTCGCGCCTTCCCCCTCTCTCAGTTTGCTTCGCAACCTGGGAGGGGGACGCCCCCAGCGCAGTCGCTGGATACGCCGCCTTCGCGGCGGGGCGGCCCTTGCGCGGGGGCACTGGCCTCAGCCGTGCCAGTTGCAAAGACTGCGAGCAGCGCACAGCGCATTGGAAAAACGAGATGCCTGCCTGGACTGAGAGCTACCGCGCTTATGACGACGACACCCTGACGGCCCTGGCCAATGCGGGCCTGCTGCGCCGCGCTGCCAAGGACGTGGAAGCCGGCAAGGTGCAATGGGCAGAGCAGGGTGCCGAGGGCGGCGTGGTCGAGGCCGATGGCCAGCGCGTGCAGCTCGACGCCCGGGGCCCGCAGAAGGCGCAGTGCGATTGCCCGGCGCCGGGCATCTGCAAGCACATCCTGGGGGCGGCGCTGTGGCTGCGCGCGCTGGAGCCCGTTGCCGGTACCGCTGTGCCGGCGGCAACGCAAGCAACCGAGGCCCCTGCGGAACCAGGCCCGGCAACCACGGCCGACCCGCTGGCTGAAGTGAAGGCCCTGCAGGCCCCGGCCCTGTTCAAGCAGGCCGGCGTCGCCGCCGTGCGCCGCGCGGTGCAAGCATTGCCCTGCGGCATCGAATGGCGCGTGCAGGGCGGCACCCTGGTGATGGAGCTGCCCGCGCTGAACGCCACTTGCCGCTATGTGGCCGGTGCAGGCTACGAGGGCATGGTGTCCGAGGTGCCGGCGCGCGAGCGCAAGGCCGTGCACCTGATCGCACTGGCGGCCCTGCGCGAGGCGCTGGGCGAGCCGCTGCCCTGGCCCGAAGGCATGGCACCGGCCGCCACGGCAGAGCAGGCCACGGCCGCGCTCAGCGAGCGCGAACGCGCCTTCCTCGCGCAGGTGGAAGCCATGCTGCACGAGCTGCTCACGGGCGGCCTGTCGCACGTGAGCGAGCAGGCTTCGGCGCGGCTGCTGGCGCTCAACATGTCGGCGCGCGGCGAGGGCCTGCCGCGCCTGGCCGCACTGCTGCGCAACCTGGGCGGCATGGTCGACGGCCTGGTGCGGCGCGACCACCGCATGCAGGAGCGCGACGCCCTGGCGCTGATGTCCAGCATCCAGGCGCTGTGCGATGCCCTGCGCGCGCCGGCCGGTGAGGGCGCCGACGCGGCCGGGCGCACCACGGCCCTGCGCGGCCGGCTGCGCCGCGCCTTCGACGAGACCACGGCACTGGAACTGCTGCCCCTGGGCGGCCACTGGTGGCAGACCCTGGGCGGCGCACGCGGTCTCACGCTGGCCTTCTGGGACCTGGCGGGCCAGCGCCTGCTGCAGGCCGTGCTGGCGCGTCCCGATGGCAGCGACACGGCCTTCAACCGCCACAGCGCCTGGAACATCCACGCCGTCTGGCCCGGTGCGGGCCCCGCGCAGTCGCTGTGCCAGGCGCCGCTGCGGCTGGAGAACCCGCGCCTGGCCGACGATGACCGGCTGGCGCTGGCGGGCACGGCGCGCGCGCAGGCATTGCCCCCCTGGCAGACGGGCGATGCACGCCTGCAGGCCATCGGCAGCGGCCGCTGGGCCGATCTCACGGCGCAGCTGAGCGAGGCGTCTGGCCTCTCGGGCGACGCGGCCGAACTGGTGCTGCTGCGGCCCCGGGCCACGCGCGCCCCGGTGCTCGACGAAGCCCACCAGCAACTGCTCTGGCCCGTGCAGGATGACCAGGGGCAGTGGCTGCACCTGACCGTGCCCGTGGGCGACGCCAGCATGCAGCGCGTGGACAACCTGGACCGGCTGGCCGCGCGCGGCGCGCCCGTGCATGCGGTGCTGGTGCGCGTGGAACGCATGTCCACCACCACGCTGCTGGTGCCGCTGGCGCTGCTCAGCAGCGACGCCCGAGGCCAGGTCCAGGCCGTCTCCCTGGACTATGCGAACGAGGCCGCGCGCCCCACCTCGCTGGCCCAACGCATCCTGCGCATGGTGCAGTGGCGCAAGGAGCAGGCCGCCGCCCCTGCGGCCAGCCAGCCCACGCTGGCCCAGCGCCTGCTCAGCCCCGTGCTCGGCGTGCTGGAGACCCAGGCCGCCACGGGCCGCATGCCGCTCACTGCAGCGCAGGCCGAACAGCTGCAGGCCGCGCTGCCCGGCATCGCCTCGGTGGGCCTGCACACCGTGGCATCGGCCCTGCAGGCCCACCTGCAGTCGCCCCAGCCATCTGGCGCGCTGCGCCTGCAGCAGCTGTGCCAGCGCACGGTGGAGCTCGACGGCCTGCCCGCCATCTCCGCGTGAGCACCGCGCTGCGCGCGTTACAAGCCATTACCTTGAAAGCGGGCAAATTGCACGCTGGCTTCACCGTGCCCCACGGCAGCGCCATGGCTGGCTGACAGAATACGACGCTCTATTCAGACCACAGGGGATGACGCATGGGACTGCTGGACAAGATCGTGGGCGCGGTGACGGGCCGATCGGGCAACGACGCGCATGGGCTGAGCAGCGCACAGCACAACCTGCTGCGCCAGGCCATGGAGCCGTTGGACAAGGCAGCGCCAGGCCTCGCCGACAAGGCCCTGGCCTTTGTGGCCGAGGGCACCCACGAGTCCGTGCTGCTGGAGCTGGCAGCCCCCCATGCCGTGGAGCCGGGCCAGCTGCTCGGCGCGCCTGGCCGGCTGCGCTGGGGCTTCTATCTGTACAACGACAAGCCGCTGGAGGCCGCGGGCAAGAAGAGCCTGGCAGGCCGCTCGGCCTTCTACGCCAGCATCGCGCCCGACCAGCCCCCCCTGGCCCTGCTGGTGCGCCTGGGCAAGCTGCTGGCCGCGGCCGATGCGGGCAAGTCGCTGGAGCACCCGGGCGCGCCGGTGCCCGACTGGCTGCAGTACCTGGTCAACGATGCGGTCCATGCCAGCTTCAAGGACGGCAACAGCAACAAGCAGGAGCTGGGCAAGGAGCGCGCGGCCTGGACGGTCGATCTCGTGGCCAGTCTGCTCGCCGAGGAGGGGCTGGACGCGACCCTGGCCCTGCAGCTGGTGTTCGAGCGCAAGGGCCTGGACAGCTACTACCACGACCGCCTGGGCGCGCTGGTCAAGTCGCCCGCGCTCGCTACGTACATGCAGGCACATCCTGACGCGGTGAAGGCCTTGCTGCAGCAGCTTTCCGCTGCGGGCCGGGTGGTGCTGGCCGCGCGCATCGGCACCGACAAGGAACTGCGTGCGGCTTTTGCGCCACTGCTGGTGGCCCTGGCCGTCGATGGCAGCAAGACGGTGCGCGCCGAGGCCGTGCCCCATATCGAGGGCATTGCCGAGGCCGATCGCCTGCGCCTGCTGGCGGCCTTGCTCACCGAGGGCGACACCAGCCAGCGCAGCCAGGCGGCCGAACTGCTCGCGCGCCTGCCCGCCGAGGCCACGCGCGGCCTGCTCGATGCGGCACTGACCAGCGAATCCAGCAAGCCCGTGCAGCAGGCCATCCGCGCGGCGCTCAACCGCATCGATGCCGCGGGCGGCGCCCAGGAACAGGACCTGCCCGAGCCCCCGCCCTGGACGCCGTTCGCCGACAGCCCGCTGGGCGAGGATGCGCTGGCCCTGCTGCTGGCCAACCGCACCGAGGTGATCGAGCGCGCACGCCGCGCCGCCGAGGAAGAGGCCGAGGAGAACAAGACCCAGAAGCACAAGTACAACTGGCGCCAGAAGAGCTACGCCAGCCTGTCCAAACTGACCGAGGACGACATGCGCCAGGCGCTGGCCCTGCTCAACGGCCAGCTCGACAAGAAGCAGATGGAGAAGCTGCGCAACAGCGAGGTGGCGCAGGCCGTGACGCATGGCAACCGCCTGTTTGCGCTGCCGTCCTTCGGGCCCTCGCATCTGGTCCGCTGGCTGGGCGTGTCGCGCTACAGCCGCAGCTTCTGGTTCGACGACGGCTTCCACAAATGGCTGGGCGGCCAGCCGCACGGCAGCGTCGACCTGCGCGCCCTGGCCGACCTGCTCAAGCGCTCGGGCACGCCGCTGATCGAGGTGGCGCGCACGGCCCTGTTCGACTACTGGAACACGCCCAGCGCCACCGACCTGCTGCCGCCCGAGCGCGTGTGGCCGTTCTTCGCCGAGCACCCCGAGTTCCTGGACCAGGCCCTGGGCCTGGCAGCGCAGCAGAACAACGGCGACCGCTATGCGAGCACGCTGGAGCTCGGCCCCGCCCTGCGCACGCTGGCGACCTTTCCGACCATCCCCGCACGCTGGCTGCCGCGCGTGATGGAGCTGGCCCTGGGCGAGGGCAAGACCCACCGCCCCATGGCGCAGAAGGCCTTGTCCACGCTGCCGAACATCGGCCGCCAGGTGGTGGAGTCGCTCACCCACACCAAGAGCGAGGTGCGTATCGAGGCGGCCAACTGGCTGGCCGAGCTGCAGTACGCCGATGCCGTGCCCGCCCTCACCAAGGCGCTCGAGAAGGAAAGCCGCGAGACCGTGCGCGCCGCCTTCCTCACCGCGCTGGAGGGCTTGGGCGAGGACATTTCGCCGCGCCTGGCCCCGGCCATCCTGCTGGCCGAGGCAAAGAAAGGTCTCAAGGCCAAGCCCCCCGCGGGCCTGGCCTGGTTCGCGCTGGATGCGCTGCCCACCGCGAACTGGGCCGATGGCACGGCCGTGGAACCCGAGATCCTGCGCTGGTGGGTGGTGCTGGCCTGCAAGCTCAAGGAGCCCGGGGGCAATGCGCTGCTCACGCGCTACATGGGCCTGCTCGATGCGGCAAGCCGCCAGGCCCTGGGCAGCACGGTGCTGCGCCAGTTCATCGCGCACGACACACGCCACCCGCCGCTGGAAGAAGGCATTGCCTACGCCAAGGCCCATGCACCACAGCGCTACCAAAGCTACCAGAAAGGCTGGCAGAACGCCAAGCCCGAGTACCGCCAGTACTACGAGGCCGACTACGCCAAGTCCGAAGAGCAGGTGTTCGAGGAATGCAAGCGCGAGAAGATGTCGGAGTACCTGGGCAGCGCCATCGGCGAGAAGGGCGTCCTGGCCCTGGCCGCCTTTGCGCCGGGCCATGAGATTGTGAGCCTGCTGCAGCAGTACATGCGCGACCACTACCAGCGCCGCTCGCAGATCGAGGCCATGCTCGAAGGCATGGCCCCGGGCAACGACCCGGTGGTGATCCAGCTGATGCTGGGCCTGTCGCGCCGCTACCGCACGGCCTCGGTGCAGACCAAGGCGCGCGCCCTGGTGCAGGAGATCGCCGACCGCAATGGCTGGACGCAGGACCAGCTGGCCGACCGCACCATCCCCACGGCCGGCCTGGACGACACGGGCACGCTGGCGCTGCCCTATGGCGAGCGCATCTTCACCATGGTGCTCGACGCCGCCATGAAACCCGAGCTGCGCAACCCCGAAGGCAAGGCCATCAAGGCCCTGCCCGAGCCGCGCCAGAACGACGACCCGGCGCAGATCAAGGAAACCAAGGCCTTGCTCAGCACGAGCAAGAAGGAGCTCAAGCAGGTGATCGACCTGCAGACCGCGCGCCTGTTCGAGGCCATGTGCACGGGCCGCCTGTGGCCCGTGGCCGAGTGGCGCGAGTACCTGCACCGCCACCCCGTGGCGGGCCGGCTGGTGCAGCGCCTGGTGTGGCTGGAGGTGGACGCCGAGGGCACGGCGCTGCAGAGCTTTCGCCCCACCGAGGACGGCAGCCTCATCAACACCGAGGACGACGAGGTGGAGCTGAGCGATGGCGCCCTGGTGCGCCTGGCCCATGCCTCGCTGGTCGATGCGGCCACGGCCAGCGCGTGGACGAAGCACTTCAAGGACTACAAGACTGCGCCCCTGTTCCCGCAGATGTCGCGCCAGTCGCCTGCGCTGTCCTTCACCGACGACAAGGGCTTGGCCGTGAGTGAGATCAAGGACCGCCAGGGCTGGGTGAGCGACAGCTTCACGCTGCGCGGCGCCTTCACCAAGCTGGGCTACCAGCGCGCCCAGGCCGAGGACGGAGGCTTCTTCTACGAGTACACCAAGGACTTCGCGAGCGTGGGCGTGCGCGTTTCCATCGAGTTCTCGGGCAACACCCTGCCCGAGGAGAACGTGGCGGCCGCGCTCAAGACCCTGAGCTTCGAGAACAGCCGCTCGCGCAGCTGGAGCAGCGACAGCACGCTGCCCCTGGCCAGCGTGCCCCCCGTGCTGCTGGCCGAGGCCTATGCCGACTACCTGGCCGTGGCCCAGGCCTGCACCGGTTTCGACCCCGAGTGGGAGAAAAAGATGCCCTGGTAACCGCGTGCAGGGCCTCCAAGGGGGCCTTGCAGCGGGAATTCAAGGCGTAACTGTTTGAATCTGGCGACGAAAAGCGGAAGGAATTCACGTTTTTTTGGTGAGGTCTCTCCATTCTCACAATTTGCGACATCTTCCCGGGGCAAGTCCCGCGATGATCCAGCCCTCGCACCGCAAAACAGCCCATGAGCTGGCGGCATCTTTATGAATGTGAATGATTGAGGGAGGTATTCTCATGCCGGGTTTTGTTCGAAAGATTCTGATTTTCATCACGGGCTATGCATGGCTCGTCCTGCTGGCAGGCCCGGGCCTGGCCGGCATGGCCATCTGGAGCGGCTGGAAGGCCGATGGCGACCACGCCTACACGGCACGTGACCAGCTGCAGACGGTGGCTGGCAAGGTCACCGGTGCCAGCGAGGTGACCGTCAAGCGCAAGCGCCGCTCCACCCAGCACTACTACGAAATCACCGTGGCCCCCGATGCCGGCGGCGAAGCCCGCAAGCTGCGCATCGCCTTCAGCACGCCCAAGGACATCGTGGGCGGCATCATCGACGAGAAGATCACGGCGCTCTACGACAGCAGCGACAACGACATCGTCTACGAGGTGGTGACCGGCGGCAAGGCCGTGATCAGCTACGAAGACACGCGCAAGCGCATGCAGGCCGAAGCCGCTTCCACGGCCAAGTCCTTCAGCGGCGCCGGCATCTGGATCCTGGCCGTCATCCTGACCCTGCTGGGTGCCGCTGGCGTCTGGTCCAACCGCAAGCTGCGCCGCGCCGACGAGCTGGCGGCCGCCTGAACCAACAGACAGAGAGGCAAGGAGCGGCCCACAAGGCCGCTCCTTGCGTGAGAAGTAGCAACCACCACCGAGGAGCATCCTTGTGAATACCAATGTCCTGACCCCTGAAGACCCGTCCGGCTCCCCCATGGAGCGGCGCGAGTTCATCGTCTCCACCTACAAGCACCTGGGCGCGGCCATCCTGGCCTTCGTCGTGCTGTCGACGGTGCTGATGGTGAGCGGCTTTTCCAACACCACGGCCAAGATGCTCATGGCCAGTGGCAACAAGTTCATCTGGCTGGGCGTGATGGGCGCCTTCATGCTCGTGGGCTGGCTGGCCTCGTACCTGGCCGACAATGCCGAGAAGCCGCAGACCCAGCTCATGGGCCTCGGGATCTACGTGCTGGCCGAAGGCCTGATCTTCGCGCCCCTGTTCGGCATCGCCCAGATCGTGGCGCCCGGCGCCATCGGCGCGGCGGGCTTCATCACGCTGCTGATGGTGGCGGCGCTGACCTGGACGGCCTTCACCAGCAAGTCGGACTTCTCGTTCCTGGGCGGCATCCTCAAGGTGGGCGGCCTGGTGGCCCTGGGCACCATCGTGGCCGGTGCCATCTTCGGCTTCAAGCTCGGCATCTGGTTCTCGGGCATCATGGTGCTGTTCGCCGGTGCCTGCGTGCTGTACGACACCTCGCGCATCATCCACGACTACCCCACCGACCGCCCCGCCGGCGCGGCACTGCACCTGTTCGCGTCCATCGCGCTGATGCTCTGGTACGTGCTGCGCATCCTGATCAGCCTGGCCTCCAGCGACGATTGATCCAAGGCCTTTGCGGGCGCCTCGCACGAGGCCCCGCACCGACCAAGCAAAACACCGGGCACTGCCCGGTGTTTTGCTTTGGAGGGAGGGGAAATCGCCGCGCGGCTCAGTCGGCCACGTCCACCGCGACCAAGCCGAGCTCCTTGCTGCCTTGCACACGCGCGGTGTTGGCCGCACGGCCCCACTCGAAGGGCACGCGCACCAGCTCGCGCTCGCCCTGCTCACGCACGGCCTCCACCACCATCTGGTAGCGCCCCGGCGGCAACTGGGCCAGCGGCCCCTTGCCCCCGGCAAATTGCAGCGCATGGGTGCCCACGGGGCGCGTGGCACCTGTGACGCCATCCACCGGCAAGGCCAGTTGCTCACCGCCCGTGCGCCACCAGGTGCGCAGGTTGCGCAGCCAGCCTTTGCCCAGACCGTCCTTGAGGCGCGTGTCGTACCAGACTGCGACCGTGCCCACCACGGCCTTTTCGTCGGCCTTTTCCACCCAGGCCGCCAGGTAGGGCCGGTAGTAGGAGGCCGTCTTGATCTCGGGCAGCGTGATCTGCAGCGTGAGCGACGCCGCAGCCGCCGGCCCCGCGGCCAGCGCCAGCGCGGCTGCCAGGCAGCTGCGCGATGCCGCCACGTTGGCCTCAGTCGTCATTGGCACGGGCCTGGGGCGGGCGCTGCGGGTCGTCCTTGGAGACGATGCCATCGCCATTGGTATCGAGGTTCTTGAAGGTCTTGTCCGCGATGGCAGCATCCTCCGCAGCGGTGAACTTGCCGTCGCGCGTGCGGTTCACGATGGCAAAGCGCACATGGGCCTGCTTGATGCTGTTCTCGTAGGCCTTGTCGGGCTGCTTGCCGTCATCGAAATACTGGCGCTTGAGGCGGCCCTCGAACTCGGCCACGTACTCGGCTTCGCTCAGCACGCCGTCGCCATTGGTGTCGGCGGCGCGAAAGCGCTGCAGGCGCACGGCGTCGAACTCGGCGCGCGTGACCTGGCCGTCGCGGTTCGTGTCGTAGCTGCCCAGAAAGGCCTGCAGGCCGTGGCCGCCGGCGGGGCGCGCCGCAGTGCCGGGGGCGGCGGCAGGGGTCGCAGGGGCGTTCGCTGCACAGGCACTCAGCAGCGCAGCCGCAGCCAGGGCGGTCAGCAGGGGGAGGTGGCGGGTGGTCATGGTCATTGCCTTCTTTCTATCGGGTAGGAGGGGGAGGGTCATGCTCGTCAGAAGTCCACGTTCAGGCTGAGCGCGTAGGTGCGGCCCGGTGCCGTGGACAGCTGGATCTGGCGCCGGTCCTGCGCGGACTGCGGCTGCAGATTGCGGGTACTGCTGTAGGCCCAGTACTTCTTGTCGGTGATGTTGAAGATGCCGGCGGTCAGGCGCACGTTCTGGCTGACGCGGTAGTAGCCGGCCAGGTCGAAGCGCGCGAAGCCGGGCACGCGGAACAGTTCGGTGGTGGAGTCCGTGAGCGTGGCGCCCGGATCGTTGCTGAAGGCCAGGCGGTTGGTGGAGACAGCCTGTTTTCCCTTCACGAAGGTGCCGGTGAGGTTCAGGCCCCAGGCCTTCTGCGGTGCGTCGAAGCCCAGGCCGATGATGGCCTTGCCCGGTTGCACCGAGTCCAGATCCACCTTGCGGTCGCCCTTGAAATTGGATTGGGAGCTGCCCTGGCTGTAGCCGAAGGCCCAGGTGCTGTACAAGCACTTCGCGGCCGGCGTCCAGGTGCCGTGCTCCAGGCGGGCGCTGAACTCGGCGCCCGAGATGTGCGCCTCGTCGCGGTTGCTGGCCTGGTACAGGATGCTCAGGCTCTGCTGGATGTGGGTGAACAGCTCGGGGTTGTTGGCCCGCGTGTAGCGGGTGTAGGAGATGAAGTCTTTGTAGCGGGTGTGGAACACCGAGCCGTTGAACACCACGCCGTCCGTGGGCGAGCCCTTGAGGCCGATGTCAAAGGCGTTGCTGGTCTCCTTGCCCAGGTCTTTGTTGCCCACCAACGCATAGGTGCCGCCGCCACCGTTCCAGTAGCCGAAGACCTCGCTGTTGGTGGGCGCGCGGCCGCTGCGCTTCCACTGGGCGTAGGCCGTCAGCGCGGGCGCCACGTCGTAGAGCACGGCCAGGCTCGGGCTCACGATGGTGGTGGCCGCCGTGCTGCCGTACATGCGTTCGAGCTCGGCTGCCGTGATACGCTCGTTGGCAAAGCTGGCGGCGTTCTCGATGCGCGGCCGCACCCGGTCCACGCGCAGGCCGGGCACCAGGGCCAGGCGCCTGCCGCCCACCTCCCACTCGATGGTGTCTTCGGCGAACAGGCCCATGCGCACCGTGTTGGTGTCGGGGAAGGGCTGGCGCCCCGCGAGCGGGTCGGTGGAGCTGAAGGGGTGCGCGTTGTCCGCCGTGGAGTAGTTCACGCCGAACTTGAGCGCATGCTTGCCCACGCGCTTGTCGGCCACGCTGGAGAAGCCCAACTGCCGCGTGGTGTTCTTCGAGATGTCGCGCTCGCTGGCGCGCGTGGCCAGGGTCACCGTGTCGGTGACGTCGTTCATCTCCGTGTCCTGCCAGTAGATGCGCGTGTTCAGCTGGTCCACCAAGCCACCGCCCAGGGGCGCCCAGGTGTGCGCGGCATGCAGCGTGCTGCGCTCGGTCTTGGCGATCTGGTGCGAGTTGCCGGTGACGGCCGTGGCCGCCGTGTTCCAGGCCTCGAAGCGGGTGTCGCTTTCTCGGCGGTACAGATCGGCCCCCAGCTCCAGCTTGTGCTCGGGGTTCAGGCGCAGGCTGCCCTTGAGCAGCAAGGCGTCCGAATGCCAGTCGTCCGGGTAGCTCGGCACGCCCAGGCTGTTGTTCTGGGTCTCCTTGCCATCGCGGCGCACGTAGCTCACCAGCGCGCCAAAGTCGCCCGACAGGCCCGCCGCCGTCATGCCCTTGGTCCAGGCGCTGTTGGCCCCGCTGTAGCCCAGCTTGGCGCCCAGGTACAGGGGTTTGCTGGCGCTCACATAGTCCTCGGGCGACTTGCTGCGAAAACTCACCGCGCCGCCGATGCCGCCGGCCGTGCGCTGCGCATTGGTGGTGCCCGACTGGATCTCCACTGCCGAATAGATGTCGGGGTCGATGAAGTCGCGGCCCATGCCGAAGGTGCCATCCTGCGCGCGGTTGGTCAGCGGGGCGCGGCTCACGGCGTCGGGCATCTCGATGCCGTCCACGTCCAGGCCCACGCGGTTGCCTTCGATGCCGCGGATGTTGTAGCCCGTGGTGCCGCTGCGGTCATAGCGGCTGGCGCCGCGCGTGGCGCCACTCACCGTGCCGGGCGCCTCCACCAGCGGCTGGTAGCGGATCACATCGGCGATGCCCGTGGCGCCGGTCTTCTCGACCTCTTCCTGCGTGACCACCACCTTGGCACCGGCCTCGCGGCGCAGGGCCTCGGCGCTCACCTTGACCTCGGGCAAGGACTCGCGCTCGCGCGCCTGGGCCAGCAAGGTCGCATCGGCAGGGGCTTGCGCCATGGTGGCTGCGGGCCACAGCAGGGCCTGGACGGCCAGCGCGATCAGGCCGGCGCGCCATGGTGGAGCAGCGAAGAAGGCAGCAGCAGGGGAGAGTGCGAGCGCATGGGCGGTATCGCCAGGCACCTGCCTGGCCGGGGCCTGGTGGCCAAATGGGGTCATGGATTTCCTCGGATTCAAGGGGTTGCTTGCTGGACCCCTTTGAACTCAAAGAAACATCTGGCTGTGAGGCGGCAATTGTATCAATGCGATTGATACGCATTTATCAATCAGTTGCACGCGTGCTACGGGTGCTGTGTAAAGCTGGTCCAAAATAGCTGCGAAAGGCGGGTCCCGCCCCGCCATCCACTCCCCCCAGCCATCCATGAGCACCACCCCTCCTTCCGCGAACCAATCCGTGCGCCTAGCCCCCGAGCAGCGCTGGGCCGACGAACTGGCCCGCCTGGCCGCGGCAGACAGCCACGCCCGGCCGCCGGGCTGGAAGCTCTCGCCGCGCGCGGTGCGCCAGTTCATCCTGGGCGATGCCAAGCTGCAGGTCACGCAGAAGTTCTTTGGCGACGACCCGCTGGTGGACCGCGCCATCGTCACGCTCATGGGCCACCAGGGCCTGATGCTGGTGGGCGAGCCAGGCACGGCCAAGTCGCTGCTGTCCGAGCTGCTGGCAGCCGCGATCAGCGGTGACTCGGGCCTCACGGTACAGGGCACGGCCGGCACCACCGAGGACCACATCAAGTACAGCTGGAACTACGCCCTGCTGCTGGCCGAGGGCCCGAGCCAGCGCGCGCTGGTGCCCTCGCCGCTGTACCAGGCCATGCGCGCGGGCAAGCTCGTGCGCTTCGAGGAAATCACACGCTGCCCGCCCGAGATCCAGGACGTGCTGATCTCGCTCATGAGCGACAAGCAGCTCATGGTGCCCGAGCTCGGCGACGACGCGCGCCTGTTCGCGCAGCGCGGCTTCAACATCATCGCCACGGCCAACCTGCGCGACCGGGGCGTGCACGAGATGTCTTCGGCCCTGAAGCGCCGCTTCAACTTCGAGACCGTGCGCCCCATCCGCGACCACCAGTTCGAGGTGGACCTGGTGATGGCCCAACTCACGCGCGAGCTTGCCGGCAACGAGGCCCCGGTGAACGTGCCGCGCGACGTGGTGTCGCTGCTGGTCACCACCTTCCAGGAGCTGCGCGCCGGCCAGACGCAGGAGGGCACGGCCATCAAGGGGCTCGATGCCGTGATGTCCACGGCCGAGGCCGTGAACGTGGCCTACGCCGCAGCGCTGCAGGCGCGCCACTTCAACGGCGGCGAGCTGACCCCGCGCGAGATCGCGGGCCAGTTGCAGGGCGTGGTGCTCAAGGACAGTGCCGACGACGCCAAGCGCGTGCGCCACTACTTCGACACCGTGGTGCGCGAGCGCGCGCGGCGCGACGCGCAGTGGAAGAGTTTTCACGACGCCGCCCGCGCGCTGTGGCAGTAGCTGTGGGCACGCTACCGTCGCCTGCGGGCCTGCCGCCGGAGGTCGCGGCCCTGCTGCCGCAGCTGATGGATGGCGGCGGGGAGGGCATCTACTTCGTGCCGGTGCGCCACCACAGCCCGGCCTGCGCCTGGGCGCTGCGCCACCTGCTGCGCGAGGTGCGCCCGGCCGCCGTGCTGATCGAGGGGCCGGACGACCTGGACAGCCTGCTGCCCCTGCTCAGCGACCCGAAGACCCGCGCCCCCGTGGCCTGGCTGTGCCAGGCCACGCGCGAGGCCAAGGCCGAAGCACCCGAACCCGGCGAAGAGGAGGGTGCCGCGCCGGAGCCTGCCCGCCCGCGCACCGTGACCAGCAGCTCCTTCTACCCGTTGTGCGACTACAGCCCCGAATGGATCGCCGCGCGCGAGGGCACAGCCCTGGGCGCCCAGGTGGCATTGATCGACCTGCCCTGGCGCCACAAGGCCTGGGAGCGCCGCTACGGCAGCGGGGACGACGATGGCGAAGCAGCCCCCGACGCCGCCCGCAGCCAGATGGAGGAGCGCCATTTCGCCCACAGCCGCTACCTGAATGCCATGGCGCGCCAACTGGGCTGTGTGGACCACCATGACCTGTGGGACCGCCTGTTCGAGCTGCGCACGCCCGCGGCCCTGGCCGACTGGCGCAGCCTGTTCGCCGATGTGTTCAGCTGGTGCGCCATGGCCCGGCAGGACTACGAGCCCGAGGTGCTGGAGGCCGAACTCAGCCTGCCGCGCGAGCGCCACATGGCCGCGCATATCCGCCGCTGGCGCAATGCGGTGCAAGGCCCCATCGTGGTCGTGACCGGGGGCTTCCACACGCCCGAGCTGCTGCGCAGCTGGAAGGGTGCCAAGCCCCTGGCCCCCAAGGCCCCGGCGAAGAAAAGTCTCCAGGCCACGGAGCCCGAGGCCTGGCTGATCCGCTACAGCTTCGAGCAGCTCGACGCGCTCAACGGCTACGGCGCGGGCATGCCCTCACCGGGCTACTACCAGCAGGCCTGGGAGGCGCTGGAGGCCGGCGCCGCGCAGGCCACGGCCCCAGGGGTTCACCCCCTCACCGCCGTGGCCCTGGACACCCTGGCCCGCTTTGCCCAGCAGACCCGGGCTCAGGACCAGACCGACGCCGTTTCCACCGCGCTGGTGCAGGCCGCCGCGCTGCAGGCCGTGCGCCTGGCCGAACTGCGCGGCAATGCCGGGCCGGGCCGCCAGGACCTGCTGGACGCGATCCGTTCGTGCTTCGTCAAGGGCGCCATCGACGAGGGCACGCGCGGCTTCACGGCCGACCTGCGCGCCTTTCTCGGTGGCACGCGCATCGGCGACGTACCGCCCTCGGCCGGCTCGCCGCCGCTGATCGAGGACGCGCGCCGCCTGGCCCGCGCGGCCGGTGTGCGCCTGGACGACAGCAGCGTGCGCACGGTGCGGCTGGACCTCTACCGCAAACCCTCGCACCGCGTGCGCAGCCGCTTTTTCCACGCCATGGCCTACCTCGATGCGGGCCTGGCGCAGTGGGTGGCGGGGCCCGACTTCATGGCCGGCAGCCGGCTGAACATGCTGTTCGAGGAATGGCGCGCGGCCTGGTCGCCCATGGTCGAGGCCCGGCTGATCGCGCTGGCCAGCGACGGCGCGAGTGTGGAGGCCGTGTGCCTGGCACGGCTGCTGCGCGAAGAAGCCGCCCTGTCCGACCAGGGGCGCGGGCGCAGCGCCAGCGCGGCCGTGGCCCTGCTGCAGCGCGCCTGCCTGGTGGGGCTGCATGCACGGCTGCCGCAACTGCTGGCCCTGCTGTCGGAGCACCTGGGCGAAGATGCCTCGCTGTCCTCCGTGGTCGAATGCGGGCACCGCCTGGTCACGCTGTGGCGCGCGCGCGAGCCGCTGGGCGTGCAGCAGAACCCGCAGCTTGCCGGCCTGCTGCAGCGCGTGTGGCCCGCCGCCCTGTACCTGCTGCCGCCGCTGGCGCAGACGCCGGCCGACGGGCAGGAGCAGGCCGTGCGCCTGCTGCTCTCGCTGCGCGAGCTGGGGCGCCTGCTCAGCGGCCTGGAGCGCGAGGGCACGGGCGCCGTCGATGCCAGCCTGCTGACGGAACACCTGGAGCGCTTTGCCACCGGCGCTGGCTGCGCTCCCGGCGTGGCCGGTGCCGCCACCGCGCTGCTCTACCTCGACGGCCACTGGGACGACGCAGCGCTCGATGCCGTGGTGCGCCAGCGCTTTGGCCCCGGTGCCCTGCCGCAGGAGGCGGTGCAGTTCCTGAACGGCATGATGACCGCCGCACCCGAGCTGCTGCTGCGCCTGCCGGCCCTGCTGCAGGGGCTGGATGCGCTGGTGCGCGGGTGGGACGACGCGGCCTTCGTGGCCCACCTGCCCGATCTGCGCCAGGCCTTTACGGGCCTGCGGCCCCAGGAAACGGCCGACCTGGCGACCAAGGTGGCGCAACTGCATGGCACGGACGAGGCCACCGCAGCCTCGCTGGCCGGCATGCACTACGAGACCACCGAGGAAGACCTGCACGCCGGCCTGCGCCTGCAGGCCCTGCTGGAGGCCAGCCTGCAGCGCGACGGGCTGCAGCACTGGATCCGCTGACGGAACCCTATTCGGTCGCGCTGGCGATGACCCCACCGCCCAGGCAGACATCGCCGTCATACAGCACGGCCGACTGGCCGGGCGTGACGGCCCACTGGGCCTCGGGGAACTGCAAGGACAGGCCCGCGCCATCGGCCGACACCACGGTGCAGGGCGCATCGGGCTGGCGGTAGCGTGTCTTGGAACCATAGACGCCCGGGGCGGGCGCATGGCCGGCCGTCCAGCTCACGTCCTGCGCGGTGAGCGCGCGGGACAGCAGCCAAGGGTGGTCGTGCCCCTGCACCACGCGCAGCGTGTTCTTGGCGAGGTCCTTGCGCGCCACGAACCAGGGCTCGTGCTCGCCACCGCCGCGCTGCGCGCCCTTTTCCTTGATGCCGCCGATGCCCAGGCCCTGGCGCTGGCCCAGGGTGTAGAAGGACAGGCCCACATGCTTGCCCAGGGTGCGGCCCCGGTCGTCCTGGATGGGGCCGGGCGCATGGCTGATGTAGCGGTTCAAAAACTCGCGGAACGGCCGCTCGCCGATGAAGCAGATGCCGGTGGAATCCTTCTTCTTGGCATTGGGCAGACCGATTTCTTCCGCAATGCGCCGCACCTCGGTCTTGTGCAGCTCGCCCACGGGGAACAGGGTCTTGGCCAGCTGCGCCTGGTTCAGGCGGTGCAGGAAGTAGCTCTGGTCCTTGGCTGGATCGAGCCCCTTGAGCAGCTCGAACAGGCGCGAATCCGGGTTCTGGCGCACACGCGCGTAGTGGCCCGTGGCGATCTTCTCGGCGCCCAGGCGCATGGCGTGGTCGAGGAAGGCCTTGAACTTGATCTCGGCATTGCACAGCACGTCGGGGTTGGGCGTGCGGCCGGCCTGGTACTCGCGCAGGAACTCGGCGAACACCCGGTCCTTGTAGTCGGCGGCGAAGTTCACATGCTCGATCTCGATGCCGATCACGTCGGCCACGGCGGCCGCGTCTACGAAGTCGATGTTGGACGAGCAGTACTCGCTGTCGTCGTCGTCTTCCCAGTTCTTCATGAAGATGCCGACCACCTCGTGGCCCTGCTGCTTGAGCAGGTGGGCGGTGACGGCCGAGTCCACGCCGCCGGAGAGGCCGACGACGACGCGGTGCTTGGTGGGTGCTGTCATGGCCCCAATTGTATTTTTTATGGAATGCGCACGCTGCGCGGGCGCGCAGTACGCGTAGCCACCAGCAGGTCATACAGCTGCTGGGCCGCGGGCGACAGGGAGCGCCCCCGGCGCTTGATGAGCCCCATCTGCCGGGTGACCACGGGCTCCACCAGCGGAATGCTGACCAGCGTGGGGTGGTCCTTGCCCGGCATGGCCAGGCGGGGCACGGCGGCCACACCCAGGCCGGCCTCGACCAGGCCGAGCAGGGTGGTCACATGCTTGGCCTCGTACAGGCACTGCGGGCGGTCGGGCACATTGGCCAGTGCCAGGTCCATGAGCAGGCGGTTGCCCGAGGTCTTGCCCACCGACATGAAGTCGTGCTGGCCCAGCTCCGCCCAGGTGACCTGCTTGCGCCGCGCCAGCACATGGTCGCGCCGGCAGGCGGCGACGAAGCGCTCGGCCAGCACGGGCTTGAACTCGATCTCGGCCTCCTGGCTGCCGATGAAGTTGAGGCCGAAGTCCGCATCGCCCTGGGCCACGGCCACCAGCACCTCGTTGGCGCTGGCGTCGTGCACCTTGACGCGGATCTTCGGAAAGCGCTCGTGGTAGCGCTTGACCACCTGCGGCAAGAAGTAATACACGGCCGAGGGCACGCAGGCGATCGTCACCTCGCCCATGCGCCGCGCCGCCACATCGCCCAGACCCATGAGCATGCCATCGAGGTCGTCGAGCCACAGCCGCGTCTTGCGCGCGAAATCGCGGCCCACGGCGGTGAGCGTCACGCGGCGCGTGGTGCGGTCGAGCAGGCGCACGCCCAGGGCCTCTTCGAGCTTGTCGATGCGGCGGCTGAAGGCCGGCTGCGACAGGTGGATGGATTCGGCCGCGGCGCGAAAGCTCTGCAGCTCGGCCACGGCGGCGAAGGCCTGGATGTCGGCCAGATCGAATTTGGTGTGCATGGCGAAAGCCCGTCTGGAATGCCCCCGGAAGGGGCGTGGTGTGCATTGCGCGCGGTGCATCAATGCTTCGCAACATTGCAATTCACAGGCGCCATTTCATCACGTACAAGCGCCCCACATCTATTGCGCTGCATGCATCAATCGTTGTCAACAATGCAATTCACAAACAATCCGTGGCGCCGCACCATGCGGACCCATGAGCTACCACCTTCCTTGCGTCCTGATGCGCGGCGGCACCTCCCGGGGGCCGTTCTTCCTGGCCGACTGGCTGCCCACGGATCCCGCCGAGCGTGACCGCACGCTGATCGCCGCCCTGGGTTCGCCGCACGAGCTGCAGATCGACGGCCTGGGCGGCGGCAACTCGCTGACCAGCAAGGTGGCCATCGTCTCGCGCTCGGCCCATGCCGGCTGCGACGTGGACTACCTCTTCGCCCAGGTCAGCGTGGACGAGGCGCGCGTGGACACCCGGCCCAACTGCGGCAACATGCTCGCCGGCGTGGGGCCCTTCGCGATCGAGCAGGGCCTGGTGGCGCCGAGCCGCACCGGCGACGTGACGCGGGTGCGGGTCTACAACGTCAACACCCGCTCGCGCATCGACGTGCAGGTGCAGACCCGCGGTGGCCGCGTGCACTACGAGGGCGATGTACGCATCGACGGCGTGCAGGGCACGGCCGCGCCGGTGCTGATGAATTTCCTCGATGCCTGGGGCGCCGTCACGGGGCAGATCTTCCCCACGGGGCAGCGCATCGACACCCTCCACGGGCTGCCTGTGACCTGCATCGACGCCGCCCAGGTGATGGTGCTGGTGCGCGCCGCCGACCTGGGCCTGCGCGGCGACGAAACGCCCGCCGAACTCGACGCCGACACAGCCCTGCTCGCCCGCCTGGAGGCCCTGCGCTGCGAGGCCGGTCTGCGCATGGGCATGGGCGATGTCTCGGGCAGCGTGCTGCCCAAGCCGGTGATCGTCTCGCCCGGCGCGGCACCCGGCAGCATCACCTCGCGCTACTTCACGCCGCGGCGCTGCCACCGCTCGCACGCCGTGACCGGCGCCATCGGCGTGGCCGCCGCCACGGTGCTGCCGGGCACCGTGGCCAGCGACGCGCGCACCGCGCCCAGCGCCGGCACGCGCCGCGTGGAGGTACTGCACCCGGCCGGCCGCATCCACGTGGACGTCGAACTCGCCCTGCTGGGCGGCCAATGCACGCTGGTGCAGGCCGCGCTGGTGCGCACGGCCCGAAAGATCCTGGAAGGCACCTTGTTCGTCGCCGAGGCCGCCGCACACCCCTGATTCCCTTCGCATCCCTATCCACAACGACATGACCGGAGACAAGACCATGGCCCATCCCTTCCCATCGCGCCGCCGCACGCTGGCTGCCGCATTGGCGCTCGCCACACTGGCCAGCGCACCGCTGGCGGCGCACGCCGCCTTTCCCGAGCGTTCCATCACCCTGGTCGTTCCCACGGCCGCCGGGGGCGGCAACGACGGCATGGCGCGCGTGGTGGCGCAGAAGATGTCGCAGCTGCTGGGCCAGTCGGTGATCGTGGAGAACAAGGCCGGCGCCAACGGTGCCATTGCCGCCGAGTATGTGGCACGCGCCACGCCCGACGGCCACACCATCCTGTTCGGCTACATCGGCACACACGGCATGAGCCCGGCGCTGCAAAAGCTGCGCTACGACCCCATCACGCAGTTCGAGCCCATCGGCATGGTCTGCTACTCGCCCACGCTGATGGTCATCAACCCCAAGGTGCCGGCCAAGACCGTAGCCGAGTTCGTGGCCCTCACCAAGGCCCACCCCACGTCCTACAACTATGCCTCGGCCGGCAACGGCACGGCGCCGCATTTCTCGGCCGAGATGTTCAAGCTCGAAAGCGGCGCGCAGATGGCGCATGTGCCCTACCGCGGCTCGGCCCCGGCGATGAACGACACCATGGCCAACCAGACGCAGGTGATGTTCCCCAGCCTGTTCTCGGCCTCGTCCCACGTGAAGAACGGCAAGCTGCGCGCGCTGGCGCTGGCCGGGCCCAAGCGCTCCTCGCTGATGCCCGATGTGCCCACACTCGAAGAGGCTGGCATCAAGGGCGTGGAGATCACCCAGTGGTATGCCCTGTTCGCCCCGGGCAAGACGCCCAAGGCCGTGGTGGACCAACTCAACAAGGCGCTCAACACCGCCCTGGCCGACAAGGATGTGGCGCGCCGCATCGAGGAACAGGGCGCCGTGGTGGACAGCAGCACGCCCGAGGCCCTGGCCCAGACCGTGCGCCAGGAGCTGGCCAAGTGGCGCGGCGTGGTGCAGAAGGCGCAGCTGACCGCCGATTGACCCTGCCGAACAAGAACGAACACCCACCGAGGAGACCGCATGAAGAACATGACCGGCGCCCTGTGCGCCCTGTGCGCCCTGTGCGCCTTGTCCGCCCTGCTGGCCTGCGCGCCCGCTTTCGCCCAGACCGCCACCACCCAGCTCACGCTCTACGGCGTGGTCGACCTGGGCCTGCGCCACGCCAGCGGGCTCACAGCCGCCAATGCGCCCGCCCCCGGCTCGCACCACAGCCTGGGCAGCGGCATCCACACCACCAGCCGCTGGGGCGTTCGCGGCAGCGAAGACCTGGGTGGCGGCGCCCGCGCGCTGTTCCACCTGGAAAGCGGCCTCAACGCCGACACGGGGGCGCCGGCCAACAGCGCCAAGTACTTCGACCGCGCCTCCTGGGTGGGGCTGCAGAACGCCTGGGGCAGCATCGCCCTGGGCCGGCAGACCACGCTGCTGGCCGACGCCATTGCGCCCGTGGACCCGCTGGCCATGCGCTTTGCCAGCTTCAACCCCAACATCGGCGTCACCGCGCTGAGCCAGCACGGCCTGGGCATCGAGTACGGCAGCGCGGGCGCCAATACCGGCTCCTACCGGCTGGACAATGCGGTCAAGCTCAGCGGCCGCTGGGGCGGGCTCACGGCGAGGGCCATGCTGGGGGTGGGCGAAGTCGCATCGCAATCGTCCGCGTTGTCCTCGCACGGCCTGGGCCTGGCCTATGCGGATGGCGGCCTCACCGTGTCCGGCGCCTGGCAGACCTTCAAGGACGCCAACCTGCGCCCGCTCGACGCCGCCACGCTGGGCGCGGCGTACCAATGGGGCAGCATGCGTCTGGCCGCCAACGCCGGGCGCAGCAAGGCGCAGACGGGCGCAGCCACGCACACCGAGCAGCGCGTGCTGTCGGCCGGCGCCACCTGGGCGGCACTGCCGCTGCTGGACCTGACCGCCACCTACTACAAGATCGACCGCGCCCGCACCGCCGCAGTCGACGATGGCTACGGCCGCATGGTGGCCTTTGCCGAGTACAAGCTCTCGCGCCGCACGCGCGTCTATGCCGAGCTGGACCACACGCGCTGGCGCAATGGCTACCAGGGCACGGCCAACCAACGCACGGCCACCGGCGTTTCCGCCGGTGTCATGCACAGCTTCTGACGCCGCTACACGAACTTGCCCGTGATGCCGCCATCCACCACCAGCTCGGTGCCGGTCACATAGGCCGAGGCATCGCTGGCCAAAAACGCGCAGGCGTGGGCCACGTCCCAGGCCGTGCCCATGCGGCCCATGGGCACCTGGCGGGCGCGGGCGGCGCGGGCTTCATCGAGGCTGGTGTCCGAGAACATCTTGGCCACGGTGTTCGCGATGCGCGGCGTGTCGATCAGCCCTGGCACCACGGTGTTGGCGCGCACGCCCTGGCCCGCGTACTGCTGCGCCACCATGCGCGTGAAGTGCGTGACCGCGGCCTTGGTCACCCCGTAGGCCAGGTGCGGGTAGCCCAGGTAGCGCATGCCCGCGATGGACGAGATGGTGATGATGGAGCCCCGCCCGCGCTCCACCATGCCCGGCAACACCTCCTGGCAGGCCAGCAGCAGGCTGTTCACGTTCACGCCGTGGATGCGCTCCAGATCTTCGGCGCTGGTCTCCAGCGGGCCACCGGTCTTGCCGATGCCCACGTTGTGGTGCAGCACGTCGATGGCGCCGCCAAAGCGCTCGCGCGCCTCGGCGAACAGGCGCTTCACATCGGCGGCCTCGGCCACGTCGCCCACCAGGGTGGCGGCCGTGCCGCCCTCGGCCTCGATCAGCGCGGTGGTCTCTGCCGCCGACGCGGCATCGCGGTCGGCCACGCAGACGCGGGCACCCAGGCGCGCATAGGTCACGCAGGCGGCGCGGCCGATGCTCCAGCCCGGGCCGGCCGATCCGCCGCCGGCCACGAAGACCACGCGGCCCGACAGGTCCAGCGGCAGGGCGGGTGGAATGCGGTTCTGCCCGTTCATGGCGCCAGCCCCACGGTCATGCCGCCGCACACGTAGACCACCTGGCCCGTGGTGAAGCCCGCGCGCGCATCCAGCAGCGAGGCCACCAGGTGCGCCACCTCCTCGGGCTGGCCCATGCGCCGCAGCGGAATGGTGTCCAGGATGCGCTGCGTGGCCGGTGCCCCGGGCGGGTTCACGCGCTCGAACAGCTCGGTGGCAATCGGCCCGGGGCCGATGGCATTGGCGGTGATGCCGTCGGCACCCAGCTCCAGCGCCAGCGTGCGCGTGAAGCCGTGCAGCGCCGCCTTGCTGGCGGCATAGGCGATGCGCTCGCCCTTGCCCAGCGCCGCGCGGCTGGAGATGTTGACGATGCGCCCGAAACGCGCCGCGCGCATGGCCGGCAGCAGCGCCTGCACGCAGGCCATGGAGGCCGCCAGGTTCACGTCCATCACGGCCTGCAGGTCGGCGCGGGTGGCGGTGTCGATGCCGGCGGGCCGCACGATGCCCGCGTTGTTCACCAGGCGGGTGATGGGCCGCGCTGCCACGGTGCGCGCCAGCGCCTCGCGCAGCGCGGCCTCGTCGGCCAGGTCCACCTGCACGAAGGTCTCCTGTGCAGCCACGGCCTCGGGCGCGGCGATGTCGAAATTGACCACCTCCAGGCCGTCGGCCATGAGCCGCATGGCCACGGCGCGGCCGATGCCGCGGCTGGCGCCCGTGACGAGCACCGTGCCTTGCTGGCTACCGCTCATGCCTGGCCGTCCTTTCCGCCCACGAAGGGAATCGCGTGCTCGATGGTGTCCCAGATGAAGCGGCCCGAGGGGCTCTTCTGCTCTTCCACGATGTGCGCCACCAGGCCGGCCGCGCGCGAGATCACGGCAAAGCCGCGCATCACCGCCGTGGGCACGCCGATCTCGCCCAGCAGCGCGGCCACCGCGCCCGTGGCGTTGATGGTGATGGGCCGGCCCGCCACCTCGTCCACGGCCTGCGACAGGGTCTCCAGCGCGCGGATCTTGTCGCCCTGCAGTTCGGGCTCGGCGCGGCCCATCTCCAGCAGCTTGTAGGCGCGCGGATCCACCGGCTTGTGCAGGTGGTGGCCAAAGCCGGGCACAGGCGACTTGAGCCCCTTGTAGTGGCGCGCGATGGCCAGCGCCTCGGCCTTCGGGTCGGCCGCGGCCGCGATGCGGTCGAGCAGGCCGGCGCAGTTCTCCATGGTGCCCACGAAGGAGCTGCCCACGGCCAGCAGGCCGGCCGAGACGGCGCCCTGCAGGTTCTCGGGCGCGCTCATGTAGATCAGCCGCGTGGCGATGGCGCTGGGCGTGAGGCCGTGCTCCATGAGCACGATGAGCACCACGTCGGTGATGCGCAGGTCCACGCCGCGCGGCGCGCGGCCCAGGATCTGCATGAGCATCACTTCGGTGAAGGTCTTCTTTCCCATCAGGTCCTCGACCAGGTTCGCATCGCGGTAATGCAGGCTGGTGAGGGTGTGGGTGCACAGGCTGGTGACGGGGGTCTTGGAAGCGGTGTTGGTCATGGGGATGGTTCCTTCAGGCCGTGGCGGCGCCGGCCAATGCCGCATCGCGCACGGCGGACTTGAGCACCTTGCCCACGGGCGAACGGGGCAGGCTCTCGTGGAAATGGATGTGCTTGGGCGTCTGCACCGGGCCCAGGCGTTCGCGCACAAAGGCGATCAGCTCGGCTTCCGTGGCCTGCTCGCCGGGGCGCAGCTGCACGGCGGCCTGCACGGTCTCGCCCCATTTGTCGTCGGGCAGGCCGAACACGGCGCATTCGTGCACGGCGGGGTGCTGGCCCAGCGCGTTCTCCACGTCTACCGGGTAGACGTTGAAGCCGCCGGTGATCACCATGTCCTTGAGCCGGTCCTTGAGGTAGAGGTACCCGCGCTCGTCGATCAGGCCCCGGTCACCCGTGTGCAGCCAGCCGTCGACCAGGGTCTCGGCGGTCTTCTCGGGCAGGCGCCAGTAGCCGGTCATCAGCAGGTCGCCGCGCGCCACCACCTCGCCCACCTCGCCCGTGGGCAGCAGGCGGCCGTCGGGCGCCATGATGGCCACGTCGCTGAACCAGGTGGTGCGGCCCACAGCCGCCCAGTGGGCCGGGTCCTCGAAATCTGCGGGCTGCATCACGGTGAGGATCTGCGGCGCCTCGGTCTGGCCATAGGTCGTGCCCAGCACCGGGCCGAAAAAGTCGCGCACCTGGCGGATCTTCTCGGGCGGCATGGGCGCACCGCCGTAGATCAGCCGGCGCAGGCGCGGAAAGTCCGCGCGCGACGCGCCGGGCAGCGCCATCAGCATGTAGACCAGCGTGGGCGGCATGAAGCACACCGTGCCGCCGCGCTCGCGGAAGGCCGTGCGCACCGCCTCGGCCCCGGCGCCGGCCAGCACCACGTGGCAGCCGCCCTGCGCCAGGATGGGCAGCAGGTAGGTGGAGGTGCCGTGGGTGATGGGCGCGGCCACGATGTAGCGCTCGTGCTCGTCGAAGCCCCAGGCGTGGATCTGGTTGGTGATGTTGGCCATCCACGCGCGGTAGGGCTGCATCACGCCCTTGGGCGCACCCGTGGTGCCGCCCGTGAACTTGATGGCCTGGGTCGCATCGTCCGGCAGGGCTATCACGGGGCGCGGTGCGCCGGCATGCGCGGCGGCCAGGTCGGCCAATCCTGCGGTCGTCAGCAGGGTGCCGGGGGCCCCATCGAGCAGGTCGGCGCAGGCCGCGTCCAGCACCAGGATGGACGGCTCCGTCGCATCGATGATGCGGCGGATCTCGGGCCGGGTGCTCTTGGGGTTGAGCGGCACCCACACCTTGCCGCAGGCCAGCACGGCCAGCAGCGCGGCGATGTGGTCGGCGCTGTTGCCCGCGCAGATGCCCACGCGGCTTTGCGGTGCCGGGTCGATGGCGGTGAAGCCGGCCGCCAGCGCCGCCACGCGCGCGGCCAGCGCGTCGTAGCGGATGGCGCCCTCGGGCGCGTCGATGGCGATGCGGTCGGGCCAGCGCAGGGCGGCGCGCCAGAAGAAGTCGATGGGGAACATGGGGAGCAGGGTCGTGGTGGGGGAATGGATCGCTTACTCGGCCGTGGCGCCAGACGCTTTGACCACTTCGCGCCAGCGCTTGATCTCGGCGGCGGCAAAGCTGCGCATCTTGTCGGGCGTGCCCGAATCGGGCGTGGCAGCCAGCTCCTGCAGGCGGTTGCGCACCTCGGGCAGGGCCAGCACCTTGTTCAGGGCAGTGTTGAGCTGCTCGACCACGGGGCGTGGCGTGCCCGCGGGCGCAGCCAGGCCGAACCAGGACTGCACGTCGAAGCCCGCGTAGCCCGACTCGGCCAGCGTGGGCACGTCGGGCAGCAGGGGCGAGCGCTGGGCGCTGGTGATGGCAATGGCGCGCAGCTTGCCGGCCTGCACATGCGGCAGGGCCGAGGGCGTGTTGTCGAACATCGAATCCACCTGGCCGCCCAGCAGGTCGGTCACGGCCGGCGCGCTGCCGCGGTAGGGCACGTGCAGCATCTTGAGCTGGCTCTGCATCTTGAACATCTCGCCCGAGAGGTGGATGGACGAGCCGCTGCCCGAGGATGCAAAGGTGATGCCGTCCTTGGACTCCTTGGCGTAGCGCACGTAGTCGCCCAGGTTCTTCACCGGCAGCTTGGGGTTGACCACCAGGATGTTGGGGATCTTGGCGATCATGCCGATGGGCTCGAAGTCCTTGACCGGGTCGTAGCCCAGCTTGCCGTACAGCGAGGCGTTGATGGTGTTGGCGATGGTGTAGACGTAGAGCGTGTAGCCGTCGGCGGGCGCACGCGCCACGGCCTCGGCACCCACGTTGCTGTTGGCGCCCGCACGGTTGTCCACCACCACGGGCTGGCCGAGCTGGTCGCCGAGCTTGACGGCCACCAGGCGCGCGATCACGTCGGTGGCGCCGCCGGCCGCATAGCCCACGACGAGCTTGACGGGCTTGTTCGGCCAGCCCGATGCGTTGGCGGTCTGGGCCTGCAGGGGCAGGGCAGTGGTGCAGGCGATGGCGGCGGCCAGGGCCAGCAGGCGGCGGCGCGGCGCGGTGGTGGTGGTGTACGAGGTCATGTCTTGTCTCCTGGGTGTGTCGGGAAAATCCGTCTGGGCGCCCCCGGTGCGTGGCTCTGCGGCACACTGCGCACTGGTTGCATCGACGGACAAATTCTTTCCCATGCCCTCCCGACCTGCGAATCGAAACGTCCGTCTGCCGGACGTTCCAAGCCCCGCCCCTGTGGCCGAAGCACCGCTGGACGACCCCGGCAGCCGCACCTTGCGCCGCGGGCTGCAGGTGCTCGACGCCATCCTGGCCAGCGGACGCGACGGCCTTCGCGTGATCGAGCTGTGCCGCGCCGCAGGCCTGGAGCGCGCCACCGTCTACCGTCTGCTGGCCACCTTGCTCGAAGGCGGCCACGTGGCCCGGCGCGGGCGCTTCCACTACGTGGCCGGGCCGCGCCTGGCGGCCGTGGCCGCACCGGCCGCCCTGCCCAACATGGCCATGCGCCTGGCGCCGGTGCTCGAACGCGTGAGCCGCGCCTGCGGCGATGCGGCCTTTGCCATCGTGCGCGAGGGGCCGGCCTCGCACTGCATTGCGCGCCATGTGGGCACACACCCGGTGCAGATCCTGGTGATCCAGGTGGGCACGCGCCAGCCCCTGGGCGTGGGCGCCGCTGGCCTGGCGCTGCTGGCGGCCTTGCCCGACGACGAGGTCGATGCCTGCATCGCGGCCAATGCCCAGGCCCTGCCGCGCTATGGCGGCATGACGCCCGAGCGCCTGGCCATCCTGGTGCGTGCCACGCGCGAGCGCGGCTGGTCGGTGGTGGGCAACCACGCCACCCAGGGCGTGCTGGCCGCGGGCATGGCCGTGCGCAATGCCGAGGGTGCGCCCGTGGCCGCGATCAGCGTCGCATCGACCCTGGACCGCATGCCGCGCGAGCGCCAGCAGCTGCTGGCGCGCTGGATGCGCGAGGCCCTGGCTGCACTGCTGCCGAACGGGGTGTGACGGCAGCGCCCGCGGTGTGCGACCATCGCCCCCATCACACACCATGATGGCTGCACGCCAGGCAGAACCCCGATGGAACTGAGACAACTGCGCTATTTCGTGCGCGTGGTGGAGCGTGGCTCCATGAGCCGCGCCGCGCTGGACCTGGACGTGGTGCAGTCCGCGCTGAGCCAGCAGATCACCCGGCTCGAAGGGGAGCTGGCCACCCGGTTGCTGCACCGCACGCCGCGCGGCGTGGCGCCCACCGAGGCCGGGCTGGCCTTCTTCCGCGGGGCGCAGCTGACCCTGCGCCATGCCGAACAGGCCGTGCGCGCGGCGCAGCAGGCGCGCCTGTCGGGCACCGTCACCGTGGGCCTGGCGCCCACCACCTCGGGCGTGCTGGGCCTGCCGCTGATGCAGGCCATGCGCAGCCGCTACCCCGATGTGCGGCTGCACATGGTCGAGGGCATGTCGGGCCACCTCACGGACATGCTGCACGCACGCCAGCTCGACCTGGCCGTGCTGTTCGACACCCGGCTGCACCAGGCACAGCCAGCGGGCACCGGGCGGCGCTGGCAGGTGCAGCCGCTGCTGGAGGAAGACCTGTTCCTGATCTGCGCACGCGGCGGCCCGGGTTCGCGCCGCCTGCCCGAGACCATCACCGTGGCCGAGCTCGGCGACGAGCCGCTGATCCTGCCCACCGGCCCGCACGGCCTGCGCAGCACGCTGGACACGGCCTTCGCGCGCGACCGAGTGACCCCGCACATCGTGCTGGAGGTCGACTCCCTGGCCATGGTCATGGCCGCGGTGGACGCCGGCCTGGGCTCCACCCTGCAGCCCTGGGCGGCCATGGGCCGCTACCCCGACGCGGCCCGGCGCTTCCAGTGCGCGCGCCTGACCGATGCGCCCGCGCGCCGCGTGAACCTGCTGTGCAGCCTGTCGGAGGACGAACTCTCGCCCGCCGCCCTGGCCGCGCGCGTGGTGGTGGCCGACTGCGTGCGCAGTCTGGTGGAGGCCGGCCAGTGGTTCGGCACCACGCTGATCGAAAAAGGCGCATCCAGCCATCTGGCTTCGTGATACCTGCATGACCGGAACCCGCTGCACGGCGGGCCGGGGGCTTTCTACAGTGGCGGTCACCCCGAACCACAGGGCGGCCGCACCGCCCAGGAGACCCCACGATGCCGCGCGCGCTTACCGCCCGCGCTCCCCGCCTGCGGGAGCGCTGAGCCATGCCCACCCCCACCCTCCCCGACGTGCTGGTGATCGGCGGCGGCAATGCCGCCCTGTGCGCCGCGCTCATGGCGCGCGAGGCCGGCGCCAGCGTGCTGCTGCTGGAGGCCGCACCGCGCGCCTGGCGCGGCGGCAACTCGGCCCACACGCGCAACCTGCGCTGCATGCACGACGCACCGCAGGGCGTGCTGGTCGATGCCTACCCCGAAGAAGAGTTCTGGCAAGACCTGCTCAAGGTGACCGGCGGCCAGACCAACGAGCCGCTGGCGCGCCTGGTGATCCGCGCCTCGGGCACCTGCCGCGACTGGATGCGCCGCCATGGCGTGCACTTCCAGCCCTCGCTGGCCGGGGCGCTGCACACAGCGCGCACCAATGCCTTCTTCATGGGCGGCGGCAAGGCCCTGGTCAACGCCTACTACCGCAGCGCCGAGCGCCTGGGCGTGCAGGTGCGCTACGAAGCGCCCGTGGAGCGCATCGAGACCGAGGGCGGGCGCTTTGTCGCCGCGCACTGCAAAGGCCAGCGCATCCGCGCGCGTGCCTGCGTGCTGGCCGCCGGAGGCTTCGAATCCAACCGCGAATGGCTGCGCGAGGCCTGGGGCCAGAACGCGCGCGGCGAATGGCCGTCGGACAACTTCCTGATCCGCGGTACGGCCTACAACCGCGGCGTGCTGCTGCGCCACCTGCTCGATGAGCACGGCGCCGACCGCATCGGCGACCCCACGCAGGCCCACATGGTGGCCATCGATGCGCGTGCGCCGCTGTACGACGGCGGCATCTGCACGCGCATCGACTGCGTCTCACTCGGCGTGGTGGTGAACCAGCAGGCCGAGCGCTTCTACGACGAGGGCGAGGATTTCTGGCCCAAGCGCTATGCCATCTGGGGCCGCCTGGTGGCCCAGCAGCCCGGGCAGATCGGCTACTCCATCATCGACAGCCAGGCCGTGGGCCGTTTCATGCCGCCGGTGTTTCCGGGCGTGCAGGCGGACAGCCTGCCCGGGCTGGCCCAGCAACTGGGGCTGGACGTGGCCCGCTTCATGCACACGCTCGACGCCTACAACGCGGCCTGCCGCGTCGGCCGCTTCGACCACACCGCACTGGACGACTGCCACACCGAGGGCATCGCACCCGCCAAGACGCACTGGGCACGCCCCATCGCCACACCGCCGTTCTACGGCTACGCGCTGCGACCTGGCGTGACCTTCACCTACCTGGGCCTGCGCACCGACGAGAGTGCCGCCGTGCACTTCGATGGGCAGGCCAGCCCCAACCTCTTCGTGGCCGGCGAGATGATGGCCGGCAACGTGCTGGGCAAGGGCTACACGGCCGGGGTGGGCATGTCCATCGGCACGGCTTTCGGACGCATCGCGGGCACGAACGCTGCGCGCGCAGCACAACGCGAGGAGGTGGCCCATGCAGTCGCTTGATGCCCTGGTGCAGGATGCACGGGCGCTGGCCGATGGCGCCCTCGCCATCCCCCTGTCGGCCCCCGAGACCGAGGTCGCGCGCCAGATGCAGATCTGCAATGCCTGCCGCTACTGCGAAGGCTTTTGCGCGGTGTTTCCGGCGATGACGCGGCGCCTCGAATTCGGCAAGGCCGACATCCATTTCCTGGCCAACCTGTGCCACAACTGCGGTGCCTGCCTGCACGCCTGCCAGTACGCTCCGCCGCATGAATTCGCGGTCAACGTGCCGCAGGCCATGGCCCAGGTGCGCGGCCAGACCTATGCCGACTATGCCTGGCCACCCGCGCTGGGCGCGCTCTACCAGCGCAACGGGCTCACCTTGGCGCTGGCGCTGGTGGCGGGGCTCACGCTGTTTTTGCTGCTGGCCGTGGTGCAGCAGGGCCAGGGCCTGGCGGCCCTGTGGGGCCAGAACCTGGGCGGCAATTTCTACCGCCTGTTCCCGCACAACCTGCTGGTAGGCCTGTTCGCGCCGGTGTTCCTGTTCGCCACGCTGGCCCTGGCCCTGGGCATGCGCCGCTTCTGGCGCGACATCTCGCCCGCGACCAGCGGGGCACCCCTGAGCGGCCCGGCGGCGGCCGAGGCAACCGATGCCGTGCTGCGCCTCAAGTACCTCGATGGGGGCCATGGCGAAGGCTGCCACGACGCGGACGATGCCTACACCCTGTGGCGCAGGCGCTTCCACCACCTGACCTTCTACGGCTTTGCGCTGTGCTTTGCCGCCACCAGCGTGGCCACGCTGTACCACTATGCCTTCGGCTGGGCAGCGCCCTACGACCTGCCCAGCCTGCCCAAGCTGCTGGGCGCCGTGGGCGGCACGGCCCTGGCGCTGGGCACGGCCGGCCTCTGGCACCTGAACCACCGGCGCCACCCGCAGCACGGCGATGCCGCCCAGAAGCCCATGGACCGGGCCTTCATCGCCCTGCTGTTCCTCACCAGCACCAGCGGCCTGGCGCTGTGGCTGGCGCGCGGCACCCCGGCCCTGGCGCTGCTGCTGTGCCTGCACCTGGGTGCGGTGATGGCGCTTTTTGCCACCTTGCCCTACGGCAAGTTCGCGCACGGCATCTTCCGCACCGCGGCGCTGCTGCGCCATGCGGTCGAAAAGCGCCAGCCCAGCCCCATCGGCCTGGGCGACGACTGATTCCCAAAAGACCCACAAAGGAGACACCGATGAACCAACGACAATGGCTGCTGCTGCAGGCTGCGACACTCACCACCCTGGCCCTGTCGATGCCCGCACAGGCCCAGGACTTTCCGCCCAAGAAGCCCGTCACCCTGGTCGTGGGTTTCGCCGCCGGCGGTGCCGCCGACGCGGCAGCGCGGCTGATCGCCAAGAAGCTGGGCGAGAACATCGGCCAGCAGGTGGTGGTGGACAACAAGGGCGGTGCGGGCGGCAACATCGCGCACCAGTTCGTGGCCAATGCGGCGCCCGATGGCACGGTGCTGCTGCTGGGCTCCATCGGCCCGCTGACCATCGCCCCGCACCTCATGAAGCTGCCCTACGACCCGTTCAAGGACCTGGCCCCCGTCTCGGGCGGCGTGAACTTTCCCAACGTGCTGGTGGTGCACAAGGCCACGGGCGTGAAGACGCTGGCCGAGTTCGTGCAGCTGTCGAAGAAGAAGCCCGGCAGCGTGGACTTCGCCTCCACCGGCGCGGGCTCGGCCTCGCACCTGGCGGGCGAGCTGTTCAACCAGCGCGCGGGCATCGACATGGTGCACGTGCCCTACAAGGGCGGGGCGCCGGCGCTGCAGGACCTGCTGGGCGAGCGCGTGGCCTCGTACTTCTCGGCCCCGCCCACGGCCATGCCCCATGTGGAGGCCGGCCGGCTGGTGCCGCTGGCCACCACGGGCCTCACGCGGCCGGCCTACCTGCCGGGCATCCCCACCGTGGCCGAGTCGGGCTTTCCGGGCTTCGAGGCGCTGAACTGGTACGCCTTCGTGGCGCCGGGCAAGACACCCGCCGCGATCCTGGACCGCTGGAACAAGGAGATCGTGGCCGTGCTGGGCGACCCGGCGGTGAAGGAGGCGCTGGACAAGCACGGGCTCACGCCGCAGCCCACCACGCGCGCGGAACTCACGGCCTTCATGAAGAAGGAATCGGCGCAATGGGCCGCCATCATCAAGGAGCGCAAGTTGACGGCGGAGTAGGAGCCGGCGCGTCGGCACGCACCAGGCCATCGCGCAGCAGCGCCGCCAGCCACTGCGCCAACTCTTCCGGTGCGGGCAGCAGCCCATCGGCCTGCAGCAGCGCGCAGGCCTGCTCCACCGAGGCCCCGGCCTGCAGATGGGCAAGCCATGCGGCCTCGTGCCGGTCCAGCGTGCGAAAGTGCGGCTGGTGGCCCTTGCGCCAGACCAGCAGGGTGGCCAGTTCTGCGAGCGGCAGGGCCTCGGGCACCTCGCCATCGGCATGGATGGCGTTCCACAAGGCCACGGCATTGGTGGTCAGCGGGCGCAGCAGCGCGCTCGGGTGCAGCACGGCGCTGCGATGGATCCAGTCCGGGGCAGATGCCGCATCGCCCCCCAGCACCGGAACGTCGGGACCATCGAAACGCGTGCGCAGGTCCCAGTCAAGCCGGGCCAGCTCAAACAGCTCCGGGTTGTCGGGGTACAGGCCGCGCAGCGCCTCGGCAAAGCCTTCACCGTAGCGATTGAGGCTGCGCACCGTAGGCGGGTGCGCCACGGCATAGTCCCTGGCATGGTCCTCGAAGGTGTCCGAGCCCATGTACAGCCAGGTCTTGGCATGGGTGTCGGCCAGCACCTCGGCCAGGCGCGCACGGTAGGCATGGTGGTAGATGCCCAGGCGGCCCGTGACCGGGGCATCGTCGTCCAGCGCCTGCAGCGGCTTGCCCAGGATGCGGGCCGCCAGTTCCTGTTGCTGCACCTGCAGCGGCCGCGCAGGCGCTGGCGTGGTGCCCCAGGACCAGGCAGCAGGGCCTGCCGTGCCGGCCCGCGGCAGCTGTTCGGCGGCAATGCGCCGCGCCACAGCCATCTCGTCCAGCAGCTCGGCCAGCGGGGGAATGCGGTCGTCGCGCTCGACCATGGTGGCCACCGCACCGAAGCGCGCGCAGGCCTGGGCATACAGGTCCCACACGGCCGGGGCCACCGGGTGGTCGTGCGTGTCGATGATGTGGTCGCCCAGGTCCGAATGCCCGGCCAGGTGGATCTGCTGCACGCGGTGCGCAGGCAGCGCGTCGAGGTAGGCCAGCGGGTCGAAGCCATGGTTCACGCTGCTCACGTGGATGTTGTTCACGTCGACCAGCAGCAGGCAGTCGGCCTCCTGCGCGATGTGGGCCAGGAACTGCCATTCACTGGCGCTGTCGTCCCGGTAGCGGATGTAGCTGGAGACGTTCTCCAGCACCAGCCGGCGGCCCAGCACATCCTGTGCGCGGCGGATCTGCGCGACCACATGGCGTGCCGAGGCATCGGTGTAGGGCAGCGGGTACAGGTCGTGCAGCCAGGGCCCGGAGCCCGGGCCCACCCAGCACAGGTGGTCCGACACCCACAGCGGCTCGATGCGGTCGGCCAGGGCCTTGACCTGGCGCAGGTAGGCGAGGTCCACGCCCTGCGCCGAGCCGATGGACATGGCCACGCCATGCATCGCCATGGGGTAATCGCGCCGCAGCGTGTCGAGCACCGCCAGCGGCTTGCCGCCCTCGACGAGGTAGTTGTCGGTGATGACCTCCAGCCAGTCGAGCGGCTGGGGGCCGGCGAGAAAATCCGCGTAGTGCGGGGTGCGCAGGCCCAGGCCGAAGCCGGTGCCGCGCACGGCGATGGGGTCGTGTGCCATGGTGAGCAGGCGGCTGCGCCATGGCGCAACCGCCAGGGGCCATCACCCCTTGATGTCGCCGATGGTGCCCTTTTCGCTCAGGCATTGCGCGGCCGTCTTGGCCTTGAAGCCATGGCCCTTGCAGGCATTCTGGCCCTTGCAGCTGTGCTCGGCGGTGGAGCAGTCGCTGTTGCCCTTGCATTCGTGCACGTTGTAGCAGTGCACCTTGTCGTTGGCGGCAATGGCCGCGCCCTTGGAGCCCTTGGGGGCATCGGCGGCAAAGGCGCCCGACGACAAGGCCAGCAAGGCGGCGGCCAGGGCGAAGGATGCGGACGTGGCGGGTTGGGTGGTGTGCAGCATGGTGGGTCGCTCCATAAGAAAGGAAGAAAGGGGTCGAAACAGGGGTGGTTCAGATCGCGCGGCGCCACGCTCTCTGCCTGTTAGTTCGCCCCGCCCACGCTGCGGGTTACATGCCCTCGCAGAAATATTTCTGCCGGCGCATCCCGCGCCGACTCAGCCCGAGGTCTGCGTGACCGAGATGTCGGTGTGCACCAGCGACACCGGGTAGCGCTGGCCGGCCAGGTAGTCGGCCAGGCACTGCAGCAGCAGGGGGCTGCGGTGGCGCTCGGGGCAGGCGCGGATCTCCTCGGCCGTCATCCACACGGTGCGCACGATGCCTTCGTCGAGCGTGCGCCAGGCATGGTGCGTGCCCAGCGTGCCGGCAAAGGCAAAGCGCAGGTAGGTGATGTCGTCGCCCGTGCGCGTCTTGGTGAAGCGGTTGAGGTACACGCCGATGAGGTGCGAGGGCTCGAAGTCGTATGCCGTTTCTTCGAGCACCTCGCGCGCGCAGGCCGTGGTGGGCGATTCGCCCGGGTCCAGGTGGCCGGCCGGGTTGTTGAGCTTGAGGCCATCGGTGGTCTCTTCCTCCACCAGCAGGAAGCGGCCATCGCGTTCGACGACAGCGGCCACGGTGACATTGGGTTTCCAGCGGTTGGGCATGATGCGGCCATTATGACCAGGGCCTGCGACAGATGGCCCCGGCGTGGCGCCGTACAGACGCTCGGTGCAAAAGGCTTCAGCGCCCGGCGGCAGAAGGGGTAGGCGCCGGTGCGGGGGTGGCTGAGGGCCGCAGCACCAGCCACAGCGCCAGCGCGATCAGCACCCCGCCCGCCGCATGGGCCAGCGTGGCCACCTCGCCCAGCACCAGCCAGCCCCAGGCCACGCCGAACAGCGGGATCAGAAAGGTCACGGTGAGTGCCTTGACCGGCCCCACGTCGGCGATCAGGCGAAAGTACAGCACATAGGCGAACGAGGTGCACAAGAGGCCCAGGGCCAGCATGGCGCCCCAGACCGTGGGGCCGGCCTGGAGCCAGGTGGCCACGGGCTGGCGCGCCGCCTCCCACAGCGCAAAGGGCGCGAGGGCCAGCACGGCCCCCCACTGGCTGCCCAGCGCCACCAGGCGGCTGTCCAGCCCGCCGCGCTGCGTGATCCAGCGGCGCGTGAGAAAGCCCGCCAACCCGTAGCAGGCCGTGGCCACCAGGCAGGCCGCAATACCGCCCAGCACCGGCGCGGTGAGTGCCACCGGCCCGGCCTGCGCCAGCACCGCCACCCCGGCCATGCCCAGCACCACGCCGCCCACGCGCGCCGGCGTGATGCGCTCGCCAAACGCCAGCGCGCCGATCACCACGCCCATCAGCGGCGTGGTGGCATTGAGGATGGCGCTGTAGCCTGCGGGCAGCACCTGCGCAGCCAGCGCGAACATCAGGAAGGGCACACCGGAGTTGATGGCCCCCAGCACCAGCGCCGCCCCCAGCTTGCCGCCAAAGGCCGGCCGCAACCGCACCAGCGCGAGCAGGGCCAGCAGCCCTGCGGCCCCCAGCACCACGCGCACAAAGGCCGTGGGCACGGCCCCCCACACGGGGGCGGCAATGCGCATGAAGAGAAAGCTGCCACCCCACAGGGCGGCGAGGGCAAGAAGGCGGCACAGGCTGGCGAGGTTCATGGCAGGCATCTTCGCGGCCCCGCGCAGCCTGGGCAAACCATTTATCCTCTACAGCTGTTTAGCCACGCTATACATACCACCATGCGCCTGCCACCCCTGATCGCCATCCGCTTCTTCGAGGCCACGGCCCGCCATGCCAGCGTGCGGCGCGCGGCCGAGGAGCTGCATGTGACGCCAGGGGCCGTATCGCAGCAGGTGCGCAAGCTCGAAGACTTCCTGGGTTGCGCACTGTTCGAGCGCCAGCCGCGCGGCCTGGCGCTCACGGCCGCCGGGCGCGAATACCAGACCGCCTGCGCCGAGGGGCTGGCCGTGATCGGCCACGCCACCACGCGCCTGGCCTCGACGCGCCGCCGGCAGGTGGTGGTGGTGAGCTGCACGCCCGGCTTTGCCGTGCAGTGGCTGGTGCCGCGCCTGCACGGCTTTCTGCAGCAGCACCCGGACATGGACGTGCACGTGGGCAGCACCAACCGCGCGGTGGACCTGGCGGCCGAGGGCGTGCACTTCGCCGTGCGCCATGGCCAGGGGCGCTATGCGGGCCTGCAGTCCGAGGTGCTGGTGGCCGACGACCTGGTGCCCGTGTGCAGCCCGCGCCTGCTGGCCCCGCGCCGCACCGCGCGCTTGGCCGACATCACCAGCGCCCGGCTGCTGCACGACGAGCACCGCGGCGACTGGCGCCTGTGGTGCGAGGCCCATGGCGCGGCCGGTGTGGACTGCGAGGGCGGTGTGGTCTTTGCGCATTCCAACGCGGCCATCGAGGCCGCCGTGGCCGGCCGGGGCTTTGCCCTGGTGCGCCGCGCCCTGGTGCAGCAGGAGCTGGAGGCGCGCGAACTGGTCAGCGTGCACTGCAAGCCCCTGGCCACGCCACTGGCCTACCACCTGGTCTACCGGCCCGAGGCGCTGATCGACCCCGCGCTGCGGCGCTTTCACGCATGGATCGTGGCGCAGGGCAGCGCGGGTTAAAGGCTTTTCACCATGTAGACGGCACCCTCGCCGTAGCTGGCCAGCCGTTCGCGCTGCAGTGCATCGGCGAGTGGCTGCACGGCATAGCCATGGCGCTCCCAGTAGCCCTGCGAGCCCTGCACCGAGACCAGGGCCGTGTGGCGCAGGCCCCAGGCCGCGCCCTGGGCCCACAGGGGTGCCAGCAGCGCCTGTGCCAGGCCCTGCCCCGCGCAGGCGGGCAGCACGGCCATGTCGTGCAGGTACAGCGTGTCGGGATCGCCCGCCGGACTGTCGAAGTCGCCATGCAGCGGTGTGACCTTGCCCCGCACCGAGCGGTAGGCCGCCAGGTAGGCGCAGACCTGCCCCGCACGTTCGAGCACCAGCGAGCAGTTCACCGGGCTCGCGAGGCGGCGCGCGAAGACCTCGCCGCTTTCGACAAAGCCTTCGCCATAGCAGGCCAGTTGCACCTGCAGCAGGCCTGGCAGGTCGTGCGGCTGCAGCGCGCGCGGCGCGCCGGGTACGGAGGAAGAAGGGGAAGGCAAGGAATTCGGCATGCAGGGCCTGGATTATCCCGCTCCGGCGCCTGCCGCATGACCCGGGAGGTCATCGACGCCCGTGGGCGCGGCACGAAGAATGGCCTGCGTGGGATGCCCGCGCATCCGACGCCCCTTCTTCCTCCACCCCTTGCCCTCAGGAGTTGCCATGAACACCGTTGAATCCTCTGCCCAGAATGCCGCCAGTGCGGCCCCCGAGATCGCTGCACGCTACCTCGCCGCGTGGAACGCCACCGACGCGAGCGAGCGCGAGCGCCTGGTGCGTGGCACCTTCAGCGCCGACGTGCACTACCTCGACCCGATGATGGAAGGCCGCGGCCACGAGGGCCTGGCCGCGCTGATCGCGGGCGCGCAGCAGCGCTTTGCGGGCTACCGCTTCCTGCCGCTGGGCACGCCCGAGGGCCACCACGGCGTGGTGCGCTTCTCCTGGGCACTCGCGGCCCCGGGCGCCGAGCCCGTGGCGCGCGGCACCGACGTGGCCGAGCTGGACGCCGAGGGGCGCCTGCGCCGGGTCATCGGCTTTCTGGACTATGTCGCTGGATGAATCTCAGTGGGGAATCACGGGAGGTTGCACGAAATCCTCCAGCGACAGGCCTTTCTCCTTGAGCAGGGCTTCGAGCACGGGCTGCAGCCGGCCCAGGCTTTCCTGCACGGCCTCGCGCACCGTGTCCACCACCACCTGGGTGCTGCGCTCGATCTCGATGTTGAGGCGGTCACCGGCCTTCTTGCCCTCGAACACCGTGGCGCGGCGTGTCTCGGGGATCAGCCAGACCTCGAACCAGCCCTCGGCGCGGTTGACTTCGGCCACCGTGAGGCTGGCGCCGTGGATCGCGATATAGCCCTTGGCGAAAACGTAGCGGCGGAACTCGGGTGGCACGGCCACGCGCCACACCAGGTTGTTGTCGAACTCGCGCACGCTGGCCAGCGTGCCCGAGAAGTCGATATGGCCCGACAGCGGGTGACCGCCGATCTCGGCGCCGTCCTTGGCCGCGCGCTCCACGTTCACGCGATCGCCCTGGGCATAGCTGCCCAAGGTGGTGATGTTCAGGCTCTGCTGCATCACGTCGAAATTGGCCTGGGTGGGCGAGAGAATCTCGGTCACCGTGAGGCACACGCCATCGGTGGAGACACTGGCACCAATGGCCAGGTCCTGGCAGAAGCCTGCGGGGAAATCGAGCGTGAAGGTGCGCAGGCCTGCGCGGTCGTGGATGGCGGCAATGCCTGCCGTGGCTTGAACGATGCCTGTGAACATGGTGGCGCGGCTTTCAGGGTGTGGCCGCCGATTTTGCCACCCGGCCCCGCACCGCGCTGCCCGCCATGCAAAAGGGCTGCCCCGGAGGCAGCCCTTTGCGCAGGGGGTGCGGCGCTTACTTCGCGCGCAGCAGCTCACCCACTTCGAGCAGCACCAGCTCGTTGTCGTCGGCCTTGTTCGGCTCGCGGCTGGAGCTGAAGGGCAGGTTGTTGTCGTTGCCGACCACGATGTGCGTGCCGTCCACCACGTCCACGTTCTCGATGGTGAAGAAGGGGAAGGTCAGCACGCCGTTGTTCAGCGGCTTCTTCGCCAGGCGCTTAGGGTCCTGGATGGACAGCAGGTCGATGTAGCCGATCTTGCGCAGCGGGCCGCCCACGTTGGCATCGCTCAGCTCGATCTTGTAGACGCGCTTGAACTTGGCGAGGTCGTGGAAGCAATCGGTGCGCTTGGCGCCTTCGGGGCAGGCCTTGTCGGCCGTGCCTTCGCCGTTGTCGCGCTCGATGATGAGGCCGGTGGTGCCGTCGATCATGTTGAAGTCGCCGATGGCGTGGTGGTTGGCTTCCAGCACGTACTTCCAGTGGCGGCCGGTCCATTGCTCGGACTTCACGTCGAACTCCAGCACGCGCAGGTACTGCTTGTTGCCGTCCACGGCCTCATAGGCCTTGGCGGCCTCGTTCCACAGCGGGCCTTCGAGCAGGGCGTAGAGCTTGCTGCCGTCCTTGGACGAGGCCATGCCTTCATAGCCCTTGGAGCGCTTGACCTCGAAGGCCGGGGCCTTGGCGTCGGGCGCGCCGGCCGTGGTGATGGCGGGGTGGTCGGGCGAGCGCACGACCTTGCCGTCCACCTGGGTCTCGAACACGGCGAGCACGCGGCCCGTGAGGTCGGCCTTGATCAGGTAGGGGCCGAATTCCTCGCCGATCCACAGCGCGCCACCGGCAAACTGGAAGCTCTCGGGGTCGAAATCCGAACCGGTCAGGTAGCGCTTCTCGGTGCCCTCATGGACGATGCGGAACGGCACCTTCTTGTCCGGGTCGTGCAGGAACACGGTGGCCAGGCGGTTGAACTGGCCGGTCTTGAAGTCCACGTTGTAGTGGCTCAGGTGCAGCATGAAGTCGGGCGAGTTGGCTTTGGCGCCGGCACCGTTGTCGGTGAGGATCCAGAACGTGCCATCGGCCATGCGCTTGATGCCCGAGTGGCCCTGCAGCGGCTGGCCCGCGAAGGGCAGCGAAATGCCCGTGGGGCGGCCGCCCGACAGGCCCTCGACCGAGCCCAGCGTTTCCACGCGCTTGCCCGTGGTGAACTTGCCGCTGACCTGCAGGTCCTGGGGCGCATCCTTGGGGGCGGGCACCAGGCTCATGGCGGGCATCACCGCGTGGCCGGCCAGCGTGGCGGGGTAGGCCTGCTGGGCCTGGGCGGTGAGGGAAGCGGCGGCTGCGCACGCAAACAGCGCGCACGCGGCGAGGGAGGAAGGTCGGAACATGGTCGCGGACGGCAGAAAATGGAAACCCGCGACGATGCCCGGTGTGCGTGACGGGCGCGTGACAGAACAGGGCTGCCTCAGGGCACGATGTGCACCGGTGTGCCCACGGCCACGCGGTCGAACAGGTCCATCACATCGGCATTGGCCATGCGCACACAGCCGTGCGAGGCAGGCGCACCCAGCGGCGTGCCATCGGGGCAGCCATGCAGGTAGATGTAGCGGCGCAGCGTATCGACCGCACCGCCGCGGTTCACGCCCGGCTCGCAGCCCGTGAGCCAGAGGATGCGGCACAGAATCCAGTCGCGCCCCGGGTGCTGCGCCGCCAGTTCGGACGTATACCGCTCGCCCGTGGGCCGGCGGCCCACGAAGACGGTGCCCGCATCGCAGCCCGCGCCCACCTTGGCGCGCACGCGGTGCAGGCCGCGCGGTGTGCAGCCACTGCCGTTCAGTTCTCCCACCCCGTTGAGCGCAGTGGAGACCGGGTAGCTGCGCAGCAGCGTGCTGCCGTCCCACAGGCCGAGCTGCTGCTGCGCAACGCTGACATGCACCCGCACCCCAGCCGCCTGCGGCGCATTCATGGTGCCGGCGGCAAGTAGGCGCCTGTCTCGAAGAGCTGGGCCTCGGCGCCTTCGATGCGGGCGATGCCGGCCTTGCCGGCGCGGCTGACCAAGAGGCCCAGCAGCGCCTCCGACAAGGCCTGCGCGCCCGCGATGGAGGGAAAGAACGAGGGGCTCTGCGTGGAGAACAGCAGCACCTCGTGCGCCAGCAGCGCCAGCGGGGAGGAGGGCGTGTCGGTCAGCGTCAGCACCTGGCAGCCGGCATCACGCGCCTGGCGCGCCACGGCGATGGCCTCGCGCGAATAGGGGCTGAAGCTGATGACCACCACCGCATCGCCCTTGTGCATGGCGCGCAGCTGCATCTCCAGCGAGCCGCCCAGGCCGTCGAGCAGGTGCACGCTGTCGCGGAACAGGCGGTACACGTACATCAGCGAATAGGCCACCGGGTGGCAGGCGCGAAAGCCCGCCACGTGCACGGCGCGCGCCTTCTCCAGCAGCGCGGCGGCGCGCGGCAGGGTGTCGCCGCTGGCGCGTTCGGTGGCATCGAGGTTGTCGCGGTGCGTGGTGAAGATCTCGCCGGCCAGGCCCGCACCGCCATCGCGCGCGCGGTCGGCCAGCGTGCGCGCCTTGTGCGCGTAGGGCTCGGAGCCCAGGCCCATGTCCTGCACCAGCGCGGCCTTGAGCTCGGGCCAGCCATCGAAGCCCAGCAGCTGGGCAAAGCGCACCAGCGTGGCGGGCGGGATCTCCACGCGTGCGCTCACGGTGCGCATGGAGGCGGTCACCACGTCGTTCGGGTGTTCCAGCACGAAGCGCGCGGCCTTTTGCTGCATGGCGGTCATGCCGTCGAAACGGGCGCGGAGGGTGTCTTTCAAGCCCATGGGGTGCGGTGCGTGCGCGGGAGTGGGGGTCGCAGCACTGTAGCGGATCGCCCCGCGGTGCAGCTGTTCCATCGCCCACTCAATTCAAAACATATGTTCCATTTATTTTGTTTTTACGGTACATTCGTTCCATTGACGTTTGCACCTGTTCCGGAGACCCTGGCATGACCCACGTTTTTCACCGCCATCTGCAGCACACCCCGCCCGTGGCGGTGGGCGGGCAAGGCCTGTTCCTGCGCGATGCCGCAGGGCGCGAATACCTCGACGCCTCGGGCGGTGCCGCCGTGTCGTCGCTGGGCCATGGCCACCCCGACGTGCTGGCCGCCATGCACGCGCAGATCGACCGCCTGGCCTATGCCCATACCAGCTTCTTCACGACCGAGGTGGCCGAGCAGCTGGCGGAACAGCTGGTGCGCACGGCACCGGCCGGCACCAGCCACGCCTACTTCGTGAGCGGCGGCTCCGAGGCCGTGGAGGCCGCGCTCAAGATGGCGCGCCAGTACTTCGTGGAGATCGGCCAGCCCGAGCGCACCCACTTCATCGCGCGGCGCCAGAGCTACCACGGCAACACCCTGGGTGCGCTGGCCGTGGGCGGCAATGCCTGGCGGCGCGCGCCGTTCGCGCCCATCCTGGTGGAAGCCACGCATGTCGCGCCCTGCTACCCCTACCGCGAGCAGCAGGCCGGCGAGACGCCCGAGGCCTACGGGCTGCGCCTGGCGCGCGAGCTGGAGGAAGCCATCACCACCCTCGGCCCTCGCACGGTGCTGGCCTTCGTTGCCGAGACGGTGGGCGGTGCCACGGCCGGCGTGCTCACGCCCGTGCCGGGCTACTTCAAGGCCGTGCGCGAGGTCTGCGACCGCCACGGCGTGCTGCTGATCCTGGACGAGGTGATGTGCGGCATGGGCCGCACCGGCACCCTGCACGCCTGCGAGCAGGAGGGCGTGGTGCCCGACCTGATCACCGTGGCCAAGGGCCTGGGCGGCGGCTACCAGCCCATCGGCGCGGTGCTGGCGCAGCGGCACATCGTCAACGCCATGTCCCAGGGCAGCGGCTTCTTCCAGCATGGCCACACCTACCTGGGCCACCCGGTGGCCTGCGCCGCCGCGCTGGCCGTGCAGCAGGTGATCGAGCGCGACGGCCTGCTGGCCAAGGTGCGCACGGATGGCGACTTCCTGGGGCAGGCGCTGCGCGAAGCGCTGGGTGCGCACCCGCATGTGGGCGACATCCGCGGGCGCGGCTTCTTCTGGGGCGTGGAGCTGGTGGCCGACCGCGCCAGCAAGGCGCCGTTCGACCCCGCGCAGAAGGTGCATGCGCGCCTCAAGAAGAAGGCCATGGAGCTGGGCCTGCTGTGCTACCCCTTCGGCGGCACGGTGGACGGCCACCTGGGCGACCACGTGCTGCTGGCCCCGCCCTACATCGCCACACGCGCGCAACTGGAATCCATCGCCGCGCTGCTGGCCCAGGCCGTCGACGCCGTGACCACCAGCACCGCGCTGCCAGGCCAGCCGAGCCCGTGCTGAGCCCCCATCTCCGCTCCCTCCCTCCCCGTTCCTCCCCCGACCTGAAAGGTGCTCCCATGCCGATGACGACCGCGACGAAGACCTTGCTCCCCGCCACCCTGGCACTGGCCACACTGCTGGCCTGTGGCTCCGCCCAGGCCCAGGGCCCCGTGGGCGCAACGCTCAAGAAGATCCGCGACAGCGGCTCCATCACCTACGGGCACCGCGAGGCCTCGTTCGGCTTTTCGTACCTGGACGGCAGCGGCAAGCCCGTGGGCTACAGCATCGACATCTGCAACCGCATCCTGGAGGCCATCAAGGCCGAGCTCAAGATGCCGCAGATCGAGGTGAAGTACCAGAACGTGACCTCGCAGAACCGCATTCCGCTGGTGGCCAACGGCACGGTGGACATCGAATGCGGCTCCACCACCAACCTGGTCGAACGCCAGCAGATGGTGGCCTTCTCGCCCGACATCTTCCGCTACAACGTGCGCATGGCCGTGCGCGCCGACTCGGGCATCAAGGGCGTGGCCGACCTGCAGGGCAAGTCGGTGGTGGCCACCAGCGGTACGACCTCGCTGCGCCTGCTGCGCGAAGCCGACAAGGGCAAGAACCTGGAGATCACGCAGCTGGCGGGCAAGGACCACACCGACTCCTTCCTCATGGTCGAGACGGGCCGCGCCGCAGCCTTCGTGCTCGACGACATCCTGCTGGCCGGCCTGATCGCCAACCACCGCAGCCCCAAGGACTTCGCCATCGTGGGCGAGGGCCTGCGCACCGAAAACCAGTCGCTGATGTTCCGCAAGGACGACCCCGAGTTCAAGGCGATCGTGGACCGCGTGGTCACGGGCATGATGAAGTCGGGCGAGATGGAAAAGCTGTACAACCGCTGGTTCATGCAGCCCATTCCACCCAAGAACGTGAGCATCAACTACCCGCTGAACGCCGAGACGCGCGACGCCTTCGCCAACCCCAGCTCCAAGGGCATCTGAGCCCCGCGCGCCCCGCCATGACCCGCATCGCCCTCATCCACGCCCTGGCCCACTCGGTGGCGCCGATCAACGCCGCCTTCGCGCAGGACTGGCCCGAGGCCACGCGCATGAACCTGCTGGACGACAGCCTCTCGGCCGACCTGGCGCGCGCAGGCCAGGGGCTGGACGCGGCGATGCATGCGCGCTTCGAGGCGCTCGCCGCCTACGCCGTGGGCACGGGGGCCCACGGCATTCTGTTCACCTGTTCGGCCTTCGGGCCCTGCATCGAGCGGGTGGCCGCGCGGCATCCGCAGATCCCGGTGCTCAAGCCCAACGAGGCCATGGTGGAAGAGGCCGTGGCCACCGGCCAGCGCATCGGCCTGATCGCGAGCTTTGCACCCACGCTGCAGTCCATGCCGCCGGAATTCCCGGCCGGCACACCGCTGCAGCTGGCCCTGGCCGAGGGGGCCATGGCCGCGCTGAACGCGGGCAACGGCGACCTGCACGACAGCCTGGTCGCCGCCCAGGCCCAGCGCCTGCAGCGCGAGGGCTGCGAGGTGATCGCGCTGGCGCAGTTCAGCATGGCCCGCGCACGCAGCCTGTGCGAGGCGGCCACGGGCCTGCCGGTGCTGACGACGGTGGACAGCGCGGTCGCTGCCTTGAAGCGCCGGCTGGCCTAACCAGCCGCCAACAGCCCGGCCATGTGGCCGCGTGTGAAGGCCTCTTCGAACACCGAGTACCCCGACCAGTCGCTGTGCGCGAAGGCCAGGCGCGCCGTGGCCGGCGTCGGCAGCACGGCGACACGCTCGCCACCCGCGAGGCGCACCCGCTTGTCGGGCGCCCGGTAGCGCCCCGGCTGGTGCAGCCAGCCCAGCAGCCCCGGCGTGGGGATGGACATGGCGTGGCCGTAGCGCGTGATGTCGATGCGCGTGGCGCGCTGGGCCAGGTCGGGGTGCGGGCCGGCCAGGGCCTGCAGGGCCGCCTGGGCCCAATGGCTCCAGGGCTGCGTGGCCAGTTGCTGGCGGCCATCGGGCACATCGCCCAGGGCCTGGTAGTAGGTGAGCACCGTGGGCCCGGGGCGCGGGTCCAGGCGCTGGTGGCCAGCGTCGACATAGCCCAGGCCACCGGGGTTGGCATCGGCATAGAGCACATTGTCCCAGGCGGGTGCGGCACCGGCCCGGTCGGTCAGCGGTGCATCGATGTGGATGTTGGCCACCAGCCAGGGCGCCCACGACAGGCGCCTGGCCGTCTCGGTGAGGAAGGCCGGGGGGTTGCGCACCACGCGCGCAGCCAGGAACACCGGCAGCGCCACCACACAGCGCGGCGCCTGCCAGCGCTCGACATTGCCCGATGCATGGTTGAGCGCATCCACCTCCACGCCGTGGCGCCCCTCGGTGATGCGCAGCACGCTGCTGCCCGTGGCCAGTTGCCCGCCTTCGCGCAGCGGCACCGCAAGGCGCTGGGTGAGCCAGCCATTGCCCTCGGGCCAGGTGAGCACGCCTTCGCGGTCGTCGGGGCCCGCGTCGCCCGGCGCGTGGAAGCCATGGCGGCTGGCAAAGTAATGGATGCCCGCCCAGGCCGACACGCGTGCAAGGCCCGCACCATAGTCGTCGCGGCAGCAGTAGTCGAGGTACCAGCGCAGGTGCGCGTCGTCGAGCCCCTCCTGCGCGAGCCAGGCAGCGAAGGAAAGCGCATCGAGCGCCTGGTGCATCGGCGAGAGCGGCCGCTTGCCATCGGCAAACGCCTTGGGCATGGGCATGGTGAAGCGCGCCGCCTTGGACAAGGCGTCGACACGCTCTGAGAAGCGGCGGTACTGGGCCAGCGTCGCCTCGCCCACGCCCTGCACGGGCAGCAGGCCTTCCTGCCATTCGCCCTCGAAATACAGCCGCTCCTGCGGGCTGTGGCACAGGTGGCGCTCGTCGTAGCGCCAGCGGCCCGCCACGCGCTGGCGCAGGCCCAGTTCTTCCAGCAGGTCCTGCACCTCGCTGGCATCGTCGCCAGGCACGGGCAGGTAGTGCGCCCCCATGGGGCAGGCGATGCCGCCGACCCTGCCGCCGCGGCTGTTGCCGCCGGCCTGGTCTTCGAGTTCCAGCAGCGCGAAATCCTCCACCCCGGCCAGGCGCAGTGCGCGCGCTGCCGCGAGGCCCGCCACCCCGCCCCCGGCGATGATGGCCTGCGCACGCCGCACCACCGTGGGCTCGGGCAGCGTGCCCTTGTGCAGCATTTCGCGCAGCGCATGGCCACGCTCCATGTCGATGCCGGCAAAGCCGCCCTCCAGCGTGCGCGGCGCCTTGTCGCAGCCGGGCAGCGCAGCCGCTGCGGCCAGCACGGCACCCGCCTGCAGGACCTGCCTGCGGCGCAAGGGCGGTGAAAAAGGGGTCGGCGCAAAAGACATGGGGCCGTACTCTACGTCACCCGCGTGTCCCGCAGAAGCCGGGGGATCAATCCACCCAGCGTGCCTTGATGTCCAGCAATTGCGGCAGCTGGGCGATGAACACCTCGACCATCGACGGATCGAAGTGCTTGCCTGCCTGCGCGCGCAGGTGGTCCACGGTGTCCTCGATGCTCCAGGGCTCCTTGTAGGGGCGGCGCGCCGTGAGCGCGTCGAACACGTCGGCCAGGGCGACGATGCGCGACTCCACGGGGATGGCCTCGCCCACCAGGCCACGCGGGTAGCCGCTGCCGTCCCATTTCTCGTGGTGCGTGAGCGCGATGGCATGGGCCAGACGCAGCACGCCCGCCGGATGCTCGCCGATGATCTCGGCCCCGATCTCGGGGTGGCGCTGCATGGTGGCCCATTCATCGGCATCGAGCGGGCCGGGCTTGCGCAGCACGGCGTCGGGGATGCCGATTTTGCCCACATCGTGCATGGGCGCGGCGTTGAGCAGGTCCTCGGCCCAGGCCGGCGAGTAGCCCAGCGCCAACGCCAGCACCTGCGCGAAGTGGCTCATGCGGATCACGTGCATGCCCGTCTCGTTGTCTTTGTACTCGGCCGCACGCCCCAGGCGCTGCACGATCTGCAGCCGCGTCTCGCGCAGCTCCTCGGTGCGCACCAGGGACAGGTGGGTGCGCACGCGCGCGCGCACCACGGGGGCGCTCACGGGCTTGGTGATGTAGTCCACCCCGCCCACGTCGAAACCGCGCGCCTCGTCCTGTACCTCGGTGAGCGCGGTCACGAAGATCACCGGGATGCCTGCGGTCGTGCGGTCGGCCTTCAGGGCCTGGCACACGGCATAGCCGTCCATCTGCGGCATCATCACATCGAGCAGCACCAGGTCGGGCCGCTGCTGCTGAGCGACCTGCAGCGCGCGGGCGCCATCGGTGGCGAACAGCAGGCGGTAGTGCTCCTGCAGGATGTGGCGCAGCACCTGCAGGTTGGTGGGCTCATCGTCCACCAGCAGCAGTCGCGGGCGGTGGTCTTCCTGCACGGCACTCATGCGGCAGGCTCCCTGCGGTGGGTCTGGCGGGGCAGGTTCATGTGCCTATTGTCCCGCACCCGGCGCTGGCCTGGTTCATGCCGGCATCTCCCCTGGCGCGCGCAGATGGCTCTGCAAGGCCTGCAGGCAGGCCCGCGCCTCGTCGAAGTCGAAACGGTCCAGCGCCTCGTGCAGGCTGTTCAGGGTGACGGCGGGCAGCTCGGCCTCCAGCACGGCCAGGGGCGCATCGGCCAGTTCCCCCTGGGCCAGGGCGGCGGCCAGCGCTTCGATGGCGGCCAGCGCGCGCTCGCGCTGGTCCTGCTGCAGCGGCGCAGGCGCCGGGGCCGAGCCCTGGGGCTGGGCATCGGGGGCCTGCGGGTTGAGCAGGGCGCCGCGCACGGCGTCCAGGGCCGTGGCCAGGGCCAGCAGGGCGGACTGCACGCGCAAGGTGTCGCGGCTGCGGGCGGCGTTCTCGATCTGCGCCGCCAGCTTGTCCACTGCGGGCAGCGCCAGATTGCCTGCGGCCCCGCGCAGCCGGTGGGCGCGCGCGGCCAGGGTGTCCCAGTCGTCCGCCTGGTGCGCCGACAGCAGGCCGGCCAGCGCCACGCCGCTTTCCTGCATGAAGCGCTCGATGGCCTCGCGCAGGTAGCGCGCCTGCGTCCACAGGCGCACGCCACGCTCCCACTCGATGGCCGGTGCCGCGGGCGGCGCTGCCTGCTCCCGGGCGGGCTGTAACTTGAGCCCTTCCTGGGGGTGCAGCGTGCCGAAGGCGCTGGTCACGGCGAACACCGGGTCGGCCCCGGCCTCGCGCACGCCGATCACGCGTGCAATCTCGGCCATCAGCCGCACCGGCTCGACCGGCTTGCTCGCAAAGCCATCCATGCCGGCCGCGCGCGCATTGCGCCGGTCCTGCTCCAGCACGCTGGCCGACAGGGCGATGATGGGCGTGGGCTTGCGCTGGCGCGCACGCTCGAAGCTGCGCAGGTGGCGCGTGGTCTCCAGCCCGTCCATGTCGGGCATCTGCAGGTCCATGAGCACCACGTCGAAACGCTCCTGCGCAAAGGCCTCGAAGGCCTGGGCGCCACTGTCCGCGGTGCTGATCTTGTGGCCCCCGCGCTCCAGCATGAGCTGCAGCAGTTCCAGGTTGGCGGGCACATCGTCCACGGCCAGCACGCGCAGGGTGGGCAGGGGAGCGCGCAGCCAGTCGCGCATGGAGACACCGCCATCAGCCGGCGGGCGGCCGGTGTGCAGCGGCAGCTGCACGGTGAAGGTGCTGCCCTGGCCGACCTGGCTCACGACGCCGATGCTGCCCCCCATGAGTTCGGCCAGCTGACGGGCGATGGTCGTGCCCAGGCCCGTGCCCCCGTAGCGGCGCGTGGTCGAGGCATCGGCCTGTGCGAAGGGATCGAAGATGCGCTCCACGCCCGCCGCGTCGATGCCGATGCCGGTATCGACCACGGAGAGCAGGAGGTGGCCGTCCGCCCCCGACACGCGCAACGTGACATGGCCCTGGTGGGTGAACTTGAGGGCGTTGCCCATCAGGTTGAGCAGGATCTGCTGGATGCGGAAGGCATCACCCTGCCAGTGGTCGGACAGCTCGTACGGGTAGTCAAGGATGACGTCCAGCCCCTTCTTGGCGGCGTTGATGCGCAGCGAGGCGAGGATCTGGTCGCACAGTTCACGCAGGCTGAAGTCGACCACTTCCAGCTCGACAGCCCCCTTTTCGAGCTTGGCCGTGTCCAGGATGTCGTTGAGCAGGCGCAGCATGGAGCGCGCCGAGTGGTGCACCGTACCCAGGTGGCGGCGCTGGGTGCTTTCCAGCGGCGTGTCGAGCAGGGCCTCGGTGAAGCCGATGATGGCGTTCATGGGCGTGCGGATCTCGTGGCTCATGTTCGCCAAAAAGCTGCTGCGCGCCGCCGCCGCCTGCTCGGCCTGCTCCTTGGCAGCGCGCAGATCGGTCTCCATGCGCCGCCGCTCGGTCAGGTCGGTGGCGAACTTCACGATCTTGAAAGGCCGGCCCTGCGCATCAAGGATGGGGTTGTAGGTGGCCTGGATCCAGACCTCGCGCCCATTCTTGCCAACGCGCATGTACTCGCCCGCATCGAATTCGCCCTGGCCCAGGCGCGTCCAGAAGGCCTGGTAGGCCTCGCTGTCGGCATATTCCGGCTTGCAGAACATGCGGTGGTGCCGCCCCTCGATCTCGGCCAGGGTGTAGCCCATGAGGTCCAGGAAGTTCTGGTTGGCCGCGAGCACATGGCCCGAGAGGTCGAACTCGATCACCGACTGCGAGCGGCCAATGGCCGTGACCGTGCCCACGAATTCGGCGTTCTGGGCCTTGGAGGCCGTCATGTCGGTGATCACACCATCGATCCACCGGACTTCGCCCTTCGGCCCCAGGACGCCGCGGCCGGTTTCCGACACCCAGCGGATGCCGCCCTGGCGCGTGCGCAGCCGGTACTCCAGCACATAGGACTCGCCCGCCTGCAGGGCACGCTCCACCTCGTGGGCCACGCGTCCGCTGTCATCCCCATGGATGATGCGGCCAAAGGAGGTGTGGCCGGCCAGGAAATCCTCGGCCGGCCAGCCCGTCAGCGCCTCGACGGCATCGCTGATGAACAGCATGGACCAGTCGGCATCGCAGCGGCAGCGGAAGGCCACGCCGGGAATGTTGCGCACCAGGGAGCGCAGTTGCTCCTCGCCCCGGCGGCGCTCCTGCTCCATGGCCTTGCGCTCGGTCAGGTCGGTGAGGAAACCCACCAGCACCGGCGGGCCCGGAAGATCCACGCGGCCCACCACCAGGCGCACGGGCACCAGGCTGCCATCCTTGCGCACCACGTGGATGTCCCGGTCCTTGCCCACCTGGCGCGCCTCGCCGCGGGCCAGGTCGCGCGGCAGGTAGCGCTCCGGCTGCCCGGCGAAGGCCGGGTCCACCAGCATGGCCACGTTGCGCCCCATGGCCTCGGCCGAGGTCCAGCCCAGCATGCGCTCGGCGGCGCCATTGAAGGACCGGATGGTGCCATCGGCATCGGCCATGACGATGGCATCCATCGCCGTCTCCACCACGGCGCGCAGGCGCGACTCACTCTGCTCGGTGGTGCGCAGCAGCCAGCGCACCCGAAGGCCGATGTTCACGGTGGTGACCACCAGGCCCACCAGCACGGCCATGAGCGCAATGGCCAGCGCCATGTACTTGGCCTGCTCGGACACCGGTCCCAGCGGCTCGAAGTTGCCCGTGACCCGCACGGCAGCAATGCTGATGTAGTGCATGCCGGCGATTGCCAGGCCCATGACCAGGCCCCCGAGCAGGGTGCTCACCCAAGGCCGGCGCGACCAGAAGCGCAGCATGCCGAAGCGCAGCCACAGCGACAGCATGGCCATGCCCACGGCGAACACCAGCGAAGCCAGGAAACCGCCCACGTCGTAGCGGATCAGCGGCGCCATGTCGGACGCCGCCATGCCGGAGTAGTGCATGACCCCGATCCCCGCCCCCACCAGCGCCCCGCCCCAGGCGATGGTGCCGGCCGTGGGCTGCTTTTGCGTGAGCACGTGCAGGGCGACCCACGAGGCCACCAGGCTGGGCAGAAAGGACAGCGCCGTGGTCCAGGGGTCGAAGTGCCCGTTGGCGCACAGATCGAAGGCCAGCATGCCCACGAAGTGCATGGACCAGACACCACCGCCCAGGGCCAGCGAGCCCGATGCGACGATGAGGTTGCGGCGCAGCCGATCCGGCGCACGCTGCGCCAGCGCGGCCAGGTGCAGCGCCATCAGGGACGAGGCGATCGCCAGGACAACCGACAGGACCACGAGCCAGGGGTCGTGCCCCCAGAGGTTCTGGGGCTCCCGCGCCGCGCCGACAACGAAGAATCTCTCGAGCATCGGGGCAAACAAAATGTAAGCGTTGGTTTCCATTCTGCCGGCAAGCCGGTGAGCGATTTACCCACAGGGTCTTGAAACCCACCCACACCCCGTTTTGTTACATCCACGCGGCATGGATGCAACAGCGCGGGCTCGCAATGCCCCGCCATTCGAGTGAAGACCCCTGATCTACGACACTGGCGCGGCCCATGCCAGGGCAGCCGTGCAAGGGCCGCCCCGCCGCACTGGCTGCGTCCCCCTTCCCGAATGGCGCAGCCATTCGAGAGAAGGGGTGAAGGCGCGCAGCGCCTCAGGGGGTTGCCCCGAATTCAGTGCCCCACCACCTTGCCCCACTCCCGCTCATAGGTGTGCACCAGAGCCTGGTTGGACAGGCGGTTCACGTCCGCCGGCAGGCGCGCCATGTCGACTGGAAAGTCGAACAGCAGGGGCAGCGTGCCCGCGCTCAGGAAGCGCAGGTCCGCAGGCAGCGTCTCGGGCAGGCGCCAGGGCCGGCGGCTGGCCACCACGAAGCCCCACTCGCCGAAGCTCGGCACATGGGCGTGGTAAGGCGCCGTCTGCAGGCCCACCGATTCCATGGTCTGCACCACCGTCCAGTAGCTCTTGCGCGCCACCAGCGGCGAGGTGGTCTGCACCACGGCATAGCCGCTGGCCGACAGGCGCTTGTCGAGCAGCGCATAGAAGCTGTTGGTGTAGAGCTTGCCGATGGAGAAGTTGGTCGGGTCGGGGAAGTCCACCACGATCACGTCGAACACATCCTCTGCCGCATCGCAGCCGGGCGCCTTGCACTGCTGCAGCCACTGGAAGGCGTCGGTGTTGACCACCTGCACCTTGGGCGAGCGCAGGGCATTGCCGTTGAGCCGGGCGAGCGTCGGGTCTTCAGTGAACAGGCGCGTCATGGCCGGATCGAGCTCGACCAGGGTGACCGACTCGACCGAGGGGTACTTGAGGATCTCGCGCACGGCCATGCCGTCGCCGCCGCCGAGCACGGCCACGCGCCGGGGCGCGCCATGGGCCGCCATGGCGGGGTGGACCAGGGCCTCGTGGTAGCGGTACTCGTCGCGCTCGGCGAACTGCAGGTTGCCATTGAGGTACAGACGGTGGCCCAGCTTGCCATTGGTGACCACGATGCGCTGGTAGGGCGAGGCGGTGCTGATGACGATGCGGTCCTGGTAGAACTTGTCTTCGGCAAAGCTCGTAATGTGGTCGGCGCCGACCAGCCCTGCCAGCAGCAACCCGATCACAGCCAGGCAGGCGAAGGCATGCGCGCGCAGGCGGCGCAGCTCCTGGCGGAACAGCCACACGGCCCACAGCGCAACAAAGGCATTCATGAGCCCGAACAGCAGGCCCGTGCGGATGAGCCCCAGCTGCGGCACCAGCAGCAACGGGAAGGCCATGGACACGGCCAGCGCGCCCAGGTAGTCGAAGGTCAGCACCTGCGAGACCAGGTCCTTGAGCGCCACATTGCGCTTCAAGATGCGCATGACCAGCGGAATCTCCAGCCCGGCCAGCGTGCCCACCATGAACACCATGCCGTACAGCAGCAGGCGGAAGGCCCCGGGCGCATAGGCATTGGCCAGGAACAGCGTGGCCGGCAACACGCCGCCGATCAGCGCCACCAGCAGCTCGATGCGCAGGAAGTGCGCGGGCAGCTGGCGCTCGAAATAGCGCGACAGCCAGGAGCCCACGCCCATGGCGAACAGGTAGGTGCCGATGATGGTGGAGAACTGCAGCACCGAATCGCCCAGCACATAGGAGGCGAGAGCGCCGGCCGCGAGCTCGTAGAGCAGGCCGCAAGCGGCCACGACGAACACGCTGGCCAGCAGTGCGACATCGATGGGGCGCACGCCCGGTGCGGGCACGGGGGGGAGGGAGGAGGGGGAGGTAGGGTTCGAGGACAAGCCGCTATTGTGCTGCGAACGGCGAAGGCACAGGCTGCTGGCGGGGCGTGGCGGTGGCCGGGGCAGCTGCCAGGCCCAACAGGCCATGGGGCAGCGCCTTGCCCTGGGCTGCAAGCTGCGCCGCCAGCCCCTGGGCGATGGCTTCGGCCCGGACTCGTCCCTGCGCTACCTGCCCGGGTGGCAGGCGGGCCACTTCGCGCTGCATGAAGTCGGCCAGGTTTTGCGGGTTGCGGAACATGCGCGCCATCAGGATGCGGTAGGCATGGCCTTCGACCGGATCGCGGAATGCCGAGAATGCAGGGTTCGGAGGGATCGGGGGCCCTTCATCATGCAGCCATGCCAGAGTGCTCACCGCTCGGTGTGTGTCATTCAGCAATGCCTGCCTGGCGTAGTCGAGCACCTCCTGGCCCCAGGCAGCCAATTGGGCCTCGCTCTGGGGTGTACCCGCATAGCCCTCGCTGCCGATGAGGCCCCTGGGTCCGACAAACTGAAAATTGAGCTGCGCATCCGCATCGCCGGCCCGCGCGTGCAGCCGCAGGATGTCGGTGCGCAGCGCATAGTCCTGGTCCGACAGGCGTACACAGAGCACCGACGCCTGGGTATGGCGCGCGTCGAGTTGCTGCAGCGCATCTCCCGAGGCCGTGCCCTGCGAACGCATCTGCCACAGCACGTCCGGCAACCATCGGCTGGAAGCACAGAAGCTCAGGCCGGCCAGCAGAGCCACATCGGAGTCGATGCCCTCGACCGACGGCCCAGTGTAGCTGCGCAGCATTTCCCAGACCGGCCGCGGCGGAGCGTCGATCGCATTGGACACCGCAGAGCCGAACCGGCGCTTGCTGCGCTGGATCTCTTCAGGGGAAGGCGGGGGTACCGCGGGGGGCACAGCGGCGGTATCGGTTGCTGCCATGCCAGCGCCCAGGTGCGGGTTCCAGGGAAAATCCCGGCCCTGCGGTGGAGCGCCCCCGGCAACACGCACCGCGGATGGAAGGTCTGCCGCAGGCCACCACAGCCACACAGCCCCCGCCATCAGCGCCACCAAGACAGTGCCGCCCACCATCCCGCCACGCCTGCCGAGGCGTCGAGGTTTGGAGCGAGGTGCATGGGCCATCACGCAGCCAGTCTGCACGAGGGGGCATAGCCCCTCGTCCATGCCAGAGAAATGGCCGGGCTCAAAACTGGTAGTTGACGCTGACGAGCAGGCTGCGCGGCGCGCCCGGCATGGCATCCGAACGCCAGTATTCCTTGTCCAGCAGGTTCGACAGCGCGGCCGTGGCCGTCCATGCGCCCTGGCGCCAGCCGACCAGCGCATCCCAGCGGGTATAGCCGGGCACGCGCGAGGTGTTGGCCGCGTTGAGCCAGCGCGCGCTGGTGTGGGTGACGCCGATTTCCGCATACCAGGGCCCCTGGGGCGCGTAGCGCACGAAGAGGTTGCCATTGCGCAAGGCCGTGTCCACCAGGTACTTGCCCACGAGCGCGGGCTGCTGCTTGTCCTCCATGACCTTGGCGCTGGTCACGCCCACGCCGCCGCGCAGGTACCACGACGAGGCCACGCGGCCGGCCGCGCTGAACTCGATACCGCGCGAGCGCTCCTTGCCACGGATGGCCCAGGTGAAAGGATCATTGACCGCATCGGGGCGGTAGCGGATGTTGGCGTGCTGCAGCTGGTAGACCGACAGCTGGGTGGACAGCGCACCGCTCAGCCAGTCGCTCTTGACGCCCACTTCGATCTGGCGCGAATGCTGGGGCTCGTCGTCGTACACGGCGGTGGGCGAGACGTCCACCGTGATCATGCCGCGCCCGCCATAGGGCGAGTAGCTCTTGTTCCACGAGGCGTACAGGCTGTGCTCGCGCACCGGCTGCCAGACCACGCCCAGGCGCGGGCTCACCGCGTCGCCGTCATAGCCGCGCCCCATGTTGGTCAGCAGGTTGGTGCTGTGGAAGTCGAAGCGGTCGTAGCGCAGGCCGGCCAGCACTTTCCACTCGGGCGTGAGGCTGATGAGGTCCTGCACGTACAGGGCCTGGCTCTCGGCCTTGTGCAGGTTGTGCTGGGTCGGGTTGCCCTGGGCCGGCTTGGCACCCCAGGCGATGGGCTGCAACGGGTCGTAGCTGAAGGTGGACGCGGGCTGACCGATGCGCGGATGGCGCTTTTCCTCGCTCACCTCCACACCGACCAGCACCTCGTGCTGGAGGCTGCCGGTACTGAACTTGCCCGTGAGGTCCACGGTGTTGGACAGGGTCTCATTGGCCGTCTGCTGCCAGGCGTAGTTGGGCCGCACCTGGCCACGCCAGGTGCAGGCCGCGCCCGCGGTGGTCTGGCCGGCCGCATTGCAGTAGGTGCCGGCGAAGTAGTGGTCGAAGTCCTGGCTGGCCTCGCGCTTGCTGGCCACCCAGCGCACGCTCCAGGCCTTGTTGAAGTCGTACGACAGGTCCGAACGCAGCACGCGCAGGCGGTCCTCCACATAGTCGCTGGGGTGGGCAAAGCCCTTGCGGATGGAGACGCCCGCGGGCAGTTGGTCGTAGACCGGACCGCGGTCGGGCACGCGCCAGATGTTGTCGTAGGTGTACTGCCCCGTCCAGCGCAGGCCGGTGCGGGTGTCCACCAGGATGCTGGGCGAGACCATCTCGTTCTTGTTGCGGATGCCGCTGCGGAAGCTGTCGGCCTGCTCACGGTCGGCCGTCAGGCGCACGGCCACGTGTTCGTTGATGACCTTGTTGATGTCGAGCGTGCCGCCGTAGTTGTCCCACGAACCGCCGCGCAGGGTGACGCTGCTCTTGGCATCGAAGCGTGCCTGCTTGCTCACCAGGTTCACGATGCCGCCGCCGCTGCTGCGGCCGTAGAGCACCGAGGCCGGGCCCTTGAGGATCTCGATGCGCTCGACGTTGGCCGTGCTGCGGCGCACCTGGCCCGATTCGCGCACGCCGTCGCGGTAGATGTCGCCCGAGTCGGCGTTGAAGCCGCGGATCATCACGCCCTCGCCGCGCATGTCGTACTTGGTGTTCACACCGGGCACGCCATCGAGCATGACGGCCAGGTCGTTGATGCCGTAGCTCTTGTACTTGTTGACTTCCAGCGTGTCGATGGTCTGCGGAATGTCCTTGGGCGCCATGTAGGTCTTGGTGGCCGTGGTCACGCCTTCGGGGCGCACATCGTCGGCGTCGTACTGCGAGCCGGTCACCTGCACAGCGGGCAGGGCGGCGTCGGCCTGGGCCCAGGCCTGGGAGGCACCCAGCACGGCCAGCAGGCTGGCTGCGGCGGTGGCTGTCAAATGAAAACGGGCAGCCTTGGTGCTGCCCGCATGGTTCTTGTTCGCCATGTGTACTCCAGTGGGTCGAACACGGCCCCTCCGGCCGCACCCGTTAACAGAAAGTACACATTTTAATACAAACGATAATTATTCTTATTCATTCCTTTGCATTCCAAAGGACAAGCACCCGCAGGCCCCGGGGGAGCCCTGCCGTCGCACCGCCATGGCCTTCAGTGGATGGCGGCGGCGACAATGATGCTGATGCCCAGGCACATGGCCGCCACCACCACGCCGAGCGCGATGTTCTGCTTCTCGACGATCTCGCCCCACAGGTCATAGGGCGTGATCTTGTCGACGATGATGAAGCACAGCCAGAAGATCACGACGCCGATCAGCGCGTACAGGATGGACCCGAGGAACGCCGCGGGCTTGAGCCATTCGATTCCCATCATGGTGGAAGCTCCTTGATAAATTACTTGTGCCCGCCGCCGCCGCTGGAATAGCCGCCGAACGAGCCGCCCGAGCTGCGGTAGCCACTGCTGCCGGACGACCCGGAACAGTTGCTCAGCAGGATCAGCAGGATGATGATGACGATCGCAATGATGATGATGGTGCCGCAGCCCAGGCCCGATTTGGCCACGAAGGGCCCCGGGTCGTCGCGCTGCAGCACATCCTTCTTGTCTTCGAGCTTGAAGGCCTTGGCCACGGTGTCGCTGGCCAGTTTGTCGCCCGAGGACCAGGTCACCTCATTGGGCGTCTGCTCCATGGACAACAGGCCCTTGGCGCTCGCGAAGTCGCGGTTCGAGGTCTTCTGCCCACGCGTGACCTGCCAGTAGAACTCGCCGAGCACATAGGTGGTCTCGGCCTCGTAGCTGTACTTGAGCTGGTAGGTGGTGCCCAGGTAGGTGGCGCTGCGGCCGCTGGCCGCCATCTGCGGGGCACCCGTGGTCGGGCGCACCATGCTCCAGCCGTCCTCGGCATCGACCAGGAAGGCGAAGCCGCGCTTCTGGTTGAACAGCAGGTACTCGCTCCAGCCGAAGTGCTCGTCGTCGCCGGGCTCCACGCCCATGCGGTGCTGGAAACCCACCACCTGCCAGTGCACGCCCTGCAGCTGGCCCTTGCTGCCCAGCGGGATGATGGGGCGCACCGGCTCGTCCTGCTCGGCCGAGCGCAGCTCGCCCCCCACGCCGCTGTCCAGCGAGATGATGCTCGCGCACGATCCGCAGGTGATGCTCTTGGTGGTGGACAGCTGCACCTGCACCGGCGCACCGCAGTGCGGGCAGTTGAACTGGCGGCCCTTCTCGTCCTTGGCCGATTCGTCCTTGAGGCCGGTGAGCTTGAGGTCCTCCAGCAGCACGGCGCGGCCGCGCTCCAGGTGCGGCGGCTGGTGGCCGTAGTCGATGCTGAGCACCTCGCCATCGGCGCTGCGCAACTCGACCATGTCGAAGGGCTGGCCGATGGGCGGCAGCTTGGGCAGTTCGCCCTGGGCTGAGATCAGCGTGGCACTGCCGCTGAAGGCGACGGAGTACGACTTGCCGCTGATGGCCGTGGTGGCGCCGATACGGAAACGGCTGGCCTCGGGCAGCTCGCGCCCGGCCTCCATGGGCCGGGTGAAGACGTAGGCGCCGTTGTCCTCGCCCAGGCTGGCCAGGGTGCCGTCCTGCAGGAAGGCCGACCACTCGGTCCAGACACCGGCCTCGGTCTTGTACTGCAGGCGGCCGATCAGCGTGAACGGCACCTCCTTGCCGTCGAGCGTGATGCGCCCGCTGGCCATAAGCTGCAGCGGGCTGTGGTCATCGAACAGCTCGGCCATCTTGCCCAGGCGCTGCAGCACGTCGCCGCTGCGCACCACGGTGCTCTGGCAGTAGCCGCAGACGGCGTGGGTGGACTGCGCGCTGCGGAATTCAACCGGCGCGCCGCAGCCCGGGCAGGGCGCGCGGTAGGAACGCTGTGTGGGGTCAGTGGCCATTCGGGCGTTGCCACGGGCGTCCAGGTGCTGGGCTGCAGGGGGCCGTCAGCCCGCTGCCGCCCGCACCCGAGGCGCCGGTGGCGAAGGTAGGGGTTGCGCCGGCCTCAGATCAGCTTCTTGAGCAGTTCGGACTTCTTGGCGTCGAACTCCTCCTGCGTGAGGATGCCCTTGGCCTTGAGGTCGCCCAGCTTCTCGAGCGTGGCCATCACGTCCTCGGGCTTGACGCCAGCGGCGGCCGCCACGGCCGCCGCTGCGGGTGCGGCATTGCCGCCGCCCTGCAGGCCCTGTTGCAGGTTCTGCGCCATCACCTGGCCCAGCGCCACGCCGGCACCCAAGCCCATGGCATCGCCCGCGATGCCGCTGCCGCCACCGCTGTTCTCGGCGAACTTGGGGATGGCCTGGGCCGTCTGGTACTGCATGAACTTGGCCATGTCGTTGCCGACCATGCCCATGCCGATCTTCTGGTCGAGGATCTTCTGCAGCTCTTCGGGCAGCGAGACGTTCTGCACCGTGAGGTTCTCGATCAGCAGGCCCAGCTTGGCGAAGATGGGCGCCAGCTCCTTGGTCAGCGCATCGGCGAACATGACCTGGTTGGCCGCCAGGTCCAGGAAGGGCAGGCCGCTGCCGGCAATGGCGTTGCTGATGTTCTGCAGCACCAGGCCGCGCAACTGGCCTTCGAGGTCGCCCACGGGGTAGACGTCGCGCGTGCCGGAGATCTCGGTGTGGAACAGCTTGGGGTCAGCGATGCGGAAGGCATAGTTGCCGAAGGCACGCAGGCGCACCGCACCGAAGTCCTTGTCGCGGATGGTGATGGGCTGGGGCGTGCCCCACTTCTGGTCGATCTGCTGGCGCGTGCTGAAGAAGTAGACATCGCTCTTGAAGGGCGACTCGAAGAGCTTGTCCCAGTTCTTCAGGTAGGTCAGCACCGGCAGGGTCTGCGTGGTGAGCTTGTAGGTGCCAGGCCCGAAGACGTCGGCCACCTTGCCTTCGTTGACGAAGACGGCCATCTGCGACTCACGCACCACCAGCGTGCCGCCGTTCTGGATTTCCATGCCGCTCATCGGGAAGCGCCAGGCGAGCGTGCCGTCACCGTCCTCGGTCCACTGCAGGACGTCGATGAACTGTTTCTTGATGAAATCCATGAGGGCCATGTCTGCTCCCTAATGCGTTGCCGCAGTTGAAAAGATGACCATCATAGCAACGGGGTTGGCGCCGCCAAGGGCATTTTGATTCCCCACTGCGTGACGGAATTAACGCTATGGCCCCACTGTGCCCGTCACCCCGCAATCAATAGTTTCAATGCTGAAACTAGCCGAACTCAATTGGCCTTGGCTATTGCGAATGCCTACCATTTCATGACCGGCGGCACTGCCGCACGCATGAATGAAAGGACACCCCCATGGCCCGCATCCGCCAGATCGCCCAGCAGAACAAGACCATGCTCCTGAAGACCGGCAGCTACTACCTGATCCACATCAGCGTGGCCGCCATGGTGGCCTATGCCGTCACGGGCAACCTCTGGGCTTCGCTCACGCTGAGCCTGCTCGAACCCACGGTACAGGCCGTGGCCTTCTTCTTCCATGAAAAGGCCTGGGACCGCGCGGCACGCCGCCGCGCTGCCAGCGCTGTCGATGCCCTGCCTGCCGCAGCGTGACAGCCATGCGCAGGCACTTCACCCAATGGCTGCAGCAGGCGCTGGCGGCCTACGCGCAGACGCAGTGAGCGCGGGGGCCGGTCAGTGCCCTGCGAAGTCGACCAGGGTATAGAGTGGCAGGCCCGATTCCTTGAGGCGCTGCGAACCACCCAGCTCGGGCAGGTCGACGATGGCCGCGCCCTCGGTCACGGTGGCGCCCAGCTTCTCCAGCAGGCGCCGGCCGGCCATCATGGTGCCGCCCGTGGCGATGAGGTCATCGATCAGCAGCACGCGGTCGCCGGGCTTGACGGCATCGGTGTGCAGCTCCACCGTGGCACTGCCGTATTCGAGTTCGTAGGTTTCCTCCACCGTGGTGAAGGGCAGCTTGCCCTTCTTGCGGATCGGCACGAAGCCCACATTGAGTTCGTAGGCCACCACGGCCCCGAGGATGAAGCCGCGCGCATCAAGCCCGGCCACCACATCCGGGCGCAGGGCCTTGTCCATGTAGCGGTGCACGAAGGCATCGATCAAGACGCGAAAGACCTTGGGGTCCTGCAGCAGCGGCGTGATGTCGCGGAACTGCACGCCGGGGGCCGGCCAGTCGGGCACGGTGCGGATGTGCTGGCGCAGGTACTGGTTGACGCTGAGGGGCTGCATGGGGTGTGGGGCGGATGGCACAAAGGGGGCGAGTGTAAACACCAGCACCCGGCCTGTGGCCGCAAATGCGGGCCCATAATGGGTCTTCGTTACACCTGCAGCCTGCAGGCTGACTCCATTTGACTTGAGAAATAAGCCAGATCGGCCATGCCCATCTCCGTCCTGTTGATCGAAGACGACCGGGAGCACGCACGGGCGCTTGTGGATGCACTGGTCGATCCCTGGCTGGGCTGGCGGGCCCACGTGGCCCCATCGCTGACACAGGCGCAGCTGTGGCTCAAGGACCATGTGCCGGACATCGTGCTGGTCTGCCAGCACTTCACCGACGGCTCGGCCTACGACGTGCTGGAGCACATGGGCCGCGTCCCGGCCCTGATCATCGTGGACGCCGGGGCCGATGCGCAGGCGGCCCACGCCATGCGCCATGGCTTTGCCGACTTCACCATCCGCGACCCCGGCTGCAACTACCTGCTGGCCCTGCCCGCGCAGATCGAGGCCGTGCTCGAGCGCAGCAGCAGCGTGCGTGCGCGCCGCGCCGCCGAGGCCATGCTGGCGCGCCAGCACCGCCTGCTGCAGGCGATCTCGCGTGCGCAGGCCGTGTTCATCGCCAGCTCGGCCCCGCGCGCGGCGTTCGATGCCCTGTTGCACGAGCTCATGGAGCTGACCGGCAGCCAGCTCGGGCTGGTCGGGCAGGTGCAGCGCACGGCCGAGGGCCGGCCCTTTCTGCGCATGCACTCCATGACCGACGTGGCCTGGGACGAGGCCACGCGCGCACGCTACACCCGGGACGCGGAGGAGGGCCGGGTCTTCGATGACCTCGACTCCCTGCCGGGCCAGGCGATGCAGACCGAGGCGCCGGTGATCGTCCACAACGCCCAGGGGGAGCAGCGCAGCGCCGGCATGCCGCCCGGGCATGCGCCCGTGGTCTCTTACCTGGGCCTGCCCATCCTGGCCTCGGGCGAGCTGGTCGCCGTGGTCGGGCTGGCCAACCGGCCCGAGGGCTACACCGCGGCCGACGTGCAGTTCCTGCAGCCGCTGCTGAACACCGTGGGCCAGCTGGAGCTGGCACGCCGCGCCGAGCTCGCGCGCCGCCAGGTGGAGGAGGAGCTGGCGCGCACCAGCGAGCTGCTGGCCGAAAAGACCCGGGCGCTGCAGAGCACGCTGGCCAGCGTCTCACAGGGCATCACCAAGGTCGATGGCGAGGGCCGCATCCGCGTCTACAACCAGCGCTACCTGGAGCTCTTGAACCTGCCCGAGGCGCTGCTCGCGGGCGAGCCCCGGGTGGAAGAGGTGGTGCGCTTCCAGACCGAGCGCGGGGACTTCGGCACAGGCTTCCAGCTGATCGAGTCCAAGGCCCGCGACTACGTGGGCGCCGAATACGCCGCGCACGGGGGCAAGCTGACCATGCCGGACAGCTACATCCGCCGCACCGTGGCCGGCCGCTTCATCGAGGTACGCACACGCCCGCTGGAGGACGGCGGGCGCGTGCGCACCTTCACCGACGTGACCGACTACCTGGGCGCACTGGAAGCCCTGCGCGAGAGCGAGGCGCGCTGGCGCAGCCTCACCCAGCTGTCCTCCGACTGGTACTGGGAGCAGGATGCCGAGTTCCGCTTCGTGCGCACCGAAGGCAGCCCGCAGGCCAAGATGGACATGACCGACGAGCAGCTCTTCGGCCTTGCGCGCTGGGAACTGCCCAACACCTTTGCCGACGAAGGCCAGTGGCGCGCCCACCGCGAGCAGCTCGCGCAGCGCCAGGTGTTCCGCAATTTCGAGATCCAGCGCACGACCGCGGCCGGCGAGCCGATCTGGGTGTCCATCAGCGGCGAGCCGATCTTCAATGCCGAGGGCGAGTTCACCGGCTACCGCGGGCTGGCGCGCGACATCACCGAGCGCAAGCGTGCCGAGGCCGAGATCCAGCGCCTGGCCTTCTACGACGAGCTCACCAAGCTGCCCAACCGGCGCCTGCTGCTGGACCGGCTGGAGCGCGCGGCCACGGCCTGCGAGCGCGAGGGCCAGCATGGCGCCCTGCTGTTCCTGGACCTGGACAACTTCAAGGGCATCAACGACACCATGGGCCACGAGTGGGGCGACCGCCTGCTGGTGCAGGTGGGCGAGCGCCTGCGCGCCAGCGTGCGCGCCACCGACACCGTGGCGCGCCTGGGGGGCGATGAGTTCGTGGTGGTGCTGCAGGGGCTGAGCAGCGAGGAGACCGGGGCCGCCGTCGAGTCGGAGGCCGTGGCGCAGAAGGTGCTGCAGGCCCTCAACGAGCCCTACGACATGGACGGCAGCGAGCTGCACAGCACGCCCAGCATCGGCATCGCGCTGTTCCACGACCGCGAGCAGCCCGTCAACGAGCTGCTCAAGCGCGCCGACCTGGCGATGTACCAGGCCAAGGCCCAGGGGCGCAACACGCTGTGCTTCTTCGACCCGGCCATGCAGGCAGCGGCTACGGCGCGCTCGGCGCTCGAAGGCGACATCCGCCAGGGCATCCAGCGCAACGAGTTCCTGCTGCACTACCAGCCGGTCGTCAATGCCGCGGGCCAGACCATGGGCGCCGAAGCCCTGGTGCGCTGGCAACACCCGCAGCGCGGCATGGTGCCGCCAGGCCAGTTCATCCCGCTGGCCGAGCAGACCGGCCTGATCCTGCCGCTGGGGCAGCGCGTGCTGCACCTGGCCTGCGAGCAGTTGGCGCGCTGGAACCGCGAGAGCGCCACCAAGGGGTGGACCGTGGCCGTGAACGTGAGCGCCCAGGAGTTCCGCCACACCGAATTCGTGCCCCAGGTGCTGCAGGCGCTTTACACCACGGGCGCCGACCCGGCGCGGCTCAAGCTGGAGCTGACCGAAAGCCTGCTGCTCACCGACGTGGAGGAGAGCATCGTGAAGATGCAGGTGCTGCGCAACCTGGGCGTGGGCTTTTCGCTCGATGATTTCGGCACCGGCTACTCCTCGCTGGCCTACCTCAAGCGCCTGCCGCTGGACCAGCTCAAGATCGACCAGAGCTTTGTGCGCGACGTGCTCACCGACCCCAACGATGCAGCCATCGCCTGCACCATCGTGGCCCTGGCCCACAGCCTGGGCCTGGACGTCGTGGCCGAGGGCGTGGAGACCGAAGGCCAGCACGACTTCCTGCTGCGCAACGGCTGCCAGCAGTTCCAGGGCTACCTGTTCGGCCGGCCGGGGCCTGCGGAAGCCCTGCAGCCCGGCTGAGGGCTGTCAGCCTTTCAGGAGTTTGGCCTCGGCCAGGCTCAGCGCTGCAGGGTGGCCCGAGAGCACCAGGGTGTCGCCCTCGGCCAGGGCTGCATCGTCCACGGCGGCGCTGACATGGCCATTGGCGCGGCGCAGGTTGACCACGCGCACGCCCATGGCCGGCAGGGCCAGGTCGCCCAGCAGCTGGCCCAGGGCCTTGGCGCCCGAGGGCAGGCTCACGGTGGCCAGGCGCTCCTGGTCGCGCTCGTTGACGGTGTCGTCGTCAGCGCCATGGAAGTAGCCCCGCAGCAGGTTGTAGCGCGCATCGCGCTGGTCCTGCACCAGGCGCAACACGCGGCGCATGGGCACGCCGACCAGGGCCAGGGCGTGGCTGGCGAGCATGAGCGAACCCTCGATGGCCTCGGGCACGACCTCGGTGGCGCCGGCTTCCTGCAGCTTGTCCAGGTGCAGGTCGTCCTGCGTGCGCACCACCACCGGCACCTGGGGCGCGTGGGACCGGGTATTGGCCAGCACCTTGAGCGCCGCGGGCACATCGATGTAGGTCACGGCCACGGCACTGGCACGCACCAGGCCGGCCGCCATGAGCGCCTGCAGGCGCGTGGCATCGCCGTAGACCACGGAATCGCCAGCGGCGGCGGCCTGGCGCACGCGGTCCGGGTCCAGGTCCAGCGCCATGTAGGGGATGCCCTCATGCTCGAGCATGCGCGCCAGGTTCTGGCCCGAACGGCCGTAGCCGCAGATGATCACATGCTTGCTCGTGTTGATGGACTTGCGCGCGATGGTCGTCATCTGCAGCGATTGCTGCAGCCAGTCGCTGGCCACCAGCTTCATCACGATGCGGTTGCTGTACATGATGAGGAAAGGCGTGGCCAGCATGGACAGCACCATGGCCGCGAGGATGGGGTTCATGAGCGCGGGCTGCACCAGGTTGTTGGTCTGTGCCAGCGACAGCAGCACGAAGCCGAACTCGCCTGCCTGCGCCAGGTACAGCCCGGTGCGCAGCGAGACCCCGGTGGTCGCCCCCATGCCGCGCGCCAGCACCAGGATGACCACCAGCTTGAGCGTGATCGGCACCACCAGCAGCGCCAGCACCAGGCCCCAGCGGTCCACCAGGATGTGCCAATCGAGCATCATGCCGATGGTGATGAAGAACAGCCCGAGCAGCACGTCGTGGAAGGGACGGATGTCGGTGCCCACCTGGTGGCTGTACTCGGTCTCGGACACCAGCACGCCGGCGATGAAGGCCCCGAGCGCGAGGCTCAGGCCGGCCACCTCGGTCAGCCAGGCCAGGCCCAGGGTGATGAGCAGCAGGTTGAGCATGAACAGCTCTTCGCTCTTGCGGCGTGCCACCAGGGTGAGCCACCAGCGCATCACGCGCTGGCCGCCCGTGAGCAGCAGGCCCACCAGCACCGTGGCCTTGAGCAGGGCCCAGGCGAGTGCCACCAGCAGCTTGTCGGGCGACGAGCCGAGCGCCGGGATCAGCACCAGCAGCGGCACCACGGCCAGGTCCTGGAACAGCAGGATGCCCATGACGTTGCGGCCGTGCTCGCTCTCCAGCTCGGCACGCTCGGCCATGAGCTTGACCACGATGGCCGTGCTGCTCATGGCCATGACGCCGGACAGGGCCAGCGCCGTCTGCCAGCCCATGTCCCACACACCGCCCAGCAGTTTGGCCAGGAGCAGCGAGCCGACGGTGGCCAGGGTCATGGTCACGACCACCTGCATGAGCCCCAGGCCGAACACCTGGCGGCGCATGGCGCGCAGCTTGGGCAGGCTGAACTCCAGCCCGATGGCGAACATCAGGAACACCACGCCGAATTCACCCAGGTGGCGCACGCCCTCGGAGTTCTGCGCCAGGGCCAGCGCATGGGGGCCGATGAGCACGCCCGCAGCCAGGTAGCCCAGCATGGGCGGCAATTTCAGGCTGCGGCAGGCCACCACGCCCAGCACCGCGGCCAGCAGGTAGAGCAGGGTGAGGGCGAGTGAGGACATAGGCTGATGCTATCCGAGCGCAGGCAGGCCGGTCGATAGAATCTCGCGCATGACCGCCGTTCTTCCCCCTTTCGATGCCGATCAGGCGCTGCGCCTGGCCCGAGAAACCTTCGACATCGAAGCCGCCGCCCTGAACGGGCTGGCCGCGCGCGTGGACGCGCGCTTTGCCCAGGCGGTGCAGATGGCGCTGACCATCCGTGGCCGCGTCGTCGTGATGGGCATGGGCAAGAGCGGCCATGTGGGCCGCAAGATTGCCGCCACCCTGGCCTCCACGGGCACCCCGGCGTTTTTCGTGCACCCGGGCGAGGCCAGCCATGGCGACCTGGGCATGGTGACCGAGCACGACATGGTGCTGGCCATCTCCAACAGCGGCGAGAGCGGCGAGCTCACCGCCATCCTGCCGGTGCTCAAGCGGCTCGGCGTGCCCCTCCTGGCCCTGACCGGCGGGCTCGACTCCACCCTGGCACGCCATGCCGACCTGGTGCTGGACTGCAGCGTGGACCGCGAGGCCTGCCCGCTGAACCTGGCGCCCACCGCCAGCACCACGGCCCAGCTGGCCATGGGCGACGCCCTGGCCGTGGCCCTGCTCGATGCGCGGGGCTTCCGGCCCGAGGACTTCGCGCGTTCGCACCCTGGTGGTGCGCTCGGCCGCAAGCTGCTGACCCATGTGAGCGACGTCATGCGTTCGGGTGGCGACGTGCCGCGCGTGGCGCCAGACGCCTCCTTCAGCGAGCTGATGCGCGAGATGAGCGCCAAGGGCCTGGGCGCCTCGGCCATCGTCGATGCCGCGGGGCAGATCCTGGGCATCTTCACCGACGGCGACCTGCGCCGGCGCATTGAGGCCGGCGCCGACCTGCGCGCCGCCACCGCGGCCGAGGTGATGCACCCCTCGCCCCGGCGCATCGCCCCGGACGCCCTGGCCGTGGATGCCGCCGAGCTCATGGAGGCCCACAGCATCACCAGCGTGCTGGTGGTGGACGCCGCCGGCGCGCTCACCGGCGTGGTGCACATCGGCGACCTGATGCGCGCCAAGGTGATCTGAGCCATGGCGAGCCCCTTTTCCGTGCCTCCCGCCCTGAACTTCGCCCCCGAACTGCTGCTGCGCGCCCAGGGCGTGCGCGTGGCTTTCTTCGACGTGGACGGCGTGCTCACCGACGGCAGCCTGCTGTTCACCGATGCCGGTGAAACCATCAAGCGCTTCAACACCCTGGACGGCCACGGCCTCAAGCTGCTGCAAAAGGCCGGCATCACGCCCGCCGTGATCACTGGCCGCGACTCGGCGCCCCTGCGCGTGCGCCTGAAGGCGCTGGGTGTGGAACATGCGGTCTTCGGTACCGAGGACAAGCGCCCGGCCGCCGAAGACATCCTGGCCCGGCTGGGCCTGACCTGGGAGCAGGCCGCTGCCATGGGCGACGACTGGCCCGACCTGCCGGTGATGCGCCGCAGCGCATTCGCCTGCGCGCCAGCCAATGCCCAGGTCGAGGTGCGCCACAACGCCCACTACGTGACCACCGCCCGCGGCGGCGATGGCGCGGCACGCGAACTGTGCGACCTGCTGCTGGTGGCCACCGGCCACTATGCCCGCTTGCTGGCAGACTACACCGCATGATGCGCCCCGCCATGCCCCACCGCGCCCCCACACCCTGCCCCCGTTCCGGAGGCCGCCCATGAGCCGGCGCCAGATGCTGCGCCAGAGCTGGGAGCGCATCACCCTGTACCTGCCGGTGATGATCATGGGGCTGCTGGCCCTGGGCACCTGGTGGCTGGTGCGCAACGCGCCCGCGCCCCTGGCACCGCCGACCGAAAAGGCCCGCAGCAACCAGCCCGACTATTCGATGAAGGCGTTTTCGGTCAAGAGCTTCGATGCCAAGGGCCGCCTGCAAAGCGAGGTGCAGGGCGATCTGGCGCGGCATTTTCCCGATACCGACACGCTGGAAATCGACCACGCGCGCATGCGCTCGGTGGCACTGGACGGGCGCCTGACCCTGGCCACGGCCAACCGGGCCCTGAGCAATGCCGATGGCAGCGAGGTGCAGCTCTTCGGCAACGCCATCGTCACGCGCGAGCCGTTGCCCGCCCGCCCTGGCGTGGCCGCCCAGCCGCGCATGGAGTTCCGCAGCGAATTCCTGCATGCCTACACCCAGACCGAACGCGTGCGCTCGGACAAGCCGGTGGTCCTGACCCGGGGCAGTGACCGCTTCACGGCCGACGGCATGGACTACGACCACCTCGACCAGGTGCTGCAGCTGCGCGGCCGGGTCAAGGGCGTGCTCGTGCCGGGCTCCGCCAAGTAGGCAGCACCGCGCCGCCACCCTTTTACCCACCACCAAGGCCCTTCATGACCTTGCAGCAGCCGCCGCAGCCACGCCCCCTTCTGGCCTTCATCACCGGCGCCTCCAGCGGCATCGGCCAGGCGCTGGCCCTGCGCTTTCACCAGGCCGGCTACCGCCTGGCCCTGGTGGCGCGCCGCACCGAGGAGGTCAAGGCCTGGGCCATTGCCCAAGGCATCGACCCGGCCGACTACGAGGTCTACGGCGCCGACGTCTCGGTGGTGGACAGCATCGTCGCTGCCGGAAATGACTGCCTCGCGCGCCAGGGCACGCCCGACGTGGTGATCGCCAATGCCGGCATCAGCGTGGGCATGGACACCGCGGTGCGCGGCGACATCGACGTCATGGCGCGCACCTTCGCCACCAACAACATCGGCATGGCCGCCACTTTCCACCCCTTCGTCGACGCCATGGTGCAGCGCAAGAGCGGCACCTTCGTGGGCATCGGCAGCGTGGCCGGCATACGCGGCCTGCCCGGCCATGGAGCCTACTGCGGCAGCAAGGCGGCGGTCATCAGCTACTGTGAAAGCCTGCGTGGCGAGATGCGGCCCCACGGGGTGCGTGTGGTGACCATCTCGCCCGGCTACATCGACACACCACTGACCCAGGGCAACCGCTATGGCATGCCCTTCCTCATGCAGGCCGAGGATTTCGCAGAGCAGGCCTTCCGGGCCATCACCGCAGGCACCAGCTACCGCGTGATCCCCTGGCAGATGGGCGTGGTGGCCAAGCTCATGCGCCTGCTGCCCAACTGGGTGTTCGACAAGGCCCTGGCCGGCCGGCCGCGCAAGCGCAGAGTGGACGAGTAGCCCCCTGAGGCGCTTCGCGCCATCCCCCCAGGGGACGCTCGCAGCGCACGCAAGTGAAATGCCGCATGCGCAGCCTTGGTGGCCCTTGCACGGGAGCGCTGGCCAAGGCGGCGCTCAATCTACCGCATCCGGGAACAAAAAAAGCCCCCGAAGGGGCTTTGTTTTTGGGGGGCAAGAGGGCTCAGTAGCCGCTGTTGCCACCGTTGCCGTAGCCGCCGCCACCGCCGCTGCGGCCACCGCCGCCGTTGCGCGAACCGGAGCCATAGGGGCTGCGGAAGCCGCCTTCGCTGCGGCCACCGCCGCCGTAGCCGCCACCGCCATCACCGCGGCCGCCGCCATAACCACCGCCGCCGCCGTCACCGCGGCCACCACCGTAGCCGCCGCCACCGCCGCCTTCACGGCCACCGCCGTAGCCGCCACCGCCACTGCGGCCGCCGCCACCACCATAGCCACCACCGCCGCCACCGAAACCGCCGCTGCGGGGTGGGCGTGGTTCCATGGGACGTGCTTCATTCACCACGATGCTGCGGCCGCCCAGAGGCTGGCCGTTCATGCCGTTGATGGCGGCCTGGGCTTCTGCATCGCTGCCCATCTCGACGAAGCCGAAACCCTTGGAGCGGCCGGTATCGCGCTCCATCATCACCTTGGCGCTGGTCACGGCACCAAATTGGCCGAAGGCCTGCTCCAGATCGTTGTCACGCACCGAGTACGGCAGGTTGCCAACGTACAGTTTGTTGCCCATCGAGGGACTCCTCAAAAACACATGGATAAAGCGATGGAGTCCCGAAAACGCAGCCAGCTAATCTCAATGACGCTCTCAGCGCGAAACTGACGGACACCGCAAACGACAGGTATAACCCGCCAAGCCATTATGCGCCACAAATTTCCCAAAAAAGCAAGCCTCGTGGCCTCGGAAGACAGGTTGTGGTGGCATGGTGACAAATGCCACGGCCCCAACGAAAAAAGGAGCCCGAAGGCTCCTTTTGTGGGTCTGCGCAGGGCAGGCGTGCTTGCTCAGTAGCTGCCGCGGCCACCGCCGTAGCCACCACCACCGCCGCCGTTACGGCCACCGCCGTAACCGCCGCCGTTGCCACCACCGTAGCCGCCGCCACCACCGAAGCCACCGCTGCGGGGAGCACGGGGCTCCATGGGACGGGCTTCGTTGACCACGAGGTCACGGCCGCCGTAGTTCTGGCCATGCACGCCCTGGATGGCGGCTTGTGCTTCGGCATCGCTGCCCATTTCGACAAAGCCGAAACCCTTGGAGCGGCCGGTGTCGCGCTCCATCATGACCTTGGCGCTGCCCACGGTGCCGTACTGGCTGAAGGTCTGCTCCAGATCGTTGTCGCGGAAGGAATAGGGCAGGTTGCCCACGTACAGTTTGTTGCCCATGAGGGACTCCTGAAAAAACATGAAAACGCGATGGAGCCCGACGCAATCAACAAACCTGTGACGACTTCAAAGACGCGAAACTGACCAATCACCGCTAACCGCCTTGCTGTCAGAGCAGTAAGGCGAACTTATTATTAATCACTTTATGGCGCTTGTGGGTTTTATTTCAGCAAGGGCAAACCCGTGCCGGGGGCTGTCATCAGGCTGTAACCGCGGGTTTTCCCTTGATTCCCCCCACATTCGTATACAATTGCGCGGTCTTTGGGGAGTAGCCCGTCCGTCGCGCAATGCGCCGGGGGCATGCGTCAACACACTTGGGTTGCTTGCAATCTATGGCGCATGCGGCTCGTGAATGAGCTGGGCAAGACCATTGACTGCATGCCGATCCAATGGCCGGAGTCGGGGTGCAGTCAATGCGTTTTCAGAACAATCCGGCCGGATTGACCCCACGAAATGGAAGCCTTCTTCGTATCCACCTCCCTCGTCGCGCTGGCCGAGATGGGGGACAAGACCCAATTGCTGGCCCTCGTGCTGGCCGCACGCTTTCGCAAACCCTGGCCCATCGTCCTGGGCATCTTCGTCGCCACCCTGGCCAACCATGGCCTGGCCGGCGCCGTGGGCGCCTGGGTGACCACCCTGCTCGGCCCGCAGGTGCTGCGCTGGATCCTGGGCGCCTCGTTCATTGCCATGGCCATCTGGATGCTGATCCCCGACAAGCTCGACGAGGAAGAGACCAGCGGCGCCCCGCGCTGGGGGGTCTTCGGCACCACGCTGATCGCCTTTTTCCTGGCCGAGATGGGCGACAAGACCCAGATCGCCACGGTGATGCTGGCCGCCCAGTACCACGCCTACCTCGCGGTGGTGGCCGGCACCACGCTGGGCATGATGCTGGCCAACGCCCCCGTGGTCTGGCTGGGCGAGCGCATCACGCGGCGTGTGCCCATCAAGGCAGTGCACATGGTCTCGGCGGGCATCTTCCTGGTGCTGGGCGGCATTGCACTGTTCGCACCGGTGGCCACGCCCTGAGGGGGCTGCGGCCCGGGTCGGGCTTTGGTATAGTTGTTCCTGCGCCGATTTGCCACAGCTTGCGGGCGCTTTATAAATCCTGCTAAAGACCCGACCGACACCCAAAGCCCGGCCTCGTTTTTAGCGATGCCGGGTTTTTTGTTTATGTCGTTCATTGCCACACCCCAGTCCATGCATTTCGAGGAGCTGCTGCCGCTGCAAAGCGGTGCCTCCATCCGTGACTACGTGCTGGCCTACGAGACCTACGGGACGCTCAATGCCGAGCGCTCCAACGCCGTGCTCGTCTGCCACGCCCTCAACGCCTCGCACCATGTGGCCGGCGTCTACGAAGGCCAGCCGCGCAGCGAGGGCTGGTGGGACAACATGATCGGCCCGGGCAAGCCGGTGGACACCAACCGCTTCTTCGTGGTCGGCGTGAACAACCTGGGCTCGTGCTTCGGCTCCACGGGGCCCATGCACACCCATCCCGACACGGGCGAGGTCTATGGCGCCGACTTCCCGGTGGTGACGGTGGAGGACTGGGTCAACGCCCAGGCCCGCCTGCTCGACCGCCTGGGCATCACCCAGCTGGCGGCCGTGCTGGGCGGCAGCCTGGGCGGCATGCAGGCCCTGGCCTGGACGCTGCAGCACCCCGACCGCATGCGCCATGCCGTGGTGGTGGCCAGCGCCCCCAACCTCACGGCCGAGAACATCGCCTTCAACGAGGTGGCGCGCCGCGCCATCGTGACCGACCCCGACTTCCATGGCGGGCACTTCTACCGCCATGGCGTGGTCCCCAAGCGCGGCCTGCGCATCGCGCGCATGATCGGCCACATCACCTACCTGAGCGATGACGTGATGAACGAGAAGTTTGGGCGCCAGCTGCGGCACCAGGTGCTTGAACAGGGCAGCCAGGACGCACCTGTACCGAATGGGGGGGCCTCTTACCTCTACAGCACGCAGGACATCGAGTTCCAGATCGAAAGCTACCTGCGCTACCAGGGCGACAAGTTCAGCGAGTACTTCGACGCCAACACCTACCTGTTGATCACGCGCGCACTCGACTACTTCGACCCCGCCTCGCACTACGGCGGCAACCTCACGCTGGCGCTGGCGCGCGCCACGGCCAAGTTCCTCTTGATCAGCTTCACCACCGACTGGCGCTTCTCCCCGCAGCGCAGCCGCGAGATCGTCAAGGCCCTGCTCGACAACCGCCGGCGCGTGAGCTACGCCGAGATCGACGCGCCGCACGGGCACGACGCCTTTTTGCTCGACGACCCGCGCTACATGGACACCATGCGCTCGTATTTCGACAGCATCGCCAAGGAGCTCGCATGACCGAGAAAGCCACCATGGAGGCGCTGGCACGCCTGGTTCCCACGGGCTCGCGCGTGCTCGACCTGGGCTGCGGCGATGGCGCCATGCTGTCCTACCTGCAGCGCGAACGCGGATGCAGCGGCTACGGCATCGAGATCGCCGACGCCAACGTGCTGGCCTGCGTGCGCCGCGGCGTGGACGTGATCCAGCTCAACCTGGACGAGGGCCTGGCGATGTTCGGCGACAACAGCTTCGACGTGGTGTTGCAGATCGACACGCTGCAGCACCTGCGCAATGCCGAGGTGATGCTGCGCGAGACGGCCCGCGTGGGCCGCACCGGCATCGTCGCCTTCCCCAACTTCGCGCACTGGCCCAACCGCCTGTCCATCCTGCGCGGGCGCATGCCCGTGACGCGGCGCCTGCCCTACCAGTGGTACGACACGCCCAACATCCGCGTGGGCACCTACAAGGACTTCGAGGTGCTGGCACACAAGAACGAGCTGCGCGTGCTCGAATCCTTCGGCCTGCAGGACGGGCGCGAGGTGCGCTTGCTGCCCAATGCGATGGCCGGCACCGCGGTGTTTCACTTCGAGCACGCCTGAGCCCGCCGCAGGCGGGCGCCACGCATGCGTCACGCAACCGGGGTATGGTGAAGGCTTGGAGACCACCGCCCCGGAGAACACCATGCGCCTCGCCCCCCTGAAATCCACCCTCGCCGCCGCCCTGGCCACCCTGGCCCTGGGCGCCGCGGCCCAGGCCGCGTGGCCGCCCACGCCGACCGTGATCGCGCACCGCGGTGCCTCGGCGCTGCGCCCCGAGCACACACTGGCCGCCTACCAGAAGGCCATCGACGACGGCGCAGACATCATCGAGCCCGACCTGGTGATCACCAAGGACGGGGTGCTCGTGGCCCGGCACGAGAACGCCATCGCCATCCTCAACGCCGACGGCTCGGTCAAGGAAGCCACCACCGACGTGGTGGACCGCCCCGAGTTCGCGGCGCGCAAGGCCACGCGCAGCATCGACGGCCAGAGCATCACCGGCTGGTTCACCGAGGACTTCACCCTGGCCGAGCTCAAGACCCTGCGCGCCCGCGAGCGCATTCCCGCGCAGCGCCCGGCCAACGTGGCCTTCAACGGCCAGTTCGAGATCCCCACGCTGCAGGAGGTGATCGACCTGGCCAAGGCACAAAGCGCGAAGACCGGCCGCACCATCGGCATCTACCCCGAGACCAAGCACCCGACCTACTTCCAGTCCATCGGCCTGCCGCTGGAGGCACCGCTGCTCGCGGTGCTGGAGAAGAACGGCTGGAACCACAAGGACGCGCCGGTGTTCGTGCAGTCCTTCGAGGTGGCCAACCTGCAGGCCTTGCGCAAGCTGAGCACGGTGCGCCTGGTGCAGCTGGTCGCGCCCTCGGGCCGGCCCTACGACTTCGTGGCCCAGGGGGCGGCCAACACGCGCAGCTATGCCGACCTGGTCACCGCGGAGGGCCTCCAGCAGGTGGCCCGCTATGCCAACGCGATTGGCCCCTTCAAGACCCTGGTGGTCCCGGTGAAGGACGGGGTCCTCGGCGAGCCCACGCCGCTCGTGGCCAACGCCCGCGCGGCGGGCCTGGCCGTGCACATCTGGACGCTGCGGCCCGAGAACAGCTTTCTGCCCACCAGCCTGCGCAAGGCGCCGGCCAGCGATGCCACGGCGCGCGGCGACAGCATCGCCGAGATCACGGCCTACCTGCGTGCGGGCGTGGACGGCTTCTTCACCGACGACTCGGCCGTGGGCCGTGCAGCCGTACAGGCCTTCGGCAAGAAGTAGTCAGCTGGCGGTGCTCACTTCGGCCGGAACACGGCCGCCGTGCCGCGCGCCCAGGGCGCGTGCCCGCTCCACCCAGGCCTGAAGCCGCTGCGCGTCGGCCGTGCGCACCGGACCGAAGCTGTGCACCTGCACCGGGCGGATGCCGCAGAACTCCAGGATGGCCTTCTTCATCTGGTGGTGGCCGGGCATGCGCGTCATGAAGCGGAAGTACCAGGGCGGCGAATCCATGGTCACCAGCAGTTCGGCCGAGCGGCCGGCGAGCAGTTTGTCCCAGAGCGAGGACCCCTGGCGGTACTTGAAGGCATAGCCGGGCAACAGAACCCGGTCGATGAAGCCCTTCAGCAGCGCCGGCATGGCCCCCCACCAGATGGGGTAGACCCAGACCAGGTGCTCGGCCCAGCGGATGTCGGCCTGGGCCTGCTGCAGGTCGGGCTCCAGCGGCTGTTCGCCGTAATGGCCCGCGTGCAGCACCGGATCAAAGTGCAGGCTGCCCAGGTCCAGGCGCCGCACCTCGGCGCCGGCGGCCTGCGCGCCCTCGGCGTAGGCGGTCGCCATGCCTGCGCACAGGCTGTTCAGGGCGGGGTGCCCGAGGATGACCAGAATGCGTTGCGCCACGAAAACTCCCGGAAGTGGTTGGAATTTCCATGGTCGCCCTGTCCCACGGGACAGAGTCAAGCGCTCAGATCAAGTCTTTCCAAAGTGCTCAGGCAGCCGCGCTGGCAAGGGGGGTGAGGTGGCGCAAAGGGCCTACAGGGCCCTGTGGTGCGGCACAGGCCTGCGGCGCGGCGGGCAGGGCCAGCGCATCGCAGGCATGCAGCTCGGCCTGCAGTGCGGCCAGTTGCCCGTCGAGCGCGGCAAGGCGTGCCATCTCCTGGGCCAGCGCTGCCCGCCGGTCGGCCAGCAGCCCCGCCATGCGCGCCCAGCCAGCGCTCTGGTGCAGCTGCGGCAGGCCTTCGAGCTGCGCAAGGCTGAAGCCCAGCCCCTGGGCCTGGCGGATCAGTTGCACGCGCGCCACGTCGCCTTCGCCGTACTGGCGGTAGCTGCCATCGCGCGCCACGGTGCCCAGCAGGCCGCGCGCCTCGTACAGGCGGATGGCCTTGGGCGTGGTGCCGGTGCGTTGGGCGAGTTCTCCGATGCGCATGGACAGGACTTCCAGAAAATGGGGATGGAGCGCCGAAAATAACAGCCTCCACCCACTGCCGCCAAGTCCCATGCCCCAGTTCGCCGCCAACCTGAGCCTGATGTACACCGAGCTGCCCTTCCTGGAGCGCTTTGCCGCCGCGGCGCGCGATGGCTTTGCGGCCGTGGAATGCCAGTTCCCCTACGCCTTCGCCCCGGCCGAGCTGGCGGCACGGCTCGCCGACAACGGCTTGGCAATGGTGCTGCTCAACGCCCCGCCCAGCGGCAGCGACCGCGCCAGCATGGCCACGGCCTGGGAGCAGCAGGCGCGGGGCACGGCAGCACTGCCCGGGCGCGAGGCGGAGTTCCGCCGCGGCGTGCAGGAGGCCCTGGAATACGCCGAGGCCCTGCAGTGCCCCCGCATCCATGTGCTCTCGGGCATGGTGCCGGCCGGGGTGGAGCGCGAGTCGCTCAAGGGCCTGTGTGTGGACAACCTGCGCTGGGCGGCGGCCCTGGCGGCGCAAAGCGGGCGCGAGGTCCTGATCGAGCCCATCAACCTGCGCGACATGCCGCGCTACTTCCTGAACCGCCAGGACCATGCCCACGAGCTGCTCGACGCGGCCCAGATGGACAACCTCAAGGTGCAGATGGACCTGTACCACTGCCAGATCGTCGAAGGCGACGTGGCCAACAAGCTGCGCCGCTACCTGCCCACGGGCCGCGTGTCGCACCTGCAGGTGGCGGGTGTGCCCGAGCGCCAGGAGCCCGACCGGGGCGAGCTGCACTACCCCTACCTGTTCGACCTGATCGACAGCCTGGGCTACGCTGGCTGGGTGGGCTGCGAGTACCGGCCCGCTGCAGGCACTTCCGAAGGACTCGGTTGGCTGGAGCGCACGCAGTCGGGCCACTGACACCCGGCGGCGGCAGGGCGGTACGCAGCTCTGCGTAAGGGAATGCGTGAATAAATGTAACAAGCACTCGGGCTTAGAGTGAATGCAGACCGGCCCAGCCGGCAGCCGCATTTCCTCAGGAGACAAGCCCGTGCCCCCAGCTTCCCTTGCCAACAACCGTTCCGTGGCGCGCCAGGTCACGCTCATGGCCATTGCCCTGGTGGCGCTGGTCATGGTGCTCGTGGGCCTGGCCATTGCCGTGCTCACCGAGCGCAACACCCGCACGCAGCTGATCGCCAGCGTCGGCGACACCGTGCAGAGCGTGGCCCAGTCGCTCGACGCGGCCGACAACACCAACCGCGAGCTGGTGCAGCTCACGATGAAGGGCTTCCAGCGCTATTTCGACGCCACCATGCACCTGGACGAGGCCACGGGCGAACTGCGCAGCTACGGCGCCCTGGTCAACGAGGACTATGGCTCGGTGGACAAGTTCGCCAACGAGACCGGTGGCATCGCCACCGTGTTCGCGCGCAAGGGCGAGGACTTTCTGCGCATCACCACCTCGGTCAAGAACGCCCAGGGCGAGCGCCAGCAGGGCACGCCGCTGGCGCGCACCGACCCGGCCTATGCGGCGGTCAGCAAAGGGGAGCCCTACACCGGTGTCACCGTGGTGAACGGCAAGCCTTACATGGGCCACTACCTGCCCACCAAGGACGGCGCCGGCAAGGTCACCGCCGTGCTGTTCATCGGCAACGACATCAGCGTGTTCCACGCCATGCTGCAAAAGCAGGTGGCGCAGACGCGCTTCTTCGAGCATGGCGGCACCTATGTGGTGAACCCCGGTGCCGGGCTGGACAAGGCGAGTTTCATCTACCACCCGAGCGCGGGCGGCAAGCGCGTGCTCGAAGCGTCTCCCCAGGCGGGCCCGTTCCTGGAGGCGCTGGCCGCGTCCAAGGACGGCTATGTGCGCGAAGCCGTGCCGCTGCTGGGGCAGGGCGCAGAGGACCCCTTCGCCCTGGTGCGCAAGACCGCCGGCGGCTGGTGGGTGGTGGCCGAGGTGCCCTATGGCGAAGCCATGGCCGGCCAGCGCCGCGTGACCCTGGCCGTGTGGGCACTGATGGCGGTGGCCGTGGCGCTGCTGGCCGTGGGCCTGTTCGTGGTGCTGCGCCGCGGCGTGAGCCGTCCGCTGCGCGACCTGACCCAGGCCATCACCCTGGTGGCCCAGGGCGACCTGACCCAGGCCTTCCGCACCGAGCGGCGCGACGAGATCGGCGCCCTGGTGCAGGAGGTCGAGGGCATGCGCCAGCGCTACACGCAGATGCTGCAGCAGGTGCGCACCGCGGTGGACAGCATCGGCACGGCGAGCGCCGAGATCGCCAGCGGCAACCAGGACCTGTCGGCCCGCACCGAGGCCACGGCCAGCAGCCTGGCGCAGACCGCCCAGAGCATGGACCAGCTCACGGCCACCGTGCGCCAGTCGGCCGACGCGGCGCGCCAGGCCAACCAGCTGGCCAGCAGCGCCGCCGAGGTGGCCGCACGCGGCGGCCAGGTGGTGGGCGAGGTCGTCACCACCATGGGCGAGATCAACCAGAGCTCGCGCAAGATCGCCGACATCATCGGCGTGATCGACTCGATTGCCTTCCAGACCAACATCCTGGCGCTGAATGCCGCCGTCGAAGCCGCCCGGGCGGGCGAGCAGGGCCGGGGCTTTGCCGTCGTGGCCAGCGAGGTGCGCAGCCTGGCCCAGCGCAGCGCCGAAGCGGCCAAGGAAATCAAGGGCCTGATCCATGCCTCGGTGGAGCGTGTCGAGTCGGGCGCCCGCCTGGTGCACAACGCGGGCACGACCATGGACGAGATCGTCGGCTCGGTGCAGCGCGTGGGCCACATCATCGGCGAGATCACGGCCGCCTCGGGCGAGCAGTCGGACGGCATCGGCCAGGTCAACACCGCCGTGAACCAGCTCGACCAGATGACGCAGCAGAACGCCGCCCTGGTCGAGCAATCGGCCGCCGCCGCCCACAGCCTGCGCGAGCAGGCCACGCGCCTGGCGGGTGCGGTGCAGGTGTTCAAGCTCTCGGGCACACCCGCGCTGGGCCTGTCGGCCCCGGAGGTGCCCGCCCTGCAGTAGCCCCGGCTGGCACTTTTTCTGGCGGGAGTGCACGGCGCCATCGTTTATCCTGAACTCCCTGGGCCCGAGCCGCCCGCCCGACTGAGCGCCATGCCTGCCTTCACTGCCGACGTGCCCACCATGCTGGTGATGATCATCCTGTCATCACTGGCAGCTGCCTTGGCCATGGCGGTCGTGACCTGGGGCAAGCGCCGCGAAGGGGTGGAGCTGTGGGCCCTGGGCCTGCTGCTGAACGCCATGGCCTATGCCCTGTTCGCCTCGCGCGGCCACATCCACGCCCTGTTGTCCATCGTGCTGGGCAATGTGCTGCTGTGCGGCGTGTTCACCAGCCTGGCGGCGGCGCTGCTGCAATTCCAGGGCCGGCCCATTCCCTGGCCCACCATGGCGGTCGCGCCGGTGCTCATGGCCGCCGGCATGGCCTGGTTCATCGACGACTACGCGGCGCGCGTGGTCATCGCCGGGCTGCTGCTGGGCGCACTGAGCCTGTGGGCGCTGTGGATCCTGTTCTCGCGCCGCGATTCCACGCCCGGCCGGGGCGCCTGGCTGGTCATGGCCATGCTCGCCCTGCAGGCGCTGGTGTTCCTGGTGCGCGTGGTCGCGGTGGGCGGCAGCGACCAGCCGGCCACCGGCATCATGCAGCCCAGCGGCGTGCAGACGCTGACCTTCAGCACCACCTTCATCGAGCTCATGGTGGCCACCATGGGCTTCATCTTCATGGCCCGGGACCGGGCGGACGAGAACAACCGCCGCCTGGCGGCGCTGGACCCGCTGACCGGCGTGGCCAACCGGCGCGCAGCCATCGCCGCCCTGGACCGCGACGTGGCGCGCGCTGTGCGTACGCGCGAATCCATCGCGGTGATGATGGTGGACATCGACCATTTCAAGCGCGTCAACGACCACTACGGCCACCCCGTGGGTGACCAGGTGCTGTGCAGCGTGGTGAACCTGCTGCGCGAGCGCCTGCGCTCCCAGGACCTGGTGAGCCGCTACGGCGGCGAAGAGTTCCTCGTGGTGCTGCCCGACACCGACCTGATCGGCGCCCACCAGCTGGCGCGCCAGCTGTGCGAATCGGTGTCCGGCGCGCGCCACCGGCACGAGGGCAAGGACATCAGCGTCACGGTGAGCATCGGTGTCTTCGGCGGCCGGCTGGAGCCGGGCGACAGCTGGGACATGCTGATCTCGGCCGCCGACCGGGCCCTGTACCGCGCCAAGGAACTCGGGCGCAACCGGGTGGAGGCCGCCGTCGCGCTGCACCCGCCCTCGTCGCCGTCCTCACTCGACAGCAATCCCGAGACTTTGCCTGCCTCGGGGTATTCTGGGTATTGACCAGCACAGGCCCCATCCCACGCCGGGACAGGGGAGTTTCCGAGCGGTGGCGCACCCGCGCGCGTTGTGTTGGAATGCTGGTTTCATCCCGCCAGAGGAACACCACCATGAACGCCCGCGTCCCCTCCCACGCCCTGCAACCCGCATTGGCGCTCGAGCGGGTGAGCCAGGCGTGGGACACCGACATCCTGCGCCAGCTCACCGACTACATCGCCATCCCGGCCAAATCGCCCGGCTTTTCGCCCGACTGGGCCGAACTCGGCCTGCTCGATACCGTGGTGCGCAACGCCGCCGCCTGGGTCGAAGCCCAGAAAGTGCCCGGCCTGCGCCTGGAGGTCGTGCGCCTCGAAGGCCGCACCCCCGTGCTGTTCTTCGAGATCGACGCCACCGCGCCCGCCAGCACCCAGACCGTGCTGATGTACGGCCACCTGGACAAGCAGCCCGAGTTCTCGGGCTGGCGCAACGACCTGGGCCCCTGGACGCCCAAGTACGAAGACGGCAAGCTTTATGGCCGCGGCGGTGCCGACGATGGCTACGCGGTCTACGCCAGCGTGGCCGCCGTGCAGGAACTCAAGCGCCAGAATGTGCCGCACCCGCGCATCGTGGGCCTGATCGAGACCTGCGAGGAAAGCGGCTCGGGCGACCTGCTGCCCTACATCAACGCCTTGAAGCCCCGCATGGGCGACGTCGCCCTGGTGGTCTGCATGGATTCGGGCGCAGGCAACTACGACCAGCTGTGGCTCACCACCAGCCTGCGCGGCATGGCCAGCGGCACGCTCAAGGTCGAGGTGCTGACCGAAGGCATCCACTCGGGCGACGCCTCGGGCCTGGTGCCCTCGTCGTTCCGCATCATGCGCCAGGTACTCGACCGCCTGGAAGACAGTGCCACCGGCCGCCTGCTGCCCGCCAGCTTCCACTGCGAGGTGCCGGCCGACCGCCTGGCCCAGGCCCGCGCCACGGCCGCCATCCTGGGCGAAGAGGTGTACAAGCGCTTCCCCTGGGCGCACTACGACTGCGGCGGCTCCACCACGTTCGCGCTGCCCACCACCACCGACCCGGTGCAGGCCCTGCTCAACCGCACCTGGACGCCCACGCTCAGCGTGACCGGTGCCGAGGGTTTCCCGGCCCTGAAGGACGCCGGCAACGTGCTGCGCCCCTACACGGCCTTCAAGCTCAGCCTGCGCCTGCCCCCGCTGGTGGACGCCGGCCAGGCCGTGCAGGAGCTCAAGGCCCTGCTCGAGGACAACGCCCCCTACCAGGCCAAGGTCACCTTCGAGCATGGTGGCGGCGCCACGGGCTGGAACGCCCCGAGCACCACGCCCTGGTTCGAGCGCGCGCTCAACGAGGCATCGCAGGCGCATTTCGGCGCGCCCTGCGGCTACATCGGCCAGGGCGGCACCATCCCGCTCATGAACATGCTCAGCGAGGGCTTTCCCCAGGCGCAGATGATGGTCTGCGGCGTGCTCGGCCCCAAGAGCAATGCCCACGGGCCCAACGAGTTCCTGCACGTGCCCTATGCCAAGCGCCTCACGGCCTCGGTGGCGCATGTGATCGCGGCCATGGCGGCCGAGCAGGCGGCGGTACCGGCAGCGGCCTGATCCCATCCCCGGCGCCGTGGGCTCCGCCACGGTGCCGGGCTCCCAACCTCCTGTTTGCGGGTCCTGGCGATGGACAAAAGAACTTTCCTGCACGCATGCGCGGCAACGGCCATTGCAGGCACCCAGGCAGGCGCCTGGGCGCAGGCGGCTGCACCAGCGAAGGGCACGCCGCACCAGCTGTCCGGCACGGGCAGCGACGGCAAGCCCGTCATGCTCTCCGACTTCAAGGGCAAGGTCTGCCTGGTGAGCTTCTTCACCGCGGGCTGCGCGCTGTGCGTGAACGAGCTGCGCCTGATGCGCGAGTTCTACACCAGCAACCGCCAGCGCGACTTCGTGCTGCTGGGCGTGAACATGGACGAGAAAAACGCCGATTTCATGCAGTACATCGACCTGCTCAAGGTCTCCGTACCCGCGGAACAGCGCTTTCCCATCGCCTGGCGCAACGCACCCGGCCACCAGGACAGCTTCGGCCCCATCACACGGCGGCCAACCCACTACGTGCTCAACCGCCAGCACCAGCAGGTGCTGCGGCGGGAAGGCAGCTTCCAGCCCACCGACTGGGACGATCTCTGGATCTCGCTGGCCTGAACCGTTGGGTACTCGCCATGGCCTGGAGCCGCAAAGGCCTGCCCACGCATGAAATCCATTGACGGCGCCTCAGGGCGCCGTCACGATGCCTGCATGCGGCAGATTGTTGCCTGCGCGAACCTTTCCTGCCCGTACCTGGGCCACGACGCCCACTTCTGCCGCTCTGTCCGATGACCGAACCCGTTGCCTCCACCCTGACCACCTTCACCGCCAGCGACGGGGAGAACCTGGCCGTCCAGGACTGGCCGCTGGCGCCAGGCCAGGCCCAGCGCGGCGCCGTGCTGCTGGTGCATGGCCTGGGCGAGCATGTGGGCCGTTACGACGCGCTGGCGCGGCAGCTTGGTGCCTGGGGCTTTGCCGTGCGCGGCTATGACCAGTACGGCCACGGCGAGTCGAGCGGCCCGCGCGGCGGCCTCACCTCGGACAGCCGGCTGCTCGACGACCTGGCCGACATGGTGGACGCCCTGCGCGCGCGCACCCCTGCGGGGCTGCCATTGGTGCTGCTGGGCCACAGCATGGGCGGGCTGGTGGCCGCGCGCTTTGTCGCCCTGGGCATCCGGCCCGTGGATGCGCTGGTGCTGTCGTCCCCCGCGCTCGACCCCGGCCTGGGCGCGGTGCAGAAGCTCTTGCTGGCCACCTTGCCGCGCATTGCACCCAATCTGCGCGTGGGCAATGGCCTCAATGCGCAATACCTCTCGCACGACAGCGCCGTGCCCACGGCCTACCTGGCCGACCCGCTGTGCCACGACCGCATCAGCGCACGCCTGGCACGCTTCATTGCCGATGGCGGTCCCGCCACCGTGGCGGCAGCCGCTCAATGGAAGGTACCGACCTTGCTGATGTGGGCCGGCAGCGACCGGCTGGTGAACCCTGCCGGCAGCCATGCGTTCGCGGCCGCGGCACCCAGCGCCCAGGTGCAGTCACGCTGCTTCGAGCCGCTGTACCACGAGTTGTTCAACGAGCGCGCGGACATGGCGGCGCCGGTGTTCGACACCCTGCGCCAATGGCTGGACATGCGCTGCCCGGCGCGCACAGCAAGCGCTGCCGCACGCACGCCTGCCGCCCAGGCCGCCTAGGGCCGGGGCTGCGCCTTCTTACTTGCTGAGCAGGCCGCCCAGCATGCCGAACAGGTCGCTGCTCTGGCCCAGGCCGCCCTGGGGGGCATGGCCCTGCGGCGTGAGCTGGTCGAGCAGGCCCGGCAGCACCTGCGCGAGCTGGTGGGCGGCGTCGGACTGGCCCACGCCCAGCTGCGATGCCACCTGCGACAGCGGACCGGCACCGAGCACGCGCGAGAGCTGATCGCCCGAGATCGCCTGGTTGGCACCGTGGCCCAGCCACGAGGCGATGATGTCGCCCAGCCCGGCTTGCTGGAATTTGGCCATCAGGCCCGGCAGGCCGCCCACCGGACCGTCATTGCTCACCAGGGACAGCACCGCCTGGATGAGCTGGGGATTCTGGGCCGCCAGTGCCACCAGCCCGCCCAATCCGCCGCCGGCTTGCGCGGCCGATGCACCGCCCTGGCCCTGCGACGCGTTCTGAATGACAGCGCCCAGCACTGAATCGAGCAAACCCATGGTGATCTCCTGAAAAAGTCAGGGCAGGGCCGAAGCGGCCCGCCACCCGGCGATGGTACGCAGGCCAGGGCCTGCCCTCCTGTCAACAATGGTGAATTGTTCTACCGCCCGTCGCCGGTCGATAGCACCGATTGCTCACTTGCTGCGCGGCGCACGTTTTTCCAGCAGCGGGGCGCTCACGCCCTGCACGCCCACCAGGCCGAGCACAGTGACCAGAGAGTTCTGTGCGCCCTTCCACGCATCCGTGAGGTCGATCCATTCCGACAGCGCATGGAAGCCCCCGGTCTTGCCGCCGCCACCGATCACGATGGCCGGGATGCCCAGGGACATGGGCACGTTGGCATCGGTGCTGGCGCCGCTGAGCACCGTCTTGTGGCCGAAGGCGGTGTTGGCGCGCACGGCGGCCTCGACCATGATGGCGTCCACCGGCGTGCGGCCGCCCGGGCGGTCGCCGATGAGCTTGGTCGACGCGCTCAGCGTGTTCACGCCCCAGCGCTTGTTCTCCTCGGCCACGGCCTCGTCCACCGCGGCCAGCACCTGCTTTTCGGTGGCCAGCAGCGGCTCCATGGCGTCGGAGCGGATGTCCACCGCCATGCGCGCATCGGGCGCGATGGTGTTCACCGAAGTTCCGCCACCCACCGTGCCCACGGTGAAGGTGGTCTTGGGGTTGGTGGGTGTGCGGATCTCCGAGATCTTGGCGATGGCCCGGCCCATGCCGTGGATGGCGCTGGGCACCTGGCCGAAAGCCGCGAAGCTGTGGCCGCCCGGTCCCTTGAACGTGACCTCGTGGCGGTGGCTGCCCGTGCCCTGCATGAGCACGGTGCCGTCGGGTGCGGGCTCCAGCGCCACCAGGCCGTCGATGTCCAGGTGCTCGGCAAACAGGTGCTTCATGCCGCGCAGGTTGCCAAGTTCTTCTTCACCCACATTGCCCACGAAGACCAGGTCACCCACGGTGGCGATGCGGTGGTCGTTGAGCACCTTGAGCCAGGACAGCAGCACCGCCAGACCGCGTGTGTTGTCGGAGATGCCGGGCGCGTACAGGCGGCCGTCGCGCTCCTTGACCTTCACGTCGGTGCCGGCCGGGAACACCGTGTCCATGTGGGCCGAGACCACCAGCTTGGGCCCCTGGCCCGTGCCCTTGCGCACGCCGACCACATTGCCCTCGGCGTCGATGGCCGCGCTCGTGAGCCCCAGCGCCTTCATGCGGGCCAGGAAGGCCTCGGCGCGCTTTTGCTCCTTGAACGGCGGCGCCTCGATCTCGGTGAGCATCTTGAGGTCGCCGGTGGCACGCTCGTGGTCGGCCTTGACGGCCTCGAGCAGCTTCTGGATCTGCGGCGCGGCCATGAGCTGGGTGTAGGCCTGGTCCACCGCGGGGCGCAGCTGGGTGGGCGTGGGGGCCACGCCCTGGGCATGGGCCCCACCGCCCACCAGGGCGGCAACGGAAAGGGCAATGGCACTGGCCGCGAAGGCGAAGTGGCGGGAGGAGCAGGACGGGTTCATGTTGTAAATGAAATTGACGATGGGAGGAGATGGCAATGCGCGGCACCAAGGCGGTGGCACCTGGATGACCGAGCAATTGTTGGGCCGCTGCGCGGGTTTGGGTTCTGCTTTAATCTGTCTGCTCGTCAGTATTTCTTACATGCACCGCCACATCCCCAGCACCCGCGCCTTGCTCATCTTCGACGCCGTGGCGCGCCACCATGGTGTGGGCAAGGCCGCGCAGGAGCTGTTCCTCACCCACAGCGCCGTGAGCCAGCAGCTGCGCCAGCTCGAAGGCCAGCTCGGCCTGCAGCTGGTGCGGCGCAGCGCGCGCGGCACCGAGCTGACCGAGGTGGGCCGGCGCTACCACGCGCAGATCACGGGCGACCTGCTGCGCCTGCAGAACCACACACGCGAGGCCATGGCCCAGCGTGCCGACGGCGCCAGCCTGCAGGTGGGCTGCGTGCCCGTGTTCGCCGAGCGCTGGCTGCTGCCGCGCCTGCCCACCTTCCTGGCCGCAGAGCCGGCCTGCAGCGTGCACCTGCAGGTCTACCCCACGCAGACCTACATGGCCGAGATCCCCTTCGACGTGGCCGTGCAGTACGACGACGCGGCCTGGCCCGGCGCCCTGCAGCAGCCCTTGCTGCGCGAGGCCTGCGTCGCAGTCTGCGCGCCGCAGTCCCGCCACCGCCGTGCCATGGAACGCGGCGACTTCAGCACCGTGCCGCTGCTGCAGCTCAGTTCGCGCCTGGGCGCCTGGGACGACTGGTTCACCCACGCCGGCATCGCGCGCACGCCCGCGCACAGCCTGGGCGGGCACCGCTTCGACCTGTTCTCCATGCTGGTGGAGGCCGTGCGCGCCGACCTGGGCGTGGGCCTGGTGCCACGCTACTTCGTGGAGCGCGAACTGCGATCGGGCGAGCTGGCGCTGGCCCACCCCTTTGTGGACAGCGGCTTGCGCGGCTACAGCCTGTTCATCGCGCGCGAACGGGCAGAGGAGCGCGCCATTGCCAGCTTCGTGCAGTGGCTCACGCAGGCCGTGGCGACGGACCTGCTAGCCGCGCCGGCGCTGCACGGCCAGCCATAGCAGGCCCGCGCCCGTCACCACGATGGGCACCAGCGAGCCGGCATTGAGCAAGGTCCAGCCCTGGGTGGTGACCAGCACCCCCGAAGAGAACGCACTCACCGCCAGGGTGGCGAACACGCAGAAGTTGATGGCCGCCTGGGCGCGGTCCTTCTCCTCGGGGCGGTAGGCCGTCATGGCCAGCGTGGTGGCGCCGGTGAACAGGAAGTTCCAGCCCACGCCCAGCAGGAACAGCGCCATGCCGAAGTGGTGCAGCTCCACCCCCGACAGCGCAATCGCCACACAGGCGAGGTTGAGCAGCACCCCCGTGCCCATCACGGGCAGAACGCCCAGGCGCTTGATCAGGTGGCCGGTGAAGAATCCCGGCGCGAACATGCCGATCACATGCCACTCCAGCACCAGGGCCGACTGGTCGAACGCAAAGCCGCAGACCTGCATGGCCAGCGGGGTCGCGGCCATGAGCAGGTTCATCACGCCGTAGCCCAGCGCCGCCCCCAGGATGGCGACCACGAAGGCCGGCTGGCGCATCAGCACCGACAGCGGCCGCCCCTGCTGGGGCTGGCCCGCCGCGTTGAGCACGGCGGGTGGCGCCTCGAAGCGGATGGCCGCCATGCAGGCCATGGCCAGCAGCGCCACGCCCATCAGCGCGATGTAGGCCCCGGCAAACGGCACGGGGAACAGCGTGCGCGTGGCACTGGCCAGGTTGGGGCCGGCCACCGCGCCCAGCAGGCCGCCGGCCAGCACCAGCGACACCGCCTTTTCCCGGAACTCCGGCGTGGTGAGCTCGGCCGCCGCAAAGCGGTAGAGCTGGCCATTGGCGCTGTAGTAGCCCGCGACCACCGTGGCCGCGCACAGCAGCCAGAACTGCGCGCTGAACGCGGCCCAGGCGCACAGCGCCGCCGAGAGCACGGCCACGGCCAGCCCGATCTGGAACGACACCTTGCGCCCCCAGCGCGCCTGCGTGGCCGCCACCAGCGCGGTGGACAGGGCGCCGCCCACCACATAGCCCATGACCGGCAGCGTGGCCATCCAGCCATAGGGTGCCAGTTGCAGGCCCACGAGCCCATTGATGGCGATGAAGACGACGTTGTTGGTGAGAAAGAGGCCCTGGCACAGGGCCAGCAGCCAGAGGTTCTTGTTCATTCGGCGGAGCACGCGATGCAAGGCAGGGGAGAAGGCTCCCATTCTGCACCGCCGTGGTGCACTGCTAGTCCAGCCAGCCTTTCGGAACCTTGTCGGCCTTGGTCTCCACCGGGTTGGCCGTGAGCGACTGCGCCGGGTACTGGCGCAGGAACTCTTTGGCCTTTTCCACGCGCGCATTCAGCCAGGCATCGTAGGCGCCTTCGTTGAGGATGGCGGGCATGCTCTTCTCGCTGCCCGGCTGCTGGTAGCGGTGCATGAGCGCATGGTTGTTGGCGTTCACCGTGATCAGGGCGTAGCTGAGCAGCACGTCGCCGTCCGGCCCCTGCCAGCGTGCCCACACGCCGGCCACGCCCATGGGCTTGCCGTCCACGCGCGGTATCCGGGTGGGCCGGGCCTTGCCCTGGCGGTAGTCGTCCTCATGGAAGGCCAGCATGGGCACGATGCAGCGCTGGCCCTGCAGCCATGCATCGCGGAATGCCGTGGCCGTGGCGACGAGGTCCGACTTGGCGCTGGCCAGCTTGGGCGCGCGCAGCTTGCCATCGGACGCCGACTTCACCCAGTGGGGCACCAGCCCCCACTGCGCGGGCACCAGCTCCCGCAGGCGCGCTGCGGGTGCCTGCTCTGGAGTCTCCTGGGCTGCGGCAGCCGGCGGCTGCGGCTCGGCCCACCGGCGGATGAAGAAACCCTGCTTGCGCGGCCACAGATGCCGCTCACCCACCGCAGCAGGCGGCTCCACGCCAAAGGCCTCGGCGTAGGCAGCGGGCTGGTGCAAGGTCTCGTAGTGCGTGCTCATGCGCGGATGGTACCCTGCACCGCGCAGGGCGAGGGCCGTGGAACAGGCCATTGCGCCCACTCCGCCACCGCCTTTTGCTACCAATCAGATAGCAAATCAGGCCTCTCAGGGCCGCAGGTGCGCCGTGGCTGCGCCCATGGGCCGGGGCGAGGGCGCCACCGCCACCCGGTTGCGCCCCAGCGCCTTGGCCGTGTACAGCGCCTGGTCGGCCCGGTCCAGCGTGTGCTCGATGGTCTCGCCGGGCACGTGCTGGGCCAGGCCCGCCGACACCGTGAAGCGCACGGTCTCGGACACATGCAGCACCTGCAACTGGGCCACCGCGCCGCGCACCCGGTCGAGCAGTTCCAGCCCGTCGTCCACCCGCGTATCGCAGAGCATCAGCACGAACTCCTCCCCGCCCCAGCGGGCCAGCACATCGGTGTCGCGCACGCTGCCGCGCACGGCCGCGGTGAAGGCCTGCAGCGCCCGGTCTCCGGTGGAATGGCCGTGCTGGTCGTTGATGGGCTTGAAATGGTCGATGTCCAGCAGCGCCAGCAGCAGCGGGCGGCCGCTGCGCAGGCTGCGCCGCTGCTCCAGCAGCATCAGATCGAGCATGGCACGGCGGTTGAGCAGGCCCGTGAGTTCGTCGCGCATGGCCAGCTCGCGGTTCTCGGCCAGAGCCTGGGCCAGGGCCTCGCGCTGCAGGCCCAGGCGCTGGCGGATGCTCTGGATGCGCAGGTTCAGGGCGATGGATCCCGCCAGCACCAGCAGCACCATGAGCGCATAGGCCGTGTCCACCACGGTGTAGCTGGCCGCATTGAAGCGGGCCGCCGCCGCCACGGCCACCACGAAGGCGAACAGCGCATAGCTGCCGATGCCGATGACCTGCGCCAGCGACAGGCCGAAGGTGCCGAAGAACAGGATCATGGCCAGCACGCTGGGCACCACGCCGCGCGCATCGCCTGCGAGCACATAGGCCACGGCACCGCTGGTGATGGTCCAGCTCATCTGCACGATGGTGAGCGAGGGATCGGGCAGGCGCTCGGACCATCCCGAAAAGATCATCACGGTCATCACCACCAGGCCGCCCACCGAGATGGCGGCCCACCACTGCACCGCCTCCTTGTGGGCCGTCATGCCGGCATGCGCCAGCATGAGCATCACGCCCGCACTGCCTGCCATCAGCACCAGCGCGAGCAACGCCATGCTGCCTATGGTGCGCCGGCGGCGGTCAGTCGGTAGAACAGAGCCCACCAGCCGCTGCCAGTGGGTGGGGGTGTGCACGGTGGCCTGCCTCTCCTGCCATGGGCACGGCGCCCGGATTGGGCGCGCTGGACCAACGGCGCTGGGCTGGATTTTACGGGCCGGCCCGCGCGCGTGGGGGTTTTTGTGTCGCCCGCGCGCCTCGGGCTCAGGCCAGGGTCAGTGCGGCCAGGGCCGCCAACGGCGCCGTTTCGGCGCGCAGCACGCGCGTGCCCAGCGTGACGGGCGCAAAGCCATGCTGCAGTGCAAGATCCTCTTCCCCCGCGCTCAGGCCCCCCTCCGGCCCCGAGAGGAACAGCACCGGGCCCGCCCCGGCGGTGGCCGCATGCAAGGGCTGCGTGCCCGCCCGCAGCGACAGCAGCAGGCGCTGCGCCTCAGCCCCGGTGCCCTGCGTCTGTGCGCGCACCCACGCGGACAAATCCACTGCGGCATGCACCACCGGCACGCGGTTGCGCCCGCATTGCTCGCAAGCGGCCACGGCCACGGCCTGCCAGTGGGCGATCTTCTTGTCGGCGCGCTCACCCTTGAGCTTGAGCACACTGCGCTCGGCCACCAGGGGGGTGATGCTGGCCACGCCCAGCTCGGCGGCCTTCTCCACGAGCCAGTCCATGCGCTCGTTGGCCGTGATGCCGGCCAGCAGGTGCACAGCGCGCGGCGCCTCGCGCTCGACGGCGTGGTGGGCGCCGACCTGCACGCGCACGTCGCTGCGGCCCATGCGCAGCACGGTGGCGTCGAATTCGCCGCCCGGGCCGTCCTGGCCGCCGTGGAACAGGGTGATGGTGTCGCCAGGCTGCAGGCGCAGCACCTGCACATGGCGGGCCGCGCCCGCAGGCAGGTCGATCTCGGCGCCGGTGGCGAGATCCACAGGGCAATGGAAGCGGGGCATGATTGCTATCTTTTCAGTAGCGCGCTTCAAACGCGGCCAAAGGCGTAGCCCATGGGTGCCTCGGTACCTTCGATCTGGTCGAGCATCTTGAGCAGAGGACCCAGTTGGCGGTAGCGGTTGGTGGTGGCGCGGATGTAGTTCAGAAAGCGCGGCGCATCGGCCAGGTATTTGGGCTTGCCATCGCGCAGGGTCAGGCGCGCAAAGATGCCGGCCACCTTGAAGTGGCGCTGCAGGCCCATCCATTCCACGCTGCGGTAGAACTCGCCGAAGTCGTCGCCCCAGCCGCTGGCGCTGTTCGCACCCAGCAGGCCGGCCTTGCGCGCCTTCTCCCAGTAACGCACGGTAATGTCGATGACAAATTCCTCCTCCCAGCTGATGAAGGCGTCGCGCATCAGGCTGGCGATGTCGTAGGTGATGGGGCCGTAAACCGCGTCCTGGAAATCGAGCACCCCGAGCGGCGCCCCCTCCTGCACCGGCACCATGAGGTTGCGGGTCATGAAATCGCGGTGCACATAGACCTGCGGCGCCGCGAGGTTGTGCGCCACGATGGCATCGAACGCGCCCTGCAGGGTGGCCTGCTGCCCGGCATCGAGCGTGACACCGCGGTGCTTGGCAAGGTACCAGTCGGGAAACAGCGCGAGCTCGCGGCGCAGCAGCGCCTCGTCGTAGGCCGGCAGCACATCGGGCTGGGAGGCCAGTTGCCACTGCAGCAGCACATCGGTGGCCTGCTGGTACCAGGCATAGGCGTCCTGGGGCTTATCGGGGTCGAGCAGCTCGATCAGCGTCTGGTGCCCCAGGTCGGACAACAGCATGAAGCCACCGGCCTCGTCCCAGGCCAGGATCTGCGGCACGTTCAGGCCGGCATCGGCCAAGAGGCGCTGCACCTGCACGAAGGGACGGCAGTTCTCCTTGTCGGGCGGTGCATCCATCACGATGCAGCTCGTTCCCAGCGTGGTGTCGATGCGCAGGTAGCGCCGGAAGCTCGCATCGGCCGAGGCCGGGCGCAGGGTTTCGGGCCTCAGCTGGTGGCCACCCACCAGCGGTGCCAGCCAGGCGTCGAAGGCGGCCTGGCGTGCCGCATCGGGCCAGGCGACGGCCAGGGAAGAGGGGGTTGCCACTGCCGCACCGGCGGCTGGGGGGGAGGAAGGTGGGGGGAAAGGGTGGCTCATGGATAATCCGATTTTACAAACCCGCTCCCTGGCGCGGGTTCCCTTTGTCCGATCCAGCCCTTACCGCTCCACGTGCCACGCCGCAAGCCCCCCACCGTGCCGCAGACCCCTTCCTCCCGGACCCGGCCCGCCACGGCACCTGGCGCGCGGCTGCGCCCGCCGGTGCCGCGCGCGCTGGCCTATGGCGTGGCCCTGGCCTGGTGCGGCCTGCCCCTGGCAGCGCTGGCGCAGGACGGGGCGGCCCCCAGTGCCTGGGACGCCCCCCCGGCCCTGCGCACCTCGCCGCAGCTGCAGGAGGCGATTCCCGAGGCGGTGCGGCCCAAGCTGCCGATCTTCGTCAGCGGCGACCACATCAGCGGCCAGACCGACCTGAACGCCACCATCGAGGGCAATGCCGAGCTGCGCCGCGGTGACACGGTGATCCGCGCCGACCGCCTGGACTACGACGTGCCCGAGGACCTGGCCAAGGCACGCGGCGCGGTGCGCATCAACCGCGCCGGCAATGTCTACGAAGGCACGGCGCTCGACCTGCGGGTGGACGCTTTTGAAGGTTTCTTCAACGACGCGCGCTACCGTTTCCTGGCCACCCAGGCCCACGGCGACGCCACGCGCGTGGATTTCATCGACCGCCAGCGCTCTGTCGTCCACGACGCCACCTACACCACCTGCCAGAAGAACGACGAGGCCTCCTGGCAGCCCGACTGGGTGCTGCGCGCCAAGACCATCCGCATCGACCGCGAGGAGGAAGTGGGCACGGCCGAAGACGCGGTGCTCGAATTCAAGGGCATCCCGCTGCTGCCCATCCCGCGCATCACCTTCCCGCTGTCGGACAAGCGCAAGTCGGGCCTGCTGCCCCCGTCCTTCGGGCTGGACAGCCGCGACGGCGTGGCCTACGTGCAGCCCTACTACTGGAACATCGCCCCTAACCGCGATGCCACGCTGCGTGCGGCCCTGCTGTCCAAGCGCGGCGCCAACCTGGGCGGCGAGTTCCGCTACCTGGAGCCGCTCTACAAAGGCGAGCTCAGCGGCGACTACATGCCCTCGGACCGCCTGCGCGACCGCTCGCGCTGGGGCTTCACGGGCAAGCACGACGCCCTGATCGCCTCCCCCGTGGGCGGCCTGAACCTGAGCCTGAACCTCAACCGGGTGAGCGACGACAACTACTGGCGCGACTTCGGCCGCGTCTCGGAGCCGCTGCGCCAGCGCCTGCTGCCCGGCGATGCCACCCTGACCTGGGGCGCCGGCGATATGTCGGTGCGCGCACGCGCCCTGAAGTGGCAGACGCTGCAGGACGTGTCGGCCCCCATCGTGCCGCCCTACGACCGCATGCCGCAACTGGTGTGGCGCTATGAGCCGACCATGCTGGCGGGCGGCTTCGATGCCAGCATCGAGCTGGACACCACGCGCTTCCAGGCCGACCGCTTCCTGACCAAGCAACCCGATGCCAACCGCTCGTTCGCGGTGGCGCAGATCAGCCGGCCCTTCCTCGCGCCGGCCGGCTTCATCACGCCGCGGTTGCAGCTGCACACCACGCAGTACCAGTTCGATGGCCCGCTCAGCGATGGCTCGCGCTCGGCCAGCCGCACGCTGCCCACCTTCAGCCTGGACAGCGGCCTGGTGTTCGAGCGCGATGCCACGTTCTTCGGCCGCTCCTTCCTGCAGACCCTGGAGCCGCGCGCGTTCTACACCTACACGCCCTACCGCGACCAGAGCAAGCTGCCGCTGTACGACACGGCGCTCAACGATTTCAACTTCGCCACCATCTACACGGAGAACTCGTTCGGCGGCAACGACCGGCTGGCGGACAACAACCTGCTGACCATGGGCGTGACCACGCGCCTGATCGACCCCGACTCGGGTGCCGAAGCGGCACGCTTCGGCGTGGCGCAGCGCGTGCGCTTCTCGGACCAGCAGGTGACCCTGCCGGGCGCCGCGCCGGTGAGCGAGCGCCTGTCGGACGTTCTGCTGGGTGCCGGCATCAACTGGACCAAGAGCTGGGCCTACGACTCGACGGTGCAGTACAACCCCAAGACCCGGCGCTCCATCCGCTCCACCATCGGCGCGCGCTACAGCCCGGGCAACTACCGCACGGTGAGCGCGGCCTACCGCTTCCAGCGCGGTACCAGCGAGCAGATCGACATCGGCTGGCAATGGCCGCTCAACGACCTGTGGGGCGACAAGGGCCAGGACCTGGGTCCCGGCCGTGGCCAGGGCCCGGGCCGCTGGTATACCATCGGCCGCCTGAACTTCAGCATGCAGGACCGCAAGCTCGTGGACAGCGTGGTCGGCCTCGAATACGACGGCTGCTGCTGGATCGGCCGCGTGGTGCTGGAGCGCCTGCAGAACAGCGTTTCCACCTCCAACACCCGGCTCTTGTTCCAGATCGAGTTCGTCGGGTTCTCCCGCCTCAGCCTGGGCTCCAGCCCCCTCGACACCTTCAAGCAGAATGTGCCGCGCTACCAGAACCTGCGCGACCAGGTTGGCTCGCCCAGCCGCTTCAGCAACTACGACTGACTGACACCGCCATGAACCACCGTGTTTCCGCACTGGCATTTGCTGCCTGCCTGGCCACCCTCGCCTCCGGGGGCGCAACTGCGCAAGGCCTGCGCATCCAGGGCAACACCGGCACTGGCCGCCCGGCCGCCACCGCCCCGGCCCTGAGCCTGCCCTCGCCTGCAGCCGCGGCAGCGAACCAGGGCCCGCAGTCGGCCGACTTCATCGTGGCCGTGGTCAACTCCGAGCCCGTCACCAACAACGAGGTGCGCGCGCGCCTGGCGCGGGCCGAGCAGCAGCTGGCGCAGCAGCAGGGCGGCAACCGCCCGCCGCGCGACCTGCTGGCGCGCGAGGTGCTTGAACGCCTGATCCTCGAAAAGGCCCAGATGCAGCTGGCCAAGGAAAGCGGTGTGAAGGTCGAGGAGTTCGCCCTCAACCAGGCCGAGCAGGGCATTGCCCAGCAAAACGGCATGACGGTTGAAGACATGCACCGCCGCCTGGCACGCGATGGCATGTCCAAGGAGCGCTTCCGTGAGGAGCTGCGCAGCCAGCTGCTGGTGCAGCGCCTGCGCGAGCGCGATGTGGACGGCAAGGTCCGCGTCAGCGACCAGGACATCGACCAGTTCCTGCGCGAGCAGCAATCGGGTGCCGATGCCTCCGCCATGGAAATCAACCTCGGCCACGTGCTGGTGCTGGTGCCCGAAAACGCCACGCCCACCCAGGTGGCGCAGCTGCAGGCCCGCGCCCAGAGCGCCGCCGACAAGGCACGCGCCCCGGGCAGCGACTTTGCCGCCGTGGCCGCCGAGTTCTCCGATGCCCCCGAAGGCAAGCGCGCCGGCGGCCTGCTGGGCCTGCGCCCGGCCGACCGCTACCCGGACCTGTTCGTCAATTCCGTGCAGGGCCAGCCCGTGGGCGGCATCGTGGGCCCCGTGCGCTCGCCCGCAGGCTTCCACATCCTCAAGGTGGTGGAGCGCAACGTCGCTGGCCTGCCATCGACCGTGGTGCAGAACCACACGCGGCATATCCTGCTGCGCCCCAGCGCGCAGCTGACCGAGGCGGCCGCTGCTGCGCGGCTGTCCGACTACCGCCGCCGCATCCTGGCCGGCCAGGCCGATTTCGCCGCGCTGGCGCGCGAGTACTCGGTGGATGGCAGCGCCAAGCAGGGCGGCGACCTGGGCTGGGCCAGCCCCGGCCGCTATGTGCCCGAGTTCGAGCAGGCGATCAGCACGCTCAAGCCCGGCGACATCAGCGAGCCCCTGGTCTCGCGCTTTGGCGTGCACCTGATCCAGCTCATGGAACGCCGCGAGGCCAAGCTCACGCAGCGCGAGCAGCGCGACATGGTGCGTGACGCCGTGCGCGAAAAGAAGATCGAGGACGCCTACGCCACCTGGGCACAGGAACTGCGCGGCCGCGCCTATGTCGAGTACCGCGAACCCCCCCAATAAAGCCCCCACGCTCCCCACTGCGTGTGGTTCGCTGCCCCCCGAGGGGGCTGGCCTTGCTTGGGGCGGCCCGGCGCTGCGGCCGGTCCGCCCTCGCACCGTGTACTGCGGGTGATCGATCAGGTGAACTCCGCCGAGGGTGGGGTCGAACGGCGAGTGCCCAGTAGCCCTGCCTCGGCGGATGGTGCATCATTCACCGCATACGCGCTCAGATTCTGGGCGCTTTCGCTTTTTTCACGCGGCCTCACAGGGCTGCGTGCACGATCCAGTTGAGATGAAACACATTCCCCGCAAGCGCTTTGGCCAGCACTTTCTGTCCGACCACGGCATCATCGATGGCATCGTGGATGCCATTGCGCCGCAGGCGGGCCAGCCCATGGTGGAGATCGGGCCGGGGCTGGCAGCGCTGACGCAGCCGCTGGTGGAGCGCCTGGGGCGGCTCACGGTGATTGAGCTGGACCGCGACCTGGCGCTCAGGCTGCGGCTGCATGGGCAGCTCGAGGTGATCGAGTCGGATGTGCTCAGGGTCGACTTCACGCAGCTGGCGCTCGACTGGCGCGCGCGCGTGGGCCAGCCGGCCCTCAAGCTGCGCGTGGTGGGCAACCTGCCCTACAACATCTCCACACCCATCCTGTTCCACCTGCTGGCGCATGTGGCGGTGATCGAAGACCAGCATTTCATGCTGCAAAAGGAAGTGATCGACCGCATGGTGGCATCGCCTGCCACGGGCGACTACGGGCGCCTGTCGGTGATGCTGCAGTGGCGCTACGCCATGGAGAACGTGCTCTTCGTGCCCCCCGAGAGCTTCGACCCGCCCCCGCGCGTGGACAGCGCCGTGGTGCGCATGGTGCCCCGCGAGGCACCCGTGCCGCTGAGCGAGCCCCTGCTGGAAGAACTGGTCCAGGTCGCCTTCAGCCAGCGCCGCAAGCTGCTGCGCCACACCCTGGGCCGCTGGCTTGAAGCCAAGGCCTACCCCGGCACCTTCGACACCCAACGCCGTGCCGAAGAAGTGCCCGTGGACGAATATGTGGCCCTGGCCGCCGCCATGGGCCCCAAGACCTGAAGATCAGGGCGCGAAGGTAGAAAGCGCACAGCCCATACCAGAACCACCGCGCAAGGGCCGCCCCGCCGCGCTGGTGGTGTCCCCCTTCCCGAATTACGCAGTAATTCGAGAGAAGGGGGAAGGCGCGAAGCGCCTCAGGGGGATGTACCTGCTACGCCGCGCTGAGCCAGTAACCGGCGTTGAAAGGGCTGCTCATGCGCAGCGCCAGGGGGGACACGTCCACCAACTTGTCAGTGGGCATCTTTTCGGCGGCAGGGTCGGCGGGGATCTCGATGCCTTGGACCTTGGTCGTCTGTGCTTCGTTAGCCTCGTTCGCCCGTTCTGCTTGGCTGGTGGATGCAGAACGGGCTACAGAAAAGAATAGAAACAGCGGAAGGGGATCTTGCGATCGCTCCAGTAGTCCGCTGCGTCGCGGAAGATGTCGAGCAGTTGCTCGCGTGCTTCCTTGTCGAACTTGCCCGTGGCGGGGATCTGTTCCAGCACCACGATGAAACCGGGCTGCGGGCCCGATTTGTGCAAGGGATCCGTCATGCAGTCGTACAACGCGTCGAAGTTCTTGCCGAAGTGCGACGGGAAGGTGAACTGCCCCGCGATCAGGTCCAGCACGTCCTGCTTGGACTGGGCGTGGGCCAGGTTGGCGTACAGGAAGTGGTGCCCCAGGGACGTGGCCGCATCCTGCAGGTCCTGCACGCGGAAGGCGCGGATGGACTGCACGATGTTGGTGCGCACGCCACGCAGTGGCGTTTCCAGGTCTTTACGAAGTGGCGTCTGCAGCATCTTCTCCGCTACTCTTTCTTGATAAAGTCCAAAAACTTCGGCTGTCCGCAAGACTGCACAGCGTACGGCTTACGGGTGGGGGATTCAAGAGCGCACATTGCCCATGGCCGCAAAAATCGGCCAGAGACAGCATGCCAGGCATCATTTCTCGAGGATTTCGCGAAAACTGGCGTAGTGGTCGCTGGTGTAGTAGCAGGCGTCCGGCGTCCGGGGCTGGCCGCCACACACAATGCGCCGGGCCCCGCGGTTGCGCGAGCCTGGTGTTCTGACGGTGTATTCCCGGTAGTAGCCGCGCTTGTGGGCGGGCAACAGCCGTTCGCGATTGCCGAACACCGTCCCATCCTTGTCGTACGGAAACGGGCCTCCCTCACGGATCAGCGCATACGTCGCACGCCCCTGGGGCGGCAACTCGGCCAGAGCGATGGGGGAGGTGGTGGAACCGTCGGGGGTCGGGGAGGATTGGCGGGCTTGCCCCACCAGAGGGGACAGAACGAACGCAACACCCACCGCACACAAAAACCCTGCTTTGCGCGCCCGGGCGGCTACAGCCTTCAGCATCAACAACACCTTTCAGAAACTACGGGTTAACCCGAAATTTCGAGCCCGTAGTGTGACTCAACGGTCCCCAAAAAGCAAGCGCCTGCACAAAGATTGGGCAGGCGCTTCGAGGGAATGCAAGCAATATAAGTTAGTGCTCGCTATTGTTCAATCACTTACCGGGATGCGTTGGCATCGGCCACAGTGAGTGCTGTCATGTTCACGATGCGGCGCACCGTGGTGCTTGCCGTCAGGATGTGCACCGGCTGCGCCGCGCCCAGCAGCACGGGGCCGATGGCGATGTTGCCGCCCGCCGCGGTCTTGAGCAGGTTGTAGGAAATATTGGCCGCATCAATATTTGGCAGCACGAGCAGATTGGCGTCGCCAATGAGATCGCTGTGCGGCATGATGGCCGCGCGGGCCTTGCCGTCCAGTGCCACGTCGCCGTGCATCTCGCCGTCCACCTCCAGCCAGGGCGCCTGCACGCGCAGCAGCTCCAGGGTCTGGCGCATCTTCACGGCGCTGGGCTGGTTGCTGCTGCCGAAGTTGGAGTGCGAGAGCAGGGCGGCGCGCGGCTTGATGCCGAAGCGCATCATCTCCTCGGCTGCCATCACGGTGATTTCGGCCAGTTGCTCGGCCGTGGGGTCGTAGTTGATGTGCGTGTCCACCAGGAACACCTGGCGGTCGGGCAGCAGCAGGCCGTTCATGCAGGCATAGGTGCACACGCCGGCGCGCTTGCCGATCACCTGGTCGATGTAGTTCAGGTGCAGGGCCGTGTGGCCCCAGGTGCCGACGATCAGGCCATCGACCTCGCCCTTGTGCAGCAGCATGGAGCCGATCAGCGCCAGGCGGCGGCGCATCTCGATCTTGGCGATCGGCACCGTGACGCCCTTGCGCTCGGTCATGCGGTGGTAGGTCTGCCAGAAGTCGCGGTAGCGGTGGTCCTGCTCGACGTTGACGATGTCGTAGTCCACGCCTTCGCGCAGGCGCAGGCCGAACTTCTGGATGCGCTCGGCAATGACGGCCGGGCGGCCGATCAGGGTGGGGCGGGCGATGCGCTCGTCCACCACGATCTGGGCGGCGCGCAGCACGCGCTCTTCCTCGCCCTCGGCGTAGGCCACGCGCTTCTTGGCGGCCGACTTGGCGGCTGCGAAGATGGGCTTCATCATCGAGCCCGAGGCATAGACGAAGCTTTGCAGCTTGTCGCGGTAGGCGTCCATGTCGGCGATCGGGCGCAACGCCACGCCGCTGTCGGCCGCTGCCTGGGCCACGGCCGGGGCGATCATCATCATCAGCCGCGGATCGAAAGGCTTGGGGATCAGGTACTCGGGGCCGAAAGCCAGCTGCTCACCCACATAGGCAGCCGCCACCACCTCGCTCTGCTCGGCCTGGGCCAGCTGGGCAATGGCATGCACTGCGGCGATCTCCATCTCCAGCGTGATGGTGGTGGCACCGCAGTCCAGCGCGCCGCGGAAGATGTAGGGGAAGCACAGGACGTTGTTGACCTGGTTGGGGTAGTCCGTGCGGCCGGTGGCCATGATGGCGTCGTCGCGCACGGCCTTCACGTCCTCGGGCTGGATCTCGGGGTTGGGGTTGGCCAGCGCGAAGATCAGCGGGCGCGGCGCCATCTTGCGCACCATGTCCTGCTTGAGCACCCCCCCGGCCGACAGGCCCAGGAACACGTCGGCACCCTCGATCACCTCGGACAGCGTGCGTGCCGAGGTCTTCTGCGCGAACTGGATCTTGTCCTCGTCCATGAGTTCGGTACGGCCTTCGTAGACCACGCCTGCCAGGTCGGTGACCCAGATGTTCTCGCGCGGGATGCCCAGCTTGACCAGCAGGCCCAGGCAGGCCAGGGCGGCCGCACCGGCACCCGAGGTCACGAGCTTGACGTCCTTGGGGTCCTTGCCGGCGATCTTCAGGCCGTTGAGGATGGCCGCGCCGACCACGATGGCCGTGCCATGCTGGTCGTCGTGGAAGACCGGGATCTTCATGCGCTCGCGCAGCTTGCGCTCGATGTAGAAGCAGTCGGGTGCCTTGATGTCCTCCAGGTTGATGCCACCGAAGGTCGGCTCCAGGCTGGCGATGATCTCGACCAGCTTCTCGGGATCCTTCTCGTTGATCTCGATGTCGAACACGTCGATGCCCGAAAACTTCTTGAACAGCACGCCCTTGCCTTCCATGACGGGCTTGCCTGCCAGCGGGCCGATGTCCCCCAGGCCCAGCACCGCCGTGCCGTTGGTCACCACACCGACCAGGTTGCCCCGGCTGGTGTACTTGAAGGCGGCATTGGGGTCCTTGACGATCTCTTCGCAGGGTGCAGCCACGCCGGGCGAGTAGGCCAGCGCCAGATCGTGCTGGTTGACCATCTGCTTGGTCGCCGCGATGGCGATCTTGCCGGGCTTGGGAAACTCGTGGTACTCGAGGGCCGCACGGCGCAACTGGGCGCGTTTGTCGGATTGGTTGTTGTTGTTCTCGGCCGTGGTGTTCTCGGGCATTCAGTTGTCTCCAGCTTGGGGTGGCGCAAGGTGTCAGCGCCTGTAGGAACGGGCTTACACGCTTCAGGGGATGGCGATTGTAGGACGCCTTCGGTAAAAACCCTAGTAAGCAGATCTGCTTAGTCGGGTGCGACAGCTTTGCAATTTGGGTTGGAACGGCGCGGGCCCTGGCCGGCCCGCAAAGACCTTGCGCCTGGTTGGGACAAGCGGGGCCCGCTCCTCAGGCAAACACGGCCTCGTAGCGGGGAATCTGTGGCGCCTGGGGGTCCGGCATCACGGGCACCAGCATCCATTCCACGCGCCCCAGTGCCGGGTGGTCCAGCGCATAGACGTCCTGTCCCAGCCGGGGTGACTCCGGCCCATGGAACAGCAGGGAAAAGGGGGTGCGGAATGCCTGTGGCAGATGGCCCCGCGCGCGCTCGCTGGCGTCCACCAGCACCAGCTCCACGGTGCCAAGCTGGGTGTGGGCAGTGAAGTGGCTGCCCACCACGGCGTGGATGGGTTCAAAGGAAATGCTCATCGGCTGCGTCAAGTCAGGTGATTGTGGGTTTGGAAGGGGCCCATTCCCTTGCCAGAATGGAGGGAACGAACGCATCGTACAACCGGGAATCCACCGTGTACCCCTTGCCAGAACCATTTGCCCTGCGGGAGAGGTTGGAGTCCGACCAGCAGTTCCTGCAGACCCTGTATGCCTCCAGCCGCGAAGACCTGCAGCAGGCCATCCCCGATGCGGCGCTGCTGCAACAGCTCATGGCCATGCAGCAGAACGCGCAGGAGATGGGCTTTCGCCACCAGTTTCCCCAGGCCCGCCAGTGGTTGCTGCTGCGCTCGGGCGATCCCATCGGCCGCGCGGTGGTCGACGATGCCCCCGGGGCGCTCCACCTGGTCGACATCGTGGTGCTGCCTGCAGCCCGCCGCTGCGGCGCTGCGACCGCCGTGCTGCGCGCGCTGCAGGCCCATGCGCAAGGGCACCGGCAGGCCCTCAGCCTGAATGTCAGCCGCACCAATCCGCCAGCAAGGCGCCTCTACGACCAGCTCGGATTCACCGCCACCTCGCAAGACGATATGCTCACGCAGATGGTCTGGCACAGCGCCCCAGCATGAATTCCCCTGGCACCGCCCCCACCCCCTACCTGAAACTGCCGCTCGCTTTCGATCTGGCCCGGCTGCAGGACGACCTGCAGCGCGTGGCCCCCTCGGAATGGATCAGCCATTTCAATACCTCCGCCTATGAAACCGGCTGGAGCTGTGTCCCGCTGCGTTCCGTCGAGGGCCGCACGGACCACATCATGCCGGTGGAAAGCGGCCGTTTCGAGGACACCGCCATCCTGGCGCGCTGCCCGCACTTGCGCCACGCCATCGACCAGTTCCAGTGCGAGAAAACCTCGATCCGCCTCATGGGGCTGGAGGCCGGGGCCGTGATCCACGAGCACCGGGATGCGGGCGGAGCCCTGGAAGACGGCCTGACCCGCCTGCACATTCCCGTGCAGACCTCGCCACTGGCCACCTACCGCATCGAGGGCGAAGAAGTCCATTTCTCGGCGGGCAACGCCTGGTACCTCAATGCCAGCTGCCTGCACGGTGCCCACAACCGCAGTGCCCAGGCCCGCATCCACCTCATGATCGACTGCGTGACCAACCCCTGGCTCACCCAGCTGTTCCTGGCCGCCGGCGGGGTGTTGCGCGAAAGTTCGCCCTACGGCGATCCCTCCATCCACGATGGCAATGTGTTGCAGGTCATTGCAGCGCTGCGCGCCAGCAGCCATGCAAGCGCCGCGCAGCTGGCCAACCGATTGCAGGAAACCCATGCAAGCAGAACAGGCGCTGCTGCGCGGCCGTGAAGTGGGCCCGGCCGAGCGGCCATCGCTGCACGGCTGGTTTCCGGTGACCCTGCAACACGACCCCGCCAGGGTCTGGTGGCGTTTCATGGGCGAGCAGCGCTTCACTGCTCCCTTTTTCGAAGACAGCCTGGCCCGGCAGACAGCGCCGGACCGCCTGGTCTGCAGCACCCCCTGGTCCGCACTGGACGACCTGCCCGACAGCGTACCGCCGGCGGCCTTCATCTTCCACGTCTCGCGATGCGGCTCCACCCTGATCACACAGGCACTGGCCACCTTGCCGCAGTGCATCGTGATGTCGGAGCCCCCGGTACTCAACGCCTTCTTCCGGCTGCACCACCACCACCCCGAGCACAGCGGAGGCACCCGCACGCTGCAACGGCTGGTGGCCGCGCTGGGGCAGCGGCGCAGCCCCGCAGAGCGGCACCTGGTCATCAAGTTCGACTGCTGGCACCTGCCCTGGATGCCCTTGGTGCAGGCGGCGTTCCCTGGCACTCCCACCGTGTTCCTGTACCGCGAACCCGGGGAAGTGCTCGCCTCCCACCGCCGCCAGCGCGGCCTGCAGATGGTGCCAGGGCTGATCGACCTGTCGCGGCTGGAAAGCCTGGTGCACCGGCCCGGGGACCCGGAACTCGCCCCCGGCGACCTGGACGGCCATGCCATCCGTGTGCTCCAGAGCCTGTACCGCTGCGGCCTGGAGATGGCGAGCACGCAGGACCTGGTGCTGATGGACTACCGGCAACTGCCCGGGGCGATCTGGCAGGAGCTGCCGCAGCTGCTGGGGATGCCATGCAGCCCCGCCGAGCGGGAAGCGCTGCAGGCACGCTCGGGCTTTCACTCCAAGCATACCGGCAGCCCGTTCCAGGGCGACCCGGCGCCACCGCCCGGCGGACAGCCCTTCCTGCCGACCAGCGAGCGCCTGGACGAAGCGATCCGCTGCTACCGCCAGCTCGAGCAACGGCGGCTTGCGCGCAGCCCGGACTGAAGCCGCACCCGGAACCAGGGGACTGCTTCAGTTGCGCGACGGGAAGATGCCTTCCAGACAGATGATGTAGTTCAGGCCCAGGTAGGGCTGCATGATGGACGCCGTGGCACTCGTGCTCACAGGGATCGCCAGCGGCTGGCCGCTGCCCGTGGAATCCACGCTCACCGCGCCCGTGCCCAGGGTGGTCCCGACCCCACCCAGGTTGACCGGAGACGTCGCGGTGGGCGCGTAGATGGTCGCGCTGCCAGGCCCGCCCGCAGGCGCCGCACACAGGTACGAATTGGCCGCAGGGGTGCCGGTGGTGCCAGCGACCGTGGACACCTGCACACTGGTCGTGACAGCGGTAGGGTTCACCGTGACGCCGTGCGTGTGCGCAGGCAGGTTGGCAACCGACAGCGTCGCAGTCGCCGTGCCGCTGGCGATCACGGTCACATTGTTGGTGCCTGACTTCTCGCCCTGGACTATGTTGGAAATCCCGGGTCCAGCCCCCTGGGAACCCACCGGCACCCTGCCGCGCAGATCCGGCAATGCGAAGGTGTTGATGCCATCGCCGCCATACATCGTCCCCAGCAGTGCAAACAGAGCGGAATTCTGTGAGATGGCGATCAATTGGCCGTTGCAGAACGCCCAGCCGCGCGGCGCATAGTTGAACCCGACGGCCATGACCGTGCCGATGAATGCTTCCATGAATGCTCCTTCAAGAGGTGGATAAAGCGTCGCGATGCTAGGTCGGCACGCCGCAACTGGTCAACGCGGAAATTGCCATGCAGCCCGCCGTGGCCCGGTGCTCCTGCAGGCCGGCGATTGGAGGGCCACGGCAGCGCCCCACACGCCCCCGCCCGTGCGTGGACCTGGGCCGACTGCCGCTCTCAGCCCGCCCCCTCTTCGACGTGCGAAGTGGATACGGGGCCCAACACCCTTCAGCGGACATTTGTTTCTGCCTGCGGCGGCCGGATTTTTCCCCGCGGTGGACGCTGTCACATCTGTATTCATTTAATTGGAATGTATCTGCCTGTTTTTTGCTCCCATATGGCAACTGATTTTCATTGCTTTTTGTTGCATATATTGCATGTCTTCTGCGGGGCTTTTTGGGAGTTTTGGGCATTTTTCCTCAGATGGCCAGACTTCGGCCCGAACGGCGCCAATTTAATGAATTTGTCACGAACGGGGCCGAAACTGCCGCTGAACCCGTACCAATCCAAAAGTTCCTTGCTAATCTTCGTCCAACGCATCGCAAACACGGGATGGCAAACAGACAAGACAGTCCTCTCGCAAAATCGATTAACAAGAGCAGATATAAAACAGACCGATATACGGACAACAAAAGGATTAACTGGCAGGAACCCGGAAAATGAAGCATTCTCTTTCTCCCTGGATCGCGGCCGTGGCACTGGCTCCCGCATTCGCCCACGCCGGCGGCAACCAGCAGAGCGTCGAGCTGGGTGGTGGCGCCGCCAACGTGGCGGCCACGGGCGGCACCGCCGTCATGAATATCGCGTCCACCCAGGGCGCCCAGGTGGTCAGCGGCAATTCGCAGCAGGTGACGGTGCGCGGCACCGTATTGAATGCCGCCACCTTTGGTGCCCACAGTGAATTGAATATTGCCTCGCGCACCGGGGCCGGTGCCGGCTCAGGCAGCCAGGTGATATCGGTCCAGGGACCCGTCGTCAACCAGGCATCTGGCAAAGGGGTCAGAAGTGTCGTGAATATTGGCGGGAAATAATTCCCTCCAAAACCTCCGGCCGGATATTAAAAACCAGCCGGATTCTCTAGTGGCAGCCATTATTGATCTGTCATGCCTTTCTTTCATCGTTATCAATGGAGTTCATTATGCAAAAGACTTTCGCACTGGCCATTTCCGCTCTGGTTCTCGTCGCTGGCGCTGCCCACGCAGAAGTGAAGATCGGCGGCAATAACAACCAGAAGGTGACCGTGCAAAACGGCGCCGTGGCCAACATGGCCTTCGGTGCCTCCACCGCCAAGCAGAACCTGGCTTCCAACAAGGGCAACGTCAAGATCGGCGGCAACAACACGCAGGAAGTTTCCGTGAAGAACGGCGCCGTCGCCAACATGGCCTTCGGCGCCTCCAAGGCCGAGCAGAACCTGGCCTCCAACGACGGCAAGTAAGCAAGCCCTCCGGCGCTCCGAGCGCCCGCGGATCGCCCGACCGATCCGCCACGACAGAAGAACAAGGCGCGCAGTAGCGCTGCTGCGCGCCCTTGGGAAACCTGTCCAAAGCCTTGTGGATGGATTGCAAAGGGCTTTGGACAGGTTTTAAAGAGGAGAAGCACCCATGAGAACCCATCGTCTCGCCGCGCTGTGCCTGGCCGGCGCATGCGCCGCCGCATCGTCTTCGGCCGCTTTCGCCCAGACCCCCGTCCAGAAACCGCCCGCCGGCCGCAGCGGGCTCGACCCCGCCTCGCGCACCAAGGTCACCAACGTGCTCTCGCGCACCCGCATCGATGCCGAGGACACCCTGGCCACGGTGGACCGCAAGCTCGTCACCGGCCCCAGCGGCAGCAGCTGCGCCACCAACATCGGCGCGCCCAAGGTGCCCGAGGGCGAGGCCGGCATCGGCAACCGCTTCGGTACCGCCAACAACGACCAGGTGATCGTGGTGCAAGGCCCGGTGATCAACCTCTGCAAATAAGCACGCTCCCCCAGCAACCCTTCCAACCCAACGGTTTCCAGCATGAAGAACAAGAACAGCCCTCCAGCGCGCCGCCTGCTGGCCCTCTCGGCCCTGACCCTGCTCCTGTCCGGGTGCGCGATCCAGCCCAGCGTGAGCGACCGCGTGAACATCATCGAACAAGGCACCGTGGAGCAGGCGCCCCTGGTCACGCCGAGCAAGTCCGGCTCCGTGCTGCGCGAAGGCCTGGCCTGCATGGACCGCATGCTGGCCGCCGAGCACACGCCCACCACCCTCATCGCCGTGAAGAACATCCCCGACCCCTCGGGCCTGTTCAGCACCGGCACCAAGGAGATGCTGATCACGGCCCTGTCGCGCATGTCGCGTACCAGCCAGGCCTTCCGCGTGGTGGACTACGAGGTGGACGCCCTGCGCCAGGACACGGTGCAGACCCTCACCAGCCTGCTGCTCAACAACAACCAGATGGAGCTGCGCAAGCCGCAGATCTACATCTCGGGCGCCATCAGCTTCGGCGACAAGACCGTGGTCTCCAAGCGCCAGAGCCTGGGCATCTCCACCGCCGCCACCGACACCGGCTACAGCTGGGACGTGCTGGGCAGCGCCGTGGGGCTGGACCTGCACCTGGGCGACATGAACACGCGCACGCTGTACTCGGGCATCGAGTCGGCCAACGAGCTCATCGTGGCCACCGGCGGCAAGGCGGTGGAGATCGGCGCCAAGGCCACCGGCCTGCCCAGGCACATCTACCGCGTGGGCGTGCAGTACGAGGTGGCGGCCGACAACAACCAGGGTGCGGGGGCCGCCGTGCGCCTGCTGGTGGACCTGGCCGCCATCGAGCTCGTGGGCAAGTGGGCCAAGGTGCCTTACTGGGACTGCATCGACTACGAGCAGAACCACCCCGAGTTCATGCGCCAGATGCGCGCCTGGTACGACGAAGCCAGCGTGGCCGAGCGCTGGAGCCTGGCGCAGCGCGTGCTGCAGACCCATGGCATGTGGAACGGCACGACGGACGGCACGGATTCGCCCGCCTTCCGCAAGGCCGTGACCCAGTACCAGGCCTCGCAGGACCTCACCCCCGTGGGCGTGGTCAACTTCGAGACCTACACCCGGCTGATGCGCAGCTTCGTGGGCATGTCGGCCGAAGGCAAGCTGCGCAAGCCCGAGTACGCCGACGACAAGCTGGTGGCCCGCCCCAGCGGCCTGCCCGCCAACGAGCCCGATCCACGCAGCATCGCGCTGAGCATGGTGGGCCGCAAGGACCGCGACCTCAAGGTCGGCGAATCCATCGTGGTGCGCGTCGTGCCGCCACGCACCGGCTACCTCTACTGCTACTACCAGGACGCGGGTGGCTCCATCAGCCAGGTCTACCCCAACCCCATGCAGCCCTCGGCCACGGTGCAGGGCCGCACCAGCGTGCTCATCCCCGACATCAGCAAGCCCAACTCCTTCCTGATCGAGACGGCACGCGGCGGCACAGAGAACATGTTCTGCGCCATGACGGCCCAGCCGCTCAAGGGCCAGGTTCCCGCCACACTGACCAGCGCCAACCTGGAGCCGATCAAGAGCGTGACCAGCCTGGCCCAGGTGCAGAGTGCCTTCGAGCAGGCCGGCGTCGGCATGATGAGCACCTCGCTCGACTGGAACGTGCAGGCCCCCGAGCCCGCACCAGCCGCCGGCCGCACCCGCAGCAACCCCAACCGGCCTGCCAAATGAGCACCGCCCACCTGCCACCCCAGGGCGCGCCCGCCGACCGGGCACGCAGGACGGCCCTGCGCTGGGCCCTGGCCGCCAGCTGCGCAGCCGCCACCGGCGCCGCCCGGGCCGTGATCCAGCTGCCCTCCGCGCAGCCGGCCTCGGCCCCCCAGGGCAGCGCGGTGCGCACGCCGCAGACGCCTGGCAGCTCGCTGCGCCTGCCCTCGGCCAACACCGAACAGGTACTCAACAGCCTGATCGAGGCCGCCAACGACGGCGATGCCGACGCCATGGTGCAGGTGGGCATGTACTACCACAGCAACCCGGGCCTGCCCCAGGCAGCCGCCACCGCGCGCCGCTGGTGGGGCCGCGCGGCCCAGGCCGGTGACGTGCGCGGCATGGCCGGCTATGGCTACCTGCTGGGCGTGGACAACGCCGGCGGCATGCGCGACCTGGCCGCCGCCCGCGAATGGCTGCAGAAGGCCCGCGCTGCCGGCCTGGTGCGCGCCACCTACATCGAGTCGCTGCTCGAAGGCCAGATCACCGGCCCGCGCAAGCTGCGCGATGCACGCCGCCTGCTGGAACAGGCCGCGCAGGACGGCGACCCCCTGGCCATGAACGACCTGGCCGTGGCCTGGGAGCTCGACGGCAGCCTGGAGCGGGCACGCGAGATGTACGTGCTGTCCGCCGCCCAGGGCTATGGCGTGGCCCGTGCCAACTACCTGCGCCTGGAGCGCCAGAACCGCTCCAGCGAATCGGCCACGCTGGCCCGCCTGCGCACCCTGTCGGACGATGGCAACGCCGATGCCACCCTGCAACTGGCCCAGCTGTACCACCAGGGCAAGGGCGGCGTGCAGCGCGACTTCGCCCAGGCCATCGGGCTGTACCGGCGCGCGGCCGACAGCGGCTCGCGCAGCGCACGCGAATTCCTGGCCCTGATCTTCAGCCGCTCCTCGCGCGACAACTCGGCGCGCGGCGTCGACGCCGCCTGGATGGAGGAGCTGGCCACGCGCATCAATGCCCGCACCGATGCCGGCAAGGAGGGCCGGGACATGCTCTCCGACCGCCCGCGGCGCAGCGAAGACGCCCTGTGGAATCTCACCAGCTTACGTTGGACACCGCCTGTTACCGACCAGCCCGCAACCCCCCCTTAAAGTCCTGCCCGCAGCCCGCCTGCGGGTCCACCGATTGACGCAATGACGAAGGAAACCGAGAGATGAAGAAGAACCACACGCTTGCCCGCACCCTGCTCGCCTGCACGGCCGTGGCGGCCTGCATACCCCTGGCCCATGCCCAGCGCAACCTGGCCTCCAACGGCTCCGGCACGGTGATCGCGGGCGACAACAGCGCCTCGGTGGTCGTCAACGGCCAGCAGGTCATCACCGCCACCGATGGCAATGCGCGCGTGGAAACCACCATCGGCGGCGGCAGCGGCCGCGTGGTGGTGCAGGGCGGCTCCAGCACCGTGACCCACTCCGGCAATGCCAAGCCCGCCGCAGGCGCCAAGGGCAGCGGCAAGGGCGGTGACTATGTGAACAGCGATCTCTCGGGCCGCAACTTCGCGGGCGCCCAGCTGGCCGGCCGCAAGTTCACCAATGTGGACCTGTCGCGCGCCAACCTCTCGGGTGCCGACCTGCGCGGCGCCGAGCTGGTCAACGTGAGCCTGGAGCAGGCCGACCTGCGCGGCGCCAACCTCACGGGCGCCAAGATGGTCAACGTGGACCTGGATGCCGCCTTGCTGGAAGGCGCGACCTGGACGGACGGAAAGCGCTGCCGCGCCGCCTGCTGAGCCCCGAACCCGCCAAGAAAAAAACGGCCCCGAGGGGCCGTTTGTCTTGCACAGCGCCGTTGGATCAGCGGCTGCTCGGGAAACTGAACACCGCGCCTTCGCGCACGCCAGCCGAGGGCCAGCGCTGCGTGATGGTCTTGCGCTTGGTGTAGAAGCGCACGGCATCGGGGCCGTAGGCGTGCAG
>JAESFW010000122.1_pt1 | contig 147778 bp, 138 predicted proteins | sample 9269481 | NCBI WGS metagenome assembly JAESFW01 (sample SAMN14515350, study PRJNA621654) | algae metagenome | isolation source: Lyngbya sp. HA4199-MV5 and co-occurring heterotrophs from soil with... | place: USA: Ahupuaa O Kahana State Park, Hawaii | collected 2009-07-21 | reverse complement strand
GGGGGGTGGGGGGGGGGGGCAGGGCCCCCCCCCCCCACCTACCCCACACCCCACACCCCACACCCCACACCCCCACGTAGCGAAATGATGCTTGTCTCTGGCTATTCTGGAGTGGGTAAATCGGCGTTAGTCCAGGAACTCTACAAACCGATTACGGCAAAGCGGGGTTATTTCATCTCAGGAAAGTTTGACCAGTTTCAGCGCAATATTCCCTACAGCGCGATCGTGGATGCTCTCCGAAAATTGATACAGCAATTACTGGGTGAACCGGACGATCGAGTGGAACAGTGGCGCTTAAAGTTGTTGACAGCCTTGGGACGTAATGGGCAAATCATCGTTGATGTGATTCCTGAAGTAGAGTTGCTGATTGGCAAGCAGCCATCCGTACCAGAGGTTGGGGCAACCGAAGCTCAGAATCGCTTCAATCGAGTGTTTCAGCAGTTCATTCGGGTGTTTCCTTCAACGGAACATCCCCTTGTCATTTTCTTAGATGATTTGCAGTGGATTGACTCCGCCACACTGAAGTTAATCGAACTGATGCTGCTGGACGGACAAACACAATTTCTGTTTTTGATTGGAGCCTACCGAGACAATGAGGTGAGTCCAACCCATCCACTGGTACTCACGCTGGACGGGTTGCGAAAGCAAGGGGCAGTGCTGCATCAGATTGTGCTATCGCCTCTCACCCTGGAGCCGTTGAGCAAGCTGATTGCCGAAGCACTCCATCAAGAGATGCGTCCGGTTCTTCCCTTAGCTGAATTAGTGCTGCGTAAAACTGGGGGTAACCCCTTCCTTGTGGGTGAGTTTTTGCGATCGCTATACAGCGAAGATCTGTTGCGCTTTGATGCTGATCACTTACGCTGGCGGTGGAACCTTGATCAGATTCGAGCTGCGAATATTACTGATAATGTGGTGGAGTTGCTGCTGAACAAGTTGAAGAAGTTACCAGACGTGTCACGGCAGTTGCTCCAATTAGCCGCTTGCATCGGGGCGGAATTTGATTTGGAAACGTTGACGCTTAGCGCAGAACGCAACTCCGAAGGAACCATAGAGGAGCAATCGCCTCAAACAGTTTTTCGGCATTTGTTAGCTGCCATCCAAGCTGGACTGATTCAACCGCTGTCTGAGCTGGACGAAGACTTGTTAGTGCAAGACTATAAGTTTTTGCACGATCGGGTTCAGCAGGCTGCATACGCCTTAATTGAGCCGTCGCAGAAGCAAGTGATTCATCTCCAAATTGGTCGCAATTTACTCGAAAAGATCTCATCAGAGCAACTCACCGATCGGTTGTTTGAGCTAGTGGATCATCTCAATTACGGGATTGAGTTAGTTTCGGATCAAGCCGAACGAGATAAAATTGCTAAATTGAATCTATTGGCAGGACAGAAAGCTAAAAAATCATCCGCTCATAGTGCTGCATTGCAATACTTAACGACAGGCATAGAATTACTCGCTGCTGATAGCTGGCAGTGCCAATATTCTCTGACGTTGGCATTGCATGAAGAAGCGACAGAAGCCGCATACCTGTGTGGCAACATTCAACAAATGGAGCAACGAGCGATCGTGGTTCTCAATCACGCAAATACTGTTTTAGATCAAATCAAGGTGTATGAAACTCAAATTCAGGCTTACGCAGCACAGGGTAAACACACCACGGCAATTAAGGTTGGCTTAGATACTTTAAAGTTACTGGATGTAGCTCTGCCAGAAACGCCAACAGACGTTAATGTTCAACGGCAATTACAGGAAACAGCAGCATACTTCAATACCATAAACGTAGACGATTTACTGGAGCTACCCTTAATGAGAGAGCCAGACAAACTGGCTGCCATGCAAATCTTGTCAAATCTGATTGGAGTTACCTTTCAAGCTGCCCCTTCACTATTACCACTGATTGTCATAGAGCAAATAAATTTATCTGTTCTATACGGAAATACCTCCTTCTCATCCTTTGCCTATGCTGCCTATGGCGGGATCATTCTCAATGGCATAACGCGAGATTTTGAAGGAGCTTATCGATTTGGTAAATTAGCGCTGAATCTAGTTGAGCGATTAGATAGTAAAGAACTTAAGTCTAAGGTTATCGAGATGGTTACAGGGCATCTCATGCATTGCAAAGATCACATCAGGCAAACGTTGCCTTTAGGTCAGGAAGGCTACCGTATTGGGCTAGAAACTGGAGATTTAGAATTCGGTGCATACTGTGCTTTGTTTGATTGTTTTCATTTATATTTCGCTGGGTCAGAGCTAAACACAGTTGAATTGAAGCTTAAAGTTTATAGTGATGTTTTGAGATCACTTAAGCAGACAAATGTTTTGAATTATCTTTGCCGATTGCAGCAGGTGATCTACAACTTGACAGAGCCGATGGAAAATCCAGGCTGTCTGTCTGGCGATAGTTACAACGAAGAACAAATCCTACCAAGCTATTTTGAAGTCAACGATATTTGTAATCTCTGCTATTTATATTTAGACAAACTTATACTCAGCTATTTATTTGAAAAAAACTCGCAGGCTTTAGAGTATGCTGTTCAAACCGAACGTTATTTGAATGGAGTAGTAGGGACTTTTTTACCACCGTTATTTTGCTTCTACAGCTCTCTAGTACAAATCCAGTTGTACCAGTCTACTCCTTCCTCGGAACGAAACCATCTGCTGCTCAAAATAATGAGCAATCAGGAGAAGATGCAGGGATGGGCGCGTTCCGCTCCAACTAATTTTCAACACAAGTATGCTTTGGTTGAAGCCGAGAAAGCGCGAATCTTGGGTCAATTTTTGGAGGCAGAAGACTTCTATGAACAAGCGGTTCAAGGCGCTAAGGACAACGAGTATCTTCAAGAAGAAGCATTAGCCTATGAGTTAGCCGCCAAACATTACTTAGCTCGTGGTAGAGAAAAGTTTGCCCAGACCTATCTGAAAGAAGCCCACTACTGCTATGAACGGTGGGGCGCAATGGCAAAGGTTAAAGATTTAGAAGCTCGCTATCCTCAACTATTGCCTCAATCGTCTAACGCAGTTTCTATACCCGGTCGCACGACGACTGGAACCAGCTCAAATACCTCACACACTGCGCTCGATTTAGCGACGGTGATGAAAGCCGCTCAAGCAATTTCGAGTGAGATTGAACTGGAGCAGTTGCTTCGTTCTTTAATGCAGACTTTAATCGAGAACGCGGGGGCACAATCCGGATGTCTGCTTTTAGAAAATGCAGGCGAATGGTTTATTGAAGCGGCTTGTGAACTCCATGATGGCGAGAGTGCCTGTGCAACTCAGGTGCTGCAATCGACTCCAATTGCAAATTATTTACCTGAATCCATTATTCAATATGTGATCCGAACGAATGAATCGATGATTCTGAATAATGCCACTCGTGAAGGTAATTTTGTTAATGATCCCTATATTCAACGAAACCAAACTCTATCATTGCTCTGTTTGCCGTTGTTGAATCAAAGTAAGCTCGTTGGCGTGTTGTATCTGGAGAATCAATTGGTGGCTGGAGCGTTTACACCAGAGCGATCGCAAGTTCTGAATCTACTCTCCACTCAGGCGGCGATCGCGATTGAAAATGCCAAACTCTACTCTAAACTCCGTGCTAGCGAAAGTCAGATGGCTCAATTCCTGGAAGCAATTCCTGTAGGGATTGGCATCATTGATGCGATAGGTCGTCCTCACTATGCGAATCAACAGGGCATTCAACTCCTAGGCAAGGGGGTTGATCCATCTGTATCGCCGGATCAACTCTCAGGGGCTTATCAGTTTTATGTAACGGGAACCGACCAAATTTACCCAACAGAGAGACTGCCAATTATTCGGGCGTTGAGCGGTGAACGTACCACAATTGACGATATCGATATTCACCAAAACAACGCAATTATTCCAGTGGAGGCATGGGGCACTCCTGTTTTTGATGAACAGGGCAATGTGGCTTACGCGATCGTCGCCTTTCGAGACATTACCGAACGCAAACAAGCAGAGAAGCTTTTAGCAGCATATAGTCAAACCTTAGAACGGCAAGTCGCTGAACGCACATTGGCACTAGAACAGGAACAAGCCGCCCTGAGACAAAGCGAAGCGACAAATCGCGCCATGATCAGTGCTGTTCCCGATCTGCTGATTCAAATGAGCCAAGATGGCACCTATTTGAAAGTGGTGAGAAGCAGCAATTTTCAGTCGGTCAATTCTCAGCAGTTGAAAGCGGGTGCCAATGTTCATGACGTTCTGCCGCCAGAAACGGCTCAAATACGAATGGAATATACGCAACGGGCGCTCCAGACAGGTGAGCTACAGGTTTATGAACAGAATTTTGTGGATGACGATCGCGTTTATGACCAGGAAGTTCGGATTGTTCCCAGTGGAGAGGGTGAGGTGCTGGTAATGGTTCGTGATATTAGCGATCGCAAACGTGCCGAAGCAACCTCAATCCTGGAAGAACGCAACCGCATGGCACGCGAAATTCACGATACGTTAGCGCAAGCCTTTACCGGTATTTTGTTGCAAGCCACGGGTGCAAACCAGGTGTTGGATGATTTAGAAGCAACCCAGGCACATTTGGAAATGATTGATGAATTAGCACGTATCGGTCTGACCGAGGCGCGTCGATCCGTGACAGCACTGCGTCCCCAGTTACTAGAGGAAGGCGATCTATCGAGTGCCCTCAATCGCCTGGTGACTCAAATGCGATCGACGACCAACACGGCTTTGGTTTATGAAATTAAAGGGACAGCCTACTCCCTACCAGCCGAAGTGGAGAACAACTTACTCCGCATTGGGCAGGAAGCATTAACGAATGCGAATAAGTATGCTCAGGCTAGTGAGATTCGAGTTGAATTGACGTATGAAAAGACACGCTGCGTCTTGCAGGTTAAAGACGATGGGTGCGGTTTTGGCATGAATGACGCTCCGTTAAACGGTGGGTTTGGCTTATTAGGAATGAGCGAACGGGCAGCGAACATTGGAGCACAGCTAGCGATTCAAAGCCAGCCTGGGCAGGGGACGGAGATTTTGGTGGTGGTTGGGGTGTAGGGTGTGGGGTGTGGGGTGTGGGGTATGAGTAAGCTGGAAAGTTATCGTGATTTGGAGGTTTGGAAAGTATCGATGCAATTAGCACGGGAGGTGTATCAAGCAACAGAAAGTATGCCGAAGCATGAAATCTATGGATTAACGTCTCAGGTTCGTAGAGCCAGTGTTTCTGTGCCTGCCAGTATTGCTGAGGGCTATGGACGGAATCATCGTAAGGAATATCTTCAGTTCCTCGGTGTTGCCAATGGAAGTCTCAAAGAACTGGAAACCTTGCTTCTTCTTGCTCATAATTTGAATTACATTGACGACATTACCAAACTGATGAGTTTGTGTGAAAGTACAGGACGCTTACTCAATCGCTTTCGCCAAAGTCTTCAAGGGGTGTAGGGTGTGGGGTGTGGGCAGAGTTGGATGTGGAAATGAAGTGTAAGAGTAAATTTATTTCCTAAATCTACACCCCACCCCCTACACCCCACCCCCTACACCCTACACCCCACCCCCCATGCTTGCCACCACAATTCAAGTTCTGATCGTTGACGACCATGCCATTGTCAGACGAGGGTTGGCGACCATCATTGATCGCGATCCGGAAATGACGGTGATTGCTCAGGCAGAAGACGGACAACAGGCGATCGCTCACTTTCGGGACTATCAACCGGATGTGACGCTGATGGATTTGCGAATGCCACAGATGGATGGAGTAGCAGCCATTGCTGCCATTTGTGCTGAATTTAAGCAAGCTCGGATTATCGTGCTAACGACTTACGATAGGGATGAGGATATTTATCGTGGGTTACACGCAGGTGCTCAAGGCTATCTGCTCAAGGACTCGAAAGCCGACGAGCTTCTGAATGCGATTCGGATTGTGCATAACGGTCAGAAGTATGTGCCGCAGACCGTGGGGGCGAAATTGTTGCAGCGCATGAGCAATCCAGAATTGAGTGAACGAGAACTAGCGGTGCTCCAGTTGATGGCGCAGGGAATGAGCAATGTAGACATTGCGACGGCTTTAAGTATTGGTGAAAGTACCGTCAAATCTCATATAAATCGGCTTTTGAGCAAATTGGGTGTGAACGATCGCACGCAAGCGGTGATTGTTGCCGTTAAGCGTGGGCTTGTCAGCTTGTAGATTTGGGAAAAGGGAAAGAAGGGAAAGGGAAAAGGGGTAACGGGGAAAAGGGGAAAGGGGGAAAAGAAAGAGGAGAGGGGAAAAGGGAAAAGGGTTTTATATTACGTCTCTCAAACTAGCGCGGCAAATCGTCTCGCTCATTACCCCTTTGCCCTTTGCCCTTTCCCCTTTCCCCCTTCTTTCCCTCTTTCCCCCTTTAGATCATCTCTCGGTTCCAACTAAAGTTTGAGCCAAGCTTCCATCATTCGATCGCACAAAAGTATCAACTCTGAGTGGACGACAAGCGCGAGTCGATTCCCTATGGTGAATTCATGCAAACGTTGACCGTGATTCAATTGCACGTTTTAGATTTCCTTGATGTGGAGCGCAGAAGGAAGGATATCTGTAACCGCTTGCGATTTCGATCTTCCCCTCAGAGGTGACCGTGAGTCAGGATCAGAGTCGCAGTTTATTATCTGTTCCACCTTCGTTACAGGATCACAGCCAGGGTAGGTTAGATGCCAGCGTGATGTTGGTCATGTATGGAGACTATCAAAGTCCTCAAAGCGCAAATGCTTATCGGCTGGTTAAAGCGATTCAGCGCCAGGTTAGTGCTGCTTTGCGGGAAAACCATCTATGCCTCATTTTCCGACATTTTCCGCAGAGTCAGATTCATGCTCAGGCTCAACACGCAGCGGAAGCGGCTGAGGCAGCGGCGGCTCAGGATCAGTTCTGGCAAATGCATGAGATGTTGTTTCTCTATCAACAAGAGTTGGGAAACGGTTATTTGGTGGAATATGCCAATCATTTAGGTCTCAACATTTCTCAATTTTTGCAGGATTTGTCGAGAGGAGTCCATACCGATCGCATCAACCGGGATATCGAAAGTGCATACCAGAGTGGCGTAACGGCTGCTCCGGCATTGTTTATTGATCGTGTTCGTTATACCGATCGCTGGAACCTTGAGCAACTGACAGCAGCGATCGTCAATGCAGGGGATTGATGCCTGACAGAGACCTGTTGCAGTAGTCGGTCACTCCTATGGTGAAGACGTAATTACAGCAGGTTACGGCTTTCCTACTCCTGGACAAGCAACAGACTGATTCAGCCGATTTTGTACAACTGAGTCAGAGGTATGGGCAACCAGGAAGACTTCCCCCGTGGGAGTTAGCTGCCATCTGGTGGCTTCGAGAATTGGGGTGTGGGGTGTGGGGTGTGGGGTGTCGGGAAGGTTTGAATTTTGAGAAGCCCCGCGGCTCCGCGGCTCCGTGTCCCCGCGTCCTCCTCTACTGCTCCTTCTGCCCCCTGCCTCCTGCCCTCTGCCTTCTCTAGCCACAATCAACCTCCGCCGATCGCTCCACTTTGCATCATCATCTAATTGCTGCTCTGGTGTAGGCGGCAACCCTCCACGCCCCGTGATCACGAAGGAGTTTCCCTGGTTGGCAGGACATCCTTGAGCAATCAAGCGGGATGAATCGACAACCGTTGTGGGCAGGGCGACTAAACCAGAGGTGGGGTCAAGCTGTTCGATGTTGAGTTGGACGGTGCCATTCTGGGCAGAACTGGCTCCGGTTGCGGTGATGTCGCTTAAAGGGGTGTCTTGCGGGCGAAACTGGATGCCAAAGATACCAGAGGCATTAATGGTGACATTACCACCACGAGCGTTGACAGAATTAGCGCGGATGTCGCTATTTTCAGTGGGAACAGCAACGATCGACCCGCCATTAATCCGAATATTGCCGCCACTACCCGTACCCCCTGCCGAGGTGGTAATGAGACTGTTGTTTCGCAGCAGCATAAAATCTCGCACGTTGAGGTTGAGGTTGCCCCCTTCCCCAGATGCGGTCGCTGCCGTAATCGTACCTCTGCGATCGAGCAGGATGGAGTTGGCATTGATGCGTAGAGTGCCTGCGCTGGCAGTGCCTTCATGGCTCACATCTACTTTTGCGCCATTGGGCACGCTTAAGCGCCCGGTGTTGATGGTCACATCTCCAGAGTTTTGATTTGGGATACGTCGGTCTGGAAACACAGTTACCGGAAAAACTTGAGCAGACGCACTCACCTGGCTGGGAAAGCGAATACCGGTCAGAGGAAGTTGTCCGATACCGCTGATTTCTACCGATTCAGTGGCGTTGAGGGTGACACTCCCCGCTCGCCCCGCCCCGAAGGTCAAAGCAGAGACAGTTGCTCCGTCGCGTGCCACCAGCCTGGACGTGTTAATCGTCACATTTCCACCATTTCCATTGCCTCTCAACTCAGAAGCGGAACTTACATTACTAATTGTGAATGATCCGACTCCAATCAGTTCTACCGATTCAATTGCATTGACCGTCACATCGCCCGCATTGCCACTGCCATCTGTTGTGGCTGCGATGATTGCTCCATCCAGCAGGCTTAACCGTTGAGTCGATAGGGTGATACTTCCACCATTTCCAGAACTGTAAGCGAAAGCAGAGATACCGCTGACCAAAGTGCCAATGTATCCAGTCAATTGGGCTGAATCAGCAGCAGCAACCGTAACATCGCCTGCGCGTCCTGCACCATAGGAGGGAGTCACAATGCCTGCGCCCTCTCGAACCAGAAATTGGCGGGTTGACACGGCAATATCGGCTCCCCGTCCACTGCCGATCGTTTCCGTATTTAATCCACCCCTCAACAGACCACTGGCGCTGATGCCGCTCAGTTCCAAAGCATCCGCAGCATTGACCTGTAACCTTCCCGCCGCTTGCTCCCCTTGATTTTGAATCAGTAGCAGTGAGCCATCGGTTAGCGTCACGCGATTTCCCTGCACCTGAATCGAGCCGCCCGGTGAACCACTGGTATCTGCCAATGACTGTTGCGACAGGTGAACATCGCCAAACGTTTGCCTTCCTGGATAGCTGAACGCAAACCCCTCACCCAGGTTCACCTGCCCCTGCCGCACACTGCCTAACTCAATTCGTCCTTGCTCTGCCGTCAGCACCCCACCCTGGATATCGATGTCTCCTCCAATCAATGCCAGGGTTTGTCCGACGGCGACACTCAGACCCGTTGAGGCAGTACCTCGAACCAGGGCAGTGATGACAGGAACGGTTCCCAATAGGTTGTACCCATTCCCCTGCACAGTAATGCGTCCGGGATTGACTCCCATCTGCAAGCCAACGGGAATGCTGACCGTTAACAGTGGTGCCGTTTGGGGATTCGTGGCGCTGTACTGAAAGGTATCGGCAAAGTTGATGCTGTTGGCAGTCGTCGCCACAAACGAACCACCATATTCAGTCGCGCATTGGGACCAAACAGAATGCCATTCGGGTTGAGCAAAAACAGATTTGCCGTCCCATTGGCTCGAATCACGCCATTAATGTTGGAAATAGACCCACCCGTAACGCGGCTGAAGATATTCCGCACATCAGCCGCATTGTTGAAATAGGCAGACCCGCCTGTGGGAATCGAGAACTGGCTGAAACTGTGGAACAGGTTGCCACCTCGTCTGGCTCCACCATCAATTTGAACGTTGGGATTACCCGTCGCCTGCGATCGCTCTCCCACAGGCAGCGTTGCATCGAGAATCACCTGAGCCGCGATCGACTGGGCGCAGAACAATATACCCAAGCTATCGCCCGTCAAAATCCATTCTTTAAGGTGCGATCGGTTCATGTTGCTACCCTCATGCCCTCGTTGCGATCAACCAGAAAGGACGACTCCCACCGCGATCGCTTCAGCCAGGATACAAGAATCGACTGTATCAAACCAGGCAAGATCAGTAGGCTAGCATGATTTCGTCAATTTGTAGTTGTACGTTAGTTCATACTCGAATACCAACTTTAGTTGGAGCCAGGTTGCCATTTTGAGATGGATTGCTCCATCGATCGCTCTGTTGAAAGAAGTATGAACTCCAAGTGGACGATAAGTGAGCGTTGATTGCCTATATTGAAACTCATGCAAACACAGCGACTTCGATGACGTTTAATACTGCTTTTTGAAACGGAGTAAGAGATGGTGATCTTTATTACTTCGGATAAGCAAATGATAAATCAGCCAGAAATTGAGGTAAAAATAATGTCCCAAACCCTAAGCACTCAATTTAGTCCGATTGTCTCAATGGATGGCTACCGCCGACAAAATAGTTTTGATCTGCCCCAATCTCATCCTTCGTCTACAAAACGTAATCGCAATCGGGGTGTATTTCTATCTCAGCAGGGATGGCAGAAATTAACTCAAGCTGGAGTCTTAAATGACGAGTTGGGTCAACGCTACACCTATGAGCAATTGAGTGAGCGATCGCTCTTGGATATGCGGACTGTTAGCCGATTGTTAAGCTGCGACGTTAAAGTTGACAAGAACACGTTAAAAACATTTTTCCGTGCGTTCAATCTGTCATTAGAAGTGAGTGACTACACCGTATCTCAGTGTGATAGAGCGCATGATGTAAAACATGATGCATCCTTGCACACAATTTTGATGGTACAGAGAGCTGAGTTTGAGCAACTCGTTGAAGAATTGCGTCAATTAAAGCAGTGCATTGGAGAGTACGATCGCCTGTTTCAGCAGTTGGGGTTGAACAAAAATCTTTTGATCACCAACTGAGGACGATGTTATGACATCAATTCTATTTCTACTCAAGAATGATCTCAACCATCTAAACAGGTCAACTCAAGTTGATGATTCTGGCAATTCTTCTATCAATCATGCTTTTACGGCTATTGCACTGGAAGTGGCTGGATTGCTTCAAGATGCTTGCTCCGATCAAGCAGAAGCCATCAGTTCCACTAAGGCAATGGATTGCGATCGCTCAGAAACCGTTGCCATTCGAGCGATCGAGCCGGAACACAGGCAAATTATTGAGATTGAACCGTTGTCTGAGCGTGAGTTAGAGGTGTTGCAACTGATTGTCGATGGACATAGGAATCCCGCCATCGCCAGGAAGCTATACATCACTCAGGGAACGGTGAAATCCCATGTCCGCAATATTTTGAAGAAGCTCTGCGTGAGCGATCGTACCCAGGCAGCGATTCGGGCACTCCGCTCTGGTCTTGTTTTCTGATCAGCACTCAAATCTTTCATCCATTGCTGGAATAGGGCAGTCGAGTTGTTGCAGCGAATAGTTCCAGCAGATTTAACTCCAATATTTTTCGGTTAAGGGGCAAGGGGTAAAGGGCAAAGGGGAAATACATGAGTTTCAATCCTTTTCCCGTTCCCTTTTTCCCCCTTAACCAAGAGGTATTGAGATTTAATCCATAGAAAACCACAATCAAGGAACACCATGATTCAAACTTCTGTAAAAGTCAGCTCATCTCCAGCTCAACTGCGGGGTTCCGATCTGCTCCATAACCCCCATTTAAACAAGTCCACTGCTTTCACCGCCGCAGAACGTGAATCGCTCGGCTTAGTTGGACTCCTACCCGAAGGACTGGAGAGCGAGGAAATCCAGATTCAGCGGGTGATGCGGCAACTCGGACATAAGACGACCGATTTAGACAAATATATCTATCTTTCCGCCCTACAGGACAACGACGAAACCCTGTACTTCAAGACATTGATGTCTGATCCAGCTCAGTTTATCCCGTTAGTCTACACCCCAACGGTTGGAGAAGCCTGTCAGAAGTTTGGTCACATTCTGCGGCGACCGAAAGGACTCTACCTCTCCATTACCCGTCGCGGACAGATTAAGGAGATTTTGCAACATTGGACTGAGCGAGATGTGCGCTTCATTGTCGTCACCGATGGCGAACGAATTCTCGGCTTAGGAGATCTGGGTGTCAATGGGATGGGGATTCCGATCGGTAAGCTGTCCCTCTATACGGCTTGTGCAGGTGTGCCGCCGCAATACACGTTGCCAATTACGCTGGATGTTGGCACCAACACTGAGAGCTTGTTGAACGATCCACTCTATCTGGGCTTGCGTCAGCCTCGCGTTCGGGGTGAGGAGTATGATGCCTTCATTGAGGAGTTTGTGACAGCCGTTCAGGAGGTATTTCCCGGTTGTTGCATTCAGTTTGAGGATTTTGCCAACATCAATGCGATTCCAATTCTGGCGCGTTATCGCGATCGCGTCTGCTGCTTCAACGATGACATTCAGGGAACCGCAGCGGTAGCCGTAGCAGGCATTCTGGCAGCATTACGCCTGACGGGTGGAAAAATGTCTGAGCAAACCTTTTTGTTTCTCGGTGCTGGCTCAGCCGCAACAGGCATTGCTGACTTGTTAGCCCAGGTGATGGTGCAGGAGGGGCTTTCGGCAGAACAGGCGCGGGGTCGCTGCTGGCTCTTCGATCGCAAAGGATTAGTCCAGTCTAGCCGCACGGATCTGGCTGAGTTTAAGAAACCCTTTGCCCATCCTCATGCTCCCGTTGATGACTTTGCGGCGGCGATCGCTGAACTTAAACCCACCGCAATTATTGGAGTCAGTGCCCTGGCAAAAGCCTTTAACCAACAGGTGATTGAGACGATGGCGCGAGTCAATCAGCGTCCGATTATCTTTCCCTACTCAAATCCAACATCTCGCTCAGAATGTACCGCAGAAGAAGCGTACAAGTGGTCAGAAGGACGGGCTATCTTTGCCAGCGGCAGCCCCTTTCCACCCGTGAAGTATGGCGACAAAACCTTCGTTTCTGGACAGGGAAACAATGTTTACATCTTTCCCGCAATGGGGATGGCAGTTTACGCAACGCGGGCAAAGCGGGTCACGGATGAAATGTTTATCACAGCAGCGAAGGCATTGGCAGAGCAGGTGTCATCCTCTGACCTGGCAGTTGGATTAGTTTATCCACCGCAGTCCGAAATTTTCAAAACATCTCTGCATATTGCCGAAAAGGTGGCTGACGTTATTTTCGAGCGGAATCTCGCAGGTGTCGCAAAACCCAGCGATTTGAAAGCGTTCATCGCAGCGCAAGCCTACAAGCCAGATTACAAAAATTTGGTCTAAACAACGGCTGAATCAAGCTAAGGAACGTGGACTAAATAACCTGGGTAGGTTGGGTTGAAGCATGTAGCTTGCTTCCCGCAGGGTAACCCAACACTCCCGCAGACGTTGGGTTTCGTCACCTCAACCCAACCTACTAAAGCCGATCTTATTTAATTCTCGTTCCTAAGAAAGGCTTTCAAGCCACAAGGTAACGGTCATTTCTGTCTTCAGGTGTCTCAATTATGTCTAACCCTACTGTTGCAGCAACGGTTGTAGAAACGCTGGTTCAAGCCGGAATCCATCGCATTTATGGGGTTGTTGGTGATTCACTCAATAGCATTGTGGATGAAGTCCGTCGTCATCCAGACATTGAGTGGGTACATACCCGTCATGAAGAAGTTGCTGCCTTTGCGGCGGGGGCAGAAGCTCAACTCAGTGGTCATCTGACCGTTTGTGCGGGCAGTTGTGGTCCAGGAAATCTGCACTTGATCAATGGTCTTTATGATTGTCACCGCAGCATGGCTCCGGTGCTGGCGATCGCGGCTCAAATTCCCAGCAGTGAAATTGGGACGAGCTATTTTCAAGAGACGCATCCTGACCGCTTGTTTACAGAATGCAGTCATTATTGTGAAATGGTTTCGTCAGCCCGCCAAATGCCTCGAACATTACAAATTGCGATGCAAATGGCGGTGAGTCGCGGTGGTGTTTCGGTGATCGTGTTGCCCGGAGATGTCGCCATGCAGACGATGCCAGATGATAGCTTGTCTCACAATTTGATGCTGAGTCGTCCAGCGGTGCGTCCAAGTGATGCAGACCTCGATCGACTCGCATCCCTGTTAAATGCTGGGGCAAACGTCACGCTGCTTTGCGGGAGCGGTTGTGCGGGCGCTCATACTGAATTGATGGCACTGGCTGAGCGACTGCAATCGCCGATCGTTCACGCCCTGCGCGGCAAAGAGCATGTGGAATATGACAATCCCTATGATGTCGGCATGACCGGACTGATTGGTTTTCCATCTGGCAACCGGGCGATCGAACGCGCTGATGTGCTGTTGATGTTGGGAACTGATTTTCCGTATCGAGATTGGTATCCAAAACACGCTAAGATTGCTCAAATCGACATTCGCCCAGAGCGACTGGGACGGCGCTGTCGGCTCGATTTGGGACTGGCTGGAGATGTGAGACAGACGATCGAGGCACTGTTGCCCCGCTTGCAGCCGAAATCGAATCGTGTTCATCTCGATCAGTCGCTGGATCACTATCGTAAAACTCGTACCGTTTTTGATGCCCACGCTCAAGGCATTGCTGGGCATCGTCCGATCGCGCCAGAGTTTTTCACCGCAACGCTGAATGAACTCGCCGCGCCCGATGCGATTTTCACAACCGATGTCGGCTTAAATACGGCTTGGGCAGCGCGATATTTGCGGATGACTCAAGAGCGACGGCTGCTCGGCTCGTTCAATCACGGTTCGATGGCAAATGCGATGCCCCAAGCGATCGGTGCTCAGATTCTCTATCCAGAACGGCAGGTGATTTCGCTCTCTGGCGATGGCGGCTTTGCCATGCTGATGGGCGATTTCCTCACCATTCTGCAATACGATTTGCCTGTCAAAGTCGTTATTTACAACAACAGTTCTTTAGGCTTTGTGGATCTGGAGATGAAGGTGGCGGGGTTGCCCAAATATGCCACCAACCTGAAAAACCCGAACTTCGCCAAGATGGCAGAAGCGATGGGAATTTTGGGCATTCGGGTGGAAGATCCGGGCGAGGTACGGGGCGCGATCGCACAAGCCCTGAGCCATCCGGGTGCGGCGGTCATTGATGTGGTGACAAACTCCAATGAAATCCTACTGCCCCCGAAAATTAGCGCCCAGGAAGTTTGGGGCTTCAGTCTCTACATGCTGAAAGGGACGCTGGCAGGAGACGGCGGGGATGTGGTGCAGATGATCGACACGAACTTCTTGCAGCCAGAAGAACTGAGAACGGTGGTAGACGAAGCGACTGAACTCACTGGCATTGATTTGGAAACGGCGGCTGAGGTGGCGGGTGCAGTTGTGGGGGGCGTGATTGGCGGCAAAGTGGCGGGTAAAGCGGGGGGAATTGTGGGTGCGATCGCAGGTGCAGCCGCAGGCGCTCTAGCCGCTAAGGGGCAACATCACGAAGCGGAAGCTAACGCGGCAAAACCTGAAGTCGAGCCTCCCAATGTTCAGCCCGAATCATCTAACGATTAACCTGCGGCGCTTAAGAATGAGAATTAAATAACATCGATTTTTGTAGGTTGGGTTGAGTCCACGAAACCCAACATTTTCGGAGACGTTGGGTTACCCTGCGGGAAGCAAGTTACATGCTTCAACCCAACCTACACAAGTTATTTAATCCACAATCCTTAAGAAAACCAAGATCATTCATTTTTTACTACCATGACTACCATTCGCATTGAAACCGATAGTTTAGGCAAAGTTGAGGTTCCCAGTGACAAGCTTTGGGGAGCGCAAACCCAGCGATCGCTCGAACACTTCAGCATTGGAGATGATTTGATTCCACGCGAAATGATTGCGGCGTATGCGGTGCTCAAAAAAGCAGCGGCGATCGTCAATCATCAAGCTAAACGATTGGGTGATGAACAAAAACAATTGATTCATCAGGTCTGCGACGAGATTTTAGCCGGACAACATTTGGATCAATTTCCCCTGCATGTCTGGATGACGGGAAGCGGCACACAATTCAACATGAATGTCAACGAAGTGATCTCTAATCGCTGTTGTCAATTAGCTGGAAATTCACTGGGCAGCAAAACACCTGTACATCCCAATGATCATGTGAATATGTCGCAGTCATCGAATGATTCGTTTCCATCTGCAATGTATATTGCGGCAGCGCAACGAGTGAATGATAAATTGATTCCGGCAGTCAAAGAACTAAGAAATGCGCTCAATGCCAAAGCAGAAGCCTGGAAAGAGATTGTCAAAATTGGTCGGACTCACTTACAGGATGCCACCCCACTCACTTTGGGACAGGAGTTTTCAGGGTATGTGGGTCTGTTGGATGATGATCTCGATCGCTTAACCGACAGCTTAAAAGGGGTGTATCGGTTAGCGTTGGGTGGCACCGCAGTCGGGACGGGGATTAATTCAACCCCTGAGTTTCCAGAAGCCGTAGCAGAGGAGATTGCTCAACTCACTGAGTTACCCTTTGTCACTGCTCCGAATAAGTTTACGGTGCAAGGGAGTCATGATGCGTTGGTGATGCTCAGCAGTGCGCTCAAGACCTTAGCAACCTCTTTGTACAAAATTGCCAATGACATTCGTTTGCTGAGTTGTGGACCTCGCTGTGGTTTCCACGAACTCGATATTCCTGCCAATGAACCTGGATCATCGATCATGCCAGGAAAGGTAAATCCAACTCAGTGTGAAGCACTGGCGATGATTGCCGTGCAGGTAATCGCAAACGATGTGGCAGTCACGTTTGGTGGAGCGAGTGGTTATTTAGAAATGAATGTGTACAAGCCTGTGATCATTCACAACGTGATGCATTCGATTCGGATCATGAGTGATGGGTGTTCTAACTTTAGTCGGTTTTTGGTGGCAGGCATAAAGCCCAACCAGAAGCAAATCAGTGCCTTTGTGGCGCGATCGCTGATGTTAGTAACCGCTCTCAGTCCCATCATTGGCTATGACAAAGCCTCGGAAGTTGCCCACTATGCCCTGGATCACGATCTGACGTTGAAGGAGGCGGCTCTGAAACTGGGATACGTCTCCGCTGACGAGTTCGACAAAGTAGTCGATCCCGCAAAGATGGTTCATCCCTACGTCGCAAAGTAGTGATTGAACGAAACGATTGTCCTTAACCCTTCATTGACAGACAAATCTTTTTTGTAGGTTGGGTTGAAGCATGAAACCCAACGTCACCGGCAATTCCGTCGGGTTACGCTGGCGCTAACCCAACCTACGGAAGAATCAGGGTTTGGAGTTTTGTCAGCCAATCAGTTTAACCCCTTAATCACAACGGAGGAAAAACCGTCATGAATTACAAGATCAATCTGAACGACAAACGTGGAGTAGAACTTCTCCAAGATCCAGCGCTGAATAAGTCCACTGCCTTTACGGAAGCAGAACGGCAAGAGCTAGGACTGGTGGGACTGGTACCCGATGTCACCGAATCGGAAGATCTGCAATTGCGCCGTGTCATGCAGCAGCTTGGCTACAAGAATACTGATCTTGAGCGCTACATCTACCTGATCAACTTACTCGACCACAACGAAACCTTGTTCTACCGGACGATTATGTCTGATCCGGCGCGGTTTCTGCCGATCGTCTATGACCCCACGATCGCGGAAGCCTGCCTCAAGTTTGGACATATTTATCGAGGTCCAAGAGGGATGTATGTGTCGATCGATCGGCGCGGACAGGTGAAGCAAATCCTCCAGAATTGGCCCGTTAAAGATGTGAGAGTCATCTGCGTCACGGATGGCGGACGGATTCTCGGATTGGGAGATCTCGGCGCGAACGGGATGGGCATTCCGATCGGTAAACTGCAACTTTACACCGCCACTGCCGGAGTGCCGCCCACCGGACTGCTGCCCATTTACCTGGATGCCGGAACCAATAACGAGCAATACCTGAACGATCCACTGTACCTGGGACGACGCAAGACCCGCCCATCCACCGAGGAACTGTACAGCTTTGTGGATGAATTTGTGGATGCGGTGCAGGAAGTGTTTCCCAAGTGCTGCATTCACTTTGAGGACTGGACAGGGGTGGATGCCGTGCATCTGCTGGAGCGTTATCGGGACAAAGTATCCTGCTACAACGATGATGTGCAGGGTACAGCAGGCATCACCCTGGCTGGCATGATCAACGCCACCAAGTTCAAAGGAACCCAGCTCAAAGATGAGAAATATCTCTTCCTGGGTGCAGGTTCAGCGGCGATCGGTTTAGCAAACCTGCTCTGCACCGCGCTGGTAGAACAGGGGCTGTCCTTGAAGCAGGCTCAGTCACAGGTCTATATGTTCGACGTTAACGGACTGCTGGAACCGACTCGTACCGATCTTGTGGATTTCCAGAAGCCCTATTCCCATCCCCATCCACCCACTAGAGATTTTGTGGCTGCCATTGAAAGCATCAAGCCCACGACCATTATTGGGGTCAGTACGGTGGGGGGTGCCTTTACTCAGCAGGTGGTTGAAACCATGTCGAAGATTAACGATCGCCCAGTCATCCTGGCGCTGTCAAACCCAACGGAACATGCCGAATGCACAGCCGAACAGGCGTATACCTGGTCAAAGGGTAAAGCAATCTATGCGGCTGGCGTTCAGTTTCCGCCTGTGCAATTCAACGGTCAGACCTTCCTACCAGGGCAAGCGAATAACTTCTACATCTTCCCTGCCGTTGGCTTAGCGATTTACGCCACGCAAGCCAAGCGAGTTCCTGACGAACTGTTCATTGAAGCCGCCGCCGCCGTTGCGGATCAAGTACCGGAGGATTTGTTGAAGCAGGGTTCAATCTATCCACCGCAGTCAAACATTCTGGAAACAGAGATCAAAACCGCAGTACGGGTTGCCAGGGTGGTGTTTGATAAGGGACTGGCACGGGTCGATCGCCCCGATGACATTGACGCATTCATTCGCCAGCACATCTACAAACCGGAATACAAACAACTCGTTTGAGCACTTTTGACGCTGAGGCAGTAGGGTGGGCAATGCCCACCCTACCCGTGATCCATCAACAAGAGTGGTGCATTTTATGGCTTCAAAACCTACGATTCTAGTGACGCGCAAGTTACCCCAAGCGATCGAAAACCGCCTTTCTCAAGATTACATCGCGCGACTGAACGAAGCGGATCATTCATACAGTCCTGAAGAAATCATTGCACACGCTCAAGGCGCAGATGCAGTGTTGATCAATATGAGCGATCATCTGACCGCTGAAGTGATTCATCATTTACCGGAGAGTGTTCGGGCGATCGCGACGTTTTCGGTTGGCTATGATCACATCGATCTGGTAGCCGCAAAACAGCGCCATATAGCGGTGATCAACACACCAGGCGTGTTAACCGAGGCAACCGCAGATTTAACGCTGATGCTGTTGCTGTGTGCAAGCGCGGCGAGCCAATGGAGCCAATGCGCTCGTGCGATCGGGGAACTGGAACGATGAAAGCCCAACCGGGCTGCTCGGTACAGAAGTTCACGGCAAGCGGTTAGGCATTTATGGTATGGGTCGCATTGGGCAAGCCGTGGCACAGCGAGCACGCGGCTTTAACATGAAGATTCACTACCACAATCCTCACCGCTTACCGCCCGAACGGGAGCAGGGCGCAACGTTTTACGAGAACCCAGATGATCTGCTGCGCGTGAGTGATTTTCTATCGTTTCATAGTCCGGCAACTCCTGACACTGAAGGGTTTCTCAATTCCAGTCGGATTGCATTGATGCCGGATGGCGCGATCGTCGTTAATGCAGCACGCGGCACATTGATTGTTGAAGCAGATTTGATTGCCGCCTTGAAGTCTGGCAAGCTTGCGGCGGCAGGATTGGATGTGTACCCCAACGAGCCGCACGTTAGTGCGGAGTTACGATCGTTGCCCAACACGTTTTTTACGCCCCACCTCGGCAACGCAACGATCGAAACGCGCAACCAGATGGGGTTTCTAATTCTTGACAATTTTGATGCTTTTTTTGCCGGACAGCAACCAGCAGATTTAGTGACATAAGTCCTCGAAGATTTGTCAAGCAATCAGCAGCGATCGCCTTTGGTCTTGCAAAAATATCCAGCGTCTAGCGCGGAGATCGAATTCAGATGTCAAACCAAACTGTTATCTTATTGCCAATATTCTTCGTGCTGGCATTGGGATACTTTGCAGGACGAGCGAAGCAGTTTAGCAGCACTCAAACCAGCGGACTCAATGATCTGGTTCTAGACTATGCGCTTCCAGCTTCTTTATTTGTGGGTACATCCGGTACTTCTCGCAGTGTTTTGCTGCAACAAGGAACGTTGTTCTTAGGGTTGCTAATTGCGCTTCTAGGTTTTTATTTGATTGCCTGGTTAGGTGGCAGGTTTCTATTTCACCACGATGTTGGAACGGCTGCCTTGCAAGCGTTTTTAATTACAGTGCCTACAGCCCCTTTTATCGGCACTCCCCTTCTAGATGACCTCTATGGAAGTTCTAGCATCGTTTCGATCGCAACTAGCGCCATTGTTATGAATGTGATTCAAGTTCCGCTAACGATAGCACTGGTGGAAATTGGACGAGACCAGGAAGCTGGTAAGCATTTCAGCCTCAATCAGATGTTTCAATCATCGGTATTAAACGCAATCAAAGCCCCAATCGTTTGGGTTCCCATTTTGGCGATCGTGTTAGTTCTGCTTGGTGTGAAAGTTCCTGGCGTTGTAGACAAAATGTTCAGTTTGATTGGCGTTGCAACGCCTGGCGTAGCGATCTTTTGTTGCGGCTTAACGCTGGCGGCACACAAACTCAAGCTCAATCGTGAGGTGATTGTAAATAGTGTTCTGAAGATGGTTGGGCAACCGCTGTTGATGGTGGTCATGGTGTTTTGGTTGAGCATCTCTCATCCTGATGCTCAAGAAGGAATTCTGATTTGTGCGCTGCCATCCAGTGCAGTTGGAGTCATTCTGGCATCACGCTATCAAATGTACGAGTCGGAAGCATCATCCACTCTGTTGTTAACTTCAATGATGATGATTGCGACTTTACCAATTGCGATCGCACTCGTCAGCCATTAGATGATTATCCAGGGAGAAGCAAATGTCAGAGAGAAAGGTTTATAGCAGGAGAAACTTCCTTAGATCAGCCAGTCGAATTGCTGCGATCGGTTTCGTCGCACCAGTTGTGGCATCGGCGACCGCAGCCGCTATTGCTAAGTCTGTTCGCCCATTGGAATCCTCGGAGAAGCAGACCGAGGCGACCGCAGAAGAGACTGTGGATGCGCTTCAGGATGCCTACGGTTTACACCGGGGTCAACGACGAAATCATACAAAAGGGGTGGGTGCCCTGGGCACGTTTGTTGGTAATCCAGAAATCAAAGAGATTTCGCGATCGGGGTTGTTCTCTGGAGAAAAACTCGATGTCGTCGCCCGCTTTTCCATCGCAGGTGGTGATCCAATGGTATCTGATGCTGATAAAAGCCCACGCGGTATGGCGCTCGAATTCCGGTTGCCAGACGGCAGTCTCCATCACATGACGATGCTTCATACGCCGATGTTCTTTGCTGCCGTACCACAAACGTTTCTGAATAAGTTCATTGCGCTGGCGATCGATCCTGCTACCGGAAAACCGGACATGGCGAAGTACAAGCAGTTTGAGGCTACTCACCCGGATATTGCGCTGCAAGCAAAATTTTTGCAGGAGAACAATCCACCTCCAAGCTATGCCAATTGTGCCTTCTACGGCGTTCATGCATTCAAATTCATCAATGCGGCAGGCAAGACAACCATTGTGAAATTCCGCTTTGTTCCTCAAGATGGCGAGAAGCAGCTTTCAAAGGCACAGTTATCATCAATGCCGCCTAACTTTTTGGAGCAGGCGCTAATTCAGCGCACACGGATGAGTCCAATCAACTGGGACATGATTGTGACGATTGGCGAACCGGGTGATCCTGAAACCAATCCAACGCTGCTCTGGAAGGGGAAGCATCGAGAGCTGAAGGCAGGCACCCTAACCCTCACATCGGCAATGCCATCCGACCTGGCTGGTAGTTATAACATCAACTTTGATCCGCTGATGATGACAGACGGGATCGCACCGACGGATGATCCGGTTCTGCTCTTTCGCTCACCTTCCTACGCCACATCCCACACAAGACGAATCCGTGATCTGTGATGGATTTTGTGTTAGTAGGGACGTTACATGTAACGTCCCTACTAACACCGAACTTTTCATAAGAATACTGAACGATGCCGAATCACTTCATATCAAAGTTTTATTTCCCTACGCCTCGTTCCTCCAGACAGCAAATTGCGGCTGCGTTACATAAGCTTGGCTGGATTGCCTTTTGGATACAATTCGTCTTAACCATTATTTCTGTTGCGATTCTGTTGTTTGCCATTGTTGATCCCAATCTCAATCTCAACCTCAAGTCTGGGCTGAGTTTGTTTTCTGCAACGGGTGGCATTGCCACATTAGGATTGAGTGTCTACTGGTTTTTTCGCTACACAGGTTTATCTAAACAGCTAGGAGCGACTGATCCGGCTCTACATCCCAGCCGTGAAAAGACGATTCAAGTTCTACAGATCGGTATGTTCATCAATTTGGTTAGCATGTTGCTCACATTACTGGGGCTTGAATTGATTGTTGGCGCGTTGTTGGCAAAAACATTGTCCTTTCCTGAAGGGGCAGCAATCTACCGTACTGGTCAACTGATTGAACCGCTCGATATTTTTGTGGTGCAGGCAAACGTCAACCTGATTGTGGCTCAGTTCGTTGGAGTTGGCATTCCTGCTTACCTGATGAGTCAGGTTGAACATCATTAGGAACGCGAATTTAATTAGGTGTAATTCTTTCTGTAGGGACGTTACATGTAACGTCTTGCCCGTTTTCCCTTTCTCCGTTTTCCATTTCCCCTTTTACCCCGATTAATTTGCCACTTTTTCAAATTAAATTGCTCTGAAAATGCGATTGTTCACACCCTACACCCCACACCCTTTTCATTCCTTGGGGTGCTAAAGCTTAGTATGGACGATTGGTATAAGTTTGCTCATTTAAGCAATTGACTTCACTCCCCTTCTGGACAGGCAGCCGATCGAGTCAACCGATTCTGCATTACCGGGCTAGAGGAGTCGGCAACGAGGAACACCTCTCCAGTGGGAGTTATCTGCCATCCGGTGGCTTCGATGATTGGAGTGTGGGGTATGGGGTGTGGGGTGTGGGAGAGTTTTGAATTTTGAGTTGTGAATTGTGAATTGTAAGAAGCCCCGCGTCCCCGCGTCTCCGTGTCCCCGTATCCTTCGCTACTGATCCTTCTGCCCTCTGCCTCCTGCCTTCTGCCTTCTCCAACCACAACCAATCTGCGCCGATCGCTCCACTTTGCATCATCATCTAATTGCTGTTCCGGTGTGGGTGGCAAGCCGCCGCGACCCGTGATCACAAAGGAGTTTCCCTGGTTGGCGGGACAGCCTTGGGCAATCAAGCGAGACGAATCGACAACCGTTGTGGGCAGTGCGACTAAGCCAGAGGTAGGGTCAAAGCGTTCGATGTTGAGTTGAACGGTGCCACTTTGGGCAGAAGTGGCTCCCGTAGAGGTGATGTCGCTCAAAGGCGTATCTTGCGGGCGAAACTGGATGCCAAAGATGCCAGAGGCATTAATGGTGACATTACCCCCACGAGCGTTGACTGAATTGGCGCGAATGTCGCTATTTTCAGTGGGCAAGGCAATTATCGCCCCTGCATCAATCTGAATGTTGCCACCATTGCCCCTACCACCCGCCGAGGTTGTAATTTGGCTATTGTTTCGCAGCAGCACAAAATCTCGCATGTTGAGGTCAATGTTGCCGCCTTCACCGGATGCAGTCGCGGCGGTGATTGAACCACCCCGATCGAGAGAAATCGAATTGGCATTCATCTGCAATGTACCAGCGCTCCCGGTGCCATCATTGCTGACAGAGACCTGTGCCCCATCCCTGATGCTTAAACGAGGAGTGTTAATGCTCACGCTGCCTGAATCTCCACTTGGTTTGTCAGGTAGTCTGAGAGCTTGTCGTAAAGCTTCAGACGTAATCGGGGCAGACGAACGTACAGCACTAGGAAAAAGATTTCCGAGCACTGTACCAGTAACCTCAACAGATTCACTGGCATTAATGGTGACATTGCCAGCGTTCCCACTTGCTAAAGTGGAAGAACTGACAGCACCACCGTTCTTAATTACTAACCTCGCTGTGTTGATAATTACTATCCCAGCATTGCCAGCACTAATAGTAGCGGAGTTCACAGCACTTGGACTAAAAAGAAGTGACCTTCCTATTATTTCCACTGCTTCAGTTGCATTCACCATCACAGTTCCACCATTGCCAGTTCCAAGCGTAGGAGATGCTACGTTTCCTCCGTCTAGAAGATTTAACCGCCTTGTTGATACCGTTAGCGTTCCCCCAGGTCCAGAACCGAAAACTGTTGTAGCGATATTGCTGAGAGAAGTAGGATTAATCGATGAAGATCCGCTCACTTGTACCGAGTCAAAGGCATTCACTGTTACATCGCCTGTCTCAGCAGAACTGTAAGAGCGGGCAACGATTACTGCCCCACCCTGTACCCTCAACTGCTGAGTTGAAACTGTAACATCTGCCCCACGCCCTGCTCCCACAGGTTCACTAGCCAAACCGCCAGGAAACGACTTAGCATCCGGGCTGATTCCACTCATTTCTAAAAACTGGGCAGCATTTACTCTGATGCTTCCGCCTGCTTGATTTCCCTGGTTTTGAATCAACAGCAGTGAACCATCCATCAGCGATACCTGGTTTCCCTGCACCTGAATCACCCCGCCACCACTGGCATCCCCTAACGCCTGTCGTGAAAGGCGAATATCACCAAAGCGCTGATTGCCTGAATAATCAAACGCAAAGCCAGAACTGGTAGAACTGAGGTTTACTTGTCCATCCCGTACGCTGCCCAACTCAATCCGTCCTTGTTCTGCCGTCAGTGTGCCACCATCAATGTCTATACCCCCACCAACTAAGGCAAGGGTCTGACCTGCTAGAACCCGTAAACCTGCTGTACTATTGCCTCTGATCAGAGGAGAAAAAAGAGGCACTGCCACTGATAAATCGTAGCCATTCCCCTGCGCTGCAATTCGTCCTGGATTCGTTCCCATCTGCAAGCCAACGGGAACACTAACCGTCAATAGCCGTGCCGTTTGGGGATTCGTCGCGCTGTACTGAAAGTTATCAGCAAAGTTGATGCTGTTGGCAGTGGTGGCAACAAAGGAACCGCCAATGTTGAGTCGGGCATTAGGACCAAATAAAATCCCATTGGGATTGAGCAAAAACAGATTTGCCGTCCCATTGGCTCGAATCACACCATCAATATTCGAGATCGATCCACCTGTAACGCGACTGAAGATATTCTGCACATCAGCGGCATTGTTGAAATAGGCAGACCCACCTGTAGGAATCGAAAACTGGCTGAAGCTGTGGAAGAGATTGTCGCCTCGTCTGGCTCCTCCATCAATTTGAACGTTGGGATTGCCCGTGACTTGCGATCGCTCCCCCGCAGGCAGCGTTGCATCAGGAATCACCTGAGCCGCGATCGACTGAGCGCAGAGCAATCCACTCACGATACTGCCCGTCAAAACCCATGCGTTCAGGTGCGATCGATTCATTTTGCTACCTTCAGTATTCGTAGTTCATCGCCTGCTCTGGCAAGTAGCGGGCGGATTCAACGGATTTTGCGCCGTTAGGTTAGGAGCATCAGCAGTCAGGAAGACTTCTCCAGCAGGAGTTATCTGCCATCTGGTGGCTTCGAGAATTGGGGTGTGGGGTGTGGGGCGTGGGGTGTCGGGAAGGTTTGAATTTTGAGAAGCCCCGCGTCTCCGCGTCTCCGTGTCCCCGCGTCCTCCTCTACTGCTCCTTCTGCCCTCTGCCTCCTGCCCTCTGCCTTCTCTAGCCACAATCAACCTCCGCCGATCGCTCCACCCCGCATCATCATCTAATTGCTGTTCTGGTGTGGGTGGCAAGCCGCCGCGACCTGTGATCACGAAGGAGTTTCCCTGGTTAGCAGGACACCCTTGAGCAATTAATCCTGACGGGTCTGCAAAATCAGTGGGCAATTCTAGTAATCCAGCAGTGGGGTCAATGCCTGCGGTGATCACATCGATCGTGCCACTCAACGCAGACGTTGCACCTGTTGCGGTGATGTCACTCAAAGGGGTGGAAACCAAACTGGAACGAATGCCGAAGATGGAAAAGGCATTGATGCGAACATTGCCACCCCGGAAGTCCTCAGAGTTGGCGCTGATGTTGCTATCTTCATTTAACACTGCAATGAGAAAGCGGGTATCGATCGCAATATTGCCACCGGGAATGTTGGCTCCAGTCGCATTGGTGGTGATGTTGCTGCCATTGCGGAGGAGGATGAAGGGCGATCGCAAGTTGATATTGCCACCACCCCCTGTCGTATCAGCGCGAATGCTGCCTTGATTGTTGAGGAAGATGCGGTTGGCATCCACAAACAAACTACCTGCACTGCCCGTCCCCAAACTGCTGACAGTAACTTCTGCCTGGTTTTGAATGTTAAGGGTGCCTGTTTTAAGAGATAGGTTTCCACCCGCGCCGCTGCCTCCTGTCCCGGCTGCAATGATAGAACCATCTCCAGTCAGCGTGATCAATTCAGGCGCGGCGATCGTCAGTTCTCCTCCCCGACCGCTACTGAGAGTGGAAGCAGAAATCTGCGCTCCATCTTGCAGGTTCACCCGTACGCTTTGCCCGTTGTCGCGGGGTTGAATCGTCAAGTTACCCGCATTTCCAGTACTGGTAGTTTGAGCAAATAGACCGCTAGTTGCGCCGGATAGCTGCAAGTCTGGAGTTTTCACGGTGATGTTACCCGCATTCCCACTGCTAAACGTCGTGGTCAGCAGTTGCCCGCCGCTGCTCACACCTATTGTGTCGGCACTGACGGTGATATTACCTGCAGAACCATCGCCAGAGGTGGAGGCCGAAAGTTGAGCGTTATTGAGGACGGAGAGCGATCGCGTGGTGATGTTGATGTCATTTGCATCACCTACCCCTTGTAATTCCACAAAGCTGTAAGCACCACTAGAAACGCCATTGATACCTACGCCGTCAAAAGAGACAAAATCCGCCGTGTTAATGTTCACACTACCTGCATTTCCTCTGCCATTCGTACCAGTAGCCAAGCGAGCGCCATTCGTGACTGTGAGCGATCGCGCATTGATAGTAATGTTGCCGCCATTGCCCGTTTCTCCTGTCGCCACCTCACTGTAAATACCACCGGGAAATCCATTTTGATTCACCCCATCTAAGGAGACAGCATCAGTCGCTGTAATCTTCACATTGCCAGAATCTCCCTTTCCCAAGGTACTTGCTGCGAGAAAAGAGCCATTGGCAACAATTAATGAGCCGGTCGTGATGTCGATATTGCCCCCATTACCTTCTCCAATGATGTTGGTATCGTTATTAACTGCCCGTTGCACGAGACTGTAAGCACCTCCCTTCGTCACGAAGGAGACCGTATCCCGTGCATTTATCGTTATGTTGCCCCCATTCCCAACTCCGAAGGTGTCAGTACTTAGAATCGAGCCACTCGCAACTAAGAGCGAACCTGTCGTGATATTGATGTTACCTCCATTGCCTACGGTTCCTATCCCTCCAACTTGGCTGAATATAAAACTCTCGCCAGACAAAGAGACAGTATCGCGAGCCTCAATGGTGATATTGCCTGCATTTCCCCGTTCCACATAGGTGTTGGCAAGCAATTGCGCCTGGTTGCCGAGCTGGAGTGTACCTGTGATAATGCGGATGGTACCCCCATTGCCTTCTCCGATGCGATTGTCGTTCAAGCCCACGCTAGTGTTGGCAGTTCCGAGGTGGAACAGGACAGAATCTCGAGCCTCAATCATCACATTACCTGCATTTCCCTGACCTAGAGTGGCTACCGTCAGAAACGACCCATCAGCGATGGAAACCGACCCAGCCTGAATGTGCAGATTGCCCCCATTTCCCACCGCGCCCGGTTCCACAGTAGTAAAGGCAGCACCAATGTTGCTAAAGAAGACAGTGTCGCGGGCTTCTAAGCTGACGCTGCCCGCATTCCCGACTCCAATCGTACTGGCACTCAGGAAAGAGCGATTCATTGCCGAAAGCGAACCCGTGGTAATTCTGATCTCACCGCCGCTGCCGACTGCTGCTGGTTCCACCTGGCTGAAGGCAAAAGCGTCATTGATAAACTCGACGGTATTGCGGGCATCAATCGTCAGGTTGCCCGAATTTCCCTGACCCAAGGTGCTAACTTTTAATTGAGAGCTGGCGACAGCGACAGACCCAGCCTGAATCTGGATATCGCCACCATTACCCACAGCTCCTAGTTCCACCGTGGTCAAGGCAAAAGCTCCATTCGTGAAGGAAACTTGGTCGTGAGCCTCAATCATCAGATTGCCTACATTTCCCTGTCCTCTGGTACTGGCGCTGAGTCGAGAACCTTCACTCACAAAAAGCGAGCCGGTTGTGATGTTGACGTTGCCTGCATTGCCTACGGCTCCAACTTCCACCTCATTGTTAATTAGACTTCCATTAATCAGGTTTATTGCCCCTGTCGCGTTAATTTCAACATCTCCTGCTTTGATGCCAACAGAACCATTCCCTGAGGCTATCCCTGCCTGTAGCTTTGTACCTCCCGAAATATTTACGTTCTGGGCATTGATAGCAATACTCCCGCTACCGCCAGCCCTAACGTTTACTTCAGCATCATTGGTAATGGATACATCTGTTCGAGGCACCAACGCGGGAACACTCAAACCAAAGGACGAACCATTAGCAATAAGCTCGATGCGACCCTCTGGTGCTACACCTGCCAACTCCACACGCCCTCCTGGCGCTAACAGTTGCCCACCCTCCACGCTTACACTGCCACCTGCTAGGCAGTGTTTTAAAACCCTTTGGGTCGGTTCCTTGCCTCTTGGTGATCCCCCTAAATCCCCCTTCAAAAGGGGGACTTTGAACAATCTAGCTCCCTCCTTTTTAAGGAGGGTTGGGGAGGATCGAGGGTTTTAAAACACGCCCTAGTGCTAAGGTCTTTCCAGGATTTACCTGTAGACTAGACCCCGTAGCCTGAACGCTCCCAGCCCCGCTCCCGTATTGCAAGCCAATGGGAACGCTAATCGTTAGTAGAGGTGTTGTCAGAGCGGGTGTCGCACTGAAAAAAGTGCCATCAGTAAAATTCAGACCATTCGCCGTACTGGCAATAAATGAGCTACCGATGTTCAACCTGGCATTGGGACCAAATATGATCCCATTAGGATTGAGCAGGAAAAGGTTAGCCGTACCATTGGCTCGAATCAATCCATCAATAGTTGAGATTGAGCCACCTGTGACACGGCTGAAAATGTTTTGCACATCGGTTGCATTGTTGAAGAAGGCAGACCCACCCGTGGGAATGGAAAACTCACTGAAGCTGTGGAACAAATTGCTGCCTCGTCTCGCGCCACCGTCAATTTGAACGTTTGGATTGCCCGTGACCTGCGATCGCTCCCCCACAGGCAGTGTGTTATCAGGCACAACTTGAGCCGCGATCGCTGGAGCATATAACAACGCACTCAAAATGCTGCTTGTCAAAATCCCTACGTTCAAGTGCGATCGATTCATTTTGTTACCTCTATTACATTGTTGTGAGGAGGGAACCTCTTGGTGCGATCGCTCAAGTCAGCATAAAGAACGCGATCGCATCAGACCAGGCAAGATCAGTAAATTAGCATGATTGCGTCAATGTGTAGTTGTCCTTTGGTTCATACTCGACTACCAACTTTAGTTGGAGCCAGGTTGCCATTTTGAGATGGATTGCTTCATCGATCGCGTGTTGGCAAGAAATGTGAACTCCAAGTGGACGACAAGTGAGCATCCATTGCCTATAGTCAACTCAGGCGCAAAGGGGGCTAAGATATGGAATCACCGGACACAGCAAGCAAGAATCAGATAGCCGCACAACCGGATATACAAAATCCAAAATCCACTGTGGGACTTCAGAATAACCACAAACTTGATCAGTCTGGAGAAACGCATTCACCTGAAACAGGGCTGCAAGCGCCAAACACAGTGGAAAAGAACCGGGAGATTCGGCGGCGGTTACTTCCGGTTGGCGTGCTATTCGTTGCTTTTATGCTTTGGGGTGTGTTTGGTAAAATCCCCAATCAGGCTGAAGGACGGGCAGCCATTTTGATTCCTCGCTCCAGTGTTGCGATCCAACCGCGTGAAGGGGGGCGGATATTGGCGTTAAATATTCGACCGGGTGATGCGGTTAAGAAGGGACAGGTGTTGGCAACAATGGAATTCCCTGAACTGGAAACCGAATTACAGGACAAGCGCGATCGCCTTGCAGATCTCAAAGCGCAGAATAATCAAATTGGCTCGGTTCAAAATAATCGCAGTCAGCTCAATGCAAGTGCAGTAGAAGAGAAGAATCAGGCAAACTTGCGTCAGATTGAATCACTGCGGGTGCAACTGGTGAGCAACCAGAGCCAACGAGAAGCATACCTCGATCACCTTAAAAACTTGCGTAATTTTAAAGTGTCTACAGACGAGCGGCTATCCGCATACGACGATCTAGCAAAAGAGGGTGCGGTGCCTCGAATTGGCTTTCAACCTTATTTCTTTCAATTCAGTCAACAAGAAGTTGCCAATTCGGTGAACCAGACACAAATAGCGATCGATCGCCTCAAGGGAGAGGATGACAGCTTGAGGGCACAGATGAAAACTCTGCTGGCAGCCAATGAGGCATTGGCAACCGAAAAGCGCGGCATAGACCTTGAGGATACCGTCAGTGATGTCACTCGGTATAACGCGATCGCCGACCAACAACGCGATATTAACACCTTACAAGCTAGAATTCGTGCCGATAGCCAGGTGGTCAGTCTTTATAACGGCAAAGTGGAGGAAATTTCAGTCAATTCAGGGGAAGTCCTGCTTCCGAGTGGTCGCATTGGCAAGTTAGCAGTCGAAAACCCCAACGCTAAAGTAAATGTGATCGCACTGTTCAAAGTGGGCGATGCCAAGCAGTTAGCACCCGAAATGGACATAGAAGTGATTCCCGATTTGTATGCTCGTGAACGGTATGGTGGCATTGTTGCAAAGGTCGTTGAAGTGGCTCAAAATCCAGTCACCGCCTCTGAATTATCCAGTTTGGTAGGCAGCCAGGATCTTGCAGAAAAGCTGTTATTGGGACGAGATAAGGACGATCGCGATAAACCCCAACCGATCAACGCCAGCGTGACCAAGGTGATCTTGGAACTGCAAACGGACTCTCATACGCCCAGCGGCTTTCAGTGGACTGAAGGCAAGGGAGCACCCAGAGCCATTACAGACGGAACCACTGCTGATGTTAAGGCTGTGATTGAGGAGCGATCGCTCTTCAGTTACTTAACGCCCGCTTTTCGTTGGATTACAGGCGTATACGGACAGTAATGTTTACTTCAAATGAGTCAACCACTGATTGGGGTGTGGGGTGTGGAGTGTGGGGTGTAGTGAATGCAAATGAGAATCGCTGTAGTTGGAGTAAATAACATCGACTTTTGTAGGTTGGGTTGAGTTTGCGAAACCCAACATCTGCGGGGGTGTTGGGTTACCCTGCGGGAAGCAAGCTACATACTTCAACCCAACCTACGCAGGTTATTTAATTCGCGATCCTAACTAATTTTTAATTGGAGTTTTAGATCATGCAACAGTCTAAGAGACGTACAAAATGGTGGGTTTGGTGGTTGAAGTGGTGGGTGGTTGCTGCTGCGATCGTATTTATCTTGATGATCTTCAGTGAACCGCCCCAGCTCTGGTTCTGGTTGGTTACATTTTTCGCACTGCTTCTCTATTCCATTGAACGCGCCATCAACGAGTAAATTAATTTTGGACACTCAACACTCACTGATTATCAAACAGGGAATAAAATTCTCCCTCGGTGCCGCTCTGTTAGGGAGCTTTTTCTGGCATCGGGCAGATGTATTGGACAACTATGTTTATCCGACTTTCGGCTATGTCTCTGTCCTGATTGAACCTGCCGCCGGAGGCGCAATTATTGCGGGTTTGGGGCGGATTGGCGGCAGTGCCCTGGGTGGATTCATCGCCGCTGTCTTGTTGAGTGCCTTTGGGATCTATGGCTCAGGCATGTTTATCATTCCACCCATTACCTTCATCCTATCCGCCTTAATTTGTGAAACTTACCGCTGGCAGGCAGCCTATTCTCAAGCGACATTGATTGGAACGCTGATTGCCATGAGAGCACTCGGAACATCCAATCAGCAGGATATATGGTTGTATCTAAAATCGCGTCTCCTTGATAACTGGGTTGGCGTTGCTGTGGGAATTGCCGTCACCCTATTGTTTTGGCCACAGGATACGCGCACTGATTTAAACAAAAACTTGAATCAGTTTTTGCAAGGCGTATCCTGTTCGTTTCAAGGCATCGTGAATCAGTATGCCACACCGCTTCAGTTAGAGAATGCGGAAAATAATCATGCTCCCGTTCTCCCCGTCTCCACAACGCCATCTTTTCTGCTCAATCAATTAACCAAAAATATCCAAGCCAGCCTGACGACTTTGACAAAAGCCGCGTCTGAATTTCAGAGTCAAGCTCTTACTGAGGAGAATTGGAGTGCTATTTTAGCGAGTCAAAATCAACTTTTGCGACAATTGGCAGACATGTTGGTGCTTGCGGATCAAGATCAGCAAACATTAGCGCACCAGTTTCGGGTTGAACTCAATCAGTTTGCGTGTCATTTAGAAAAAAGCTGTGATGCGTTGAGTACGATTGCCAATTCATCCAATGATTCCAATGATGCTCTCTCTGAAATAGAGCAAGACTTAGCCATCATCAAAGATAAATGCAATCACCTGCGCTCTAGCGGAGAAATCAGCCAATACAACATCTCCGAAACATTGCAATTCTTTCAATTGCTCCAGCTTCTGACTCAATTTACTCAAGAGTTACGATCGCTCCAAAAGCGATTGCTCTATAAAGCGAATGTTGCTGCAACCCATCAGCGCAGGAGGCTGCTGACCTTCCCGAAGCGCACGTCCATATCCATGAAGCGGGTGATCGAAATTGTGGGGATGGGCATCGCGGTCGGAATGGCGCTCGCAATTATTCACCATATCGATTTCCCCTATCCTTCTGCCTATCAGCCAGCGGCTGATGTGATTGTTGTTGGCATCATTGTATACCTCGTTCAGCCGACACGGGGAAGGGGGATCGCGGTTATTCTAGCCGCCGCCATTTGTCTCACGCTCAGCAACTTGTTTATCTATCTCCTGGCGATTTCCTTTGGCTTTAATCCCATCACCTGCTCTGTGGTTTACTTTTTGATGTATGTCAGCAGTGCCTTATTAGGATTTACCCCGGTTGCTCGTATAAGTGCCATTGTTGCAGCCGACACGCTCTCAAAAGACATCTTCCCCTTCTTTTATGAGGCAATGGCAGCGTCGGTAATTTCCGTTCCCTGTGGCATGTTGATTGCTTTCTTAATTACAATCGTATTCATGGGTGGCTCTTCTGCCAATAAATTAGAAAAAAGTTTTGCTCAAACCTTTAAGCAACTTGGACAACTGTATCAATCTCTGTTAACAACGTATCTTCAGGGTGCAACTCCATCGTTAGAAATCACTCAACTGCAAGCAACCCTGGAGAAGACGATCGCTCAACATCCAAAGGGGTTAAAGATTGCGGGTCTTGAGGAAGGTTCGGGTGGAATGGCAACCAAGCATAAACATCTGTGGAATTTCTTGCTGAGTTACGAACAAACGCTGTTTGCCCAACTGGGAACATTAGCAGATGAATTGTCACAACCGATGCCTGATGCCATCCGGCAACAATATTTATCAGAACTTCAGGCGATCGCCCAGCAAACGATCGATACGTTTAATCAACTATCGGCAACAATTACAGCGCCAATGATTCTTCCCTCTTCTCAAACCGCATCCTTAGTTCGGGAAATTGAGTCGATTGAACAGCAGCTTTTGAGTCAACGGGTTGAAAGTCGCAGCTATCCCCTGGAGCAATTAATCGCCTTCAGTTCAGCCTTTATGACAATGAAAGCGATCGCCGGCAATCTGAACCGAATCAGTCAAACGTTGCCAACCTATGCCCAGTAAACAGGACAGAATGAACCTTCATCCCTGGTTGACTGACAAATTTTTTAGCAAGTATTTGAACCCGCCTTGCACTGCAAGTGCGGGCTAATGGCAGAAAGTCCTCTCAAGAGGACTAGGCAGTGTTTTAAAACCCTTTGGGTCGGTTCCTTGCCTCTTGGTGATCCCCCTAAATCCCCCTTCAAAAGGGGGACTTTGAACAATCTAGCTCCCTCCTTTTTAAGGAGGGTTGGGGAGGATCGAGGGTTTTAAAACACGCCCTAGGAGTAACTTACAACCCGGTTTAACGGGTTTCGCACTATTAGCCCGGATTTTAATCACGGGCGGGTGGGCAACGAAGCTACCAGCCTTTCAAGACTTTTGTCAGGCAATCAGCCTTCATCCTTTATCCTTTCCACTATAACTTGCAGATAACTCATCAATCCTGCCTGGATATTGTTTGATTTACATTGAAAACTAGAGATACAGTTTCTCATTGCTCGGGAAGTACACAATGAGCTATTGCTGCTCTGTAGGGCGTTCAAGGCATCTTGCCTTACACAGTTTTTTCTTACACGATTTTTAGTGATATAGCACTTTTCATCTCAGTGATATGCACCTGATTCACTTGACTCCTTGACTTTCTCAATTTGAGATGTACTTCACTCAAATGTAAATGGCTATACTCACCTCACTTGAGAGATTCCATGAACAATTTTGAATTCACTGCGGTCATTGCTATCGCTTCTATTTTGGCAGGTTTACTGGGTGCTTTGACCGGGTTAGGTGGAGGTGTTGTAGTTGTGCCACTCTTGACACTGGGATTGGGCGTAGATTTGCGCTATGCGATCGGCTCTGCCTTAGTGTCTGTGATTGCCACTTCGTCTGGAGCCGCGATCGCCTACGTCAGGGAAGGATATAGCAATATCCGGGTCGGGATGTTTCTGGAAGTTGCCACGACGTTTGGAGCCGTCACGGGGGCATTGATTGCAGCAAAGGCTCCGACAAAAGTGATTGCAATCATCTTCGGAGTGGTGTTGTTAGCATCCGTTTATTTAAGCAATCGACCGCATCGTTCACAAGCGGTTGCTCTGCCGATCGATCCTCTGGCAACTCGCTTAAAGCTTGATAGCAGCTACCCCACTCTAGAGGGCGAACAGTCCTATCACGTTCAGCATGTTCCCGGTGGGTTTGTGGTGATGCTAATTGCAGGCGCGCTTTCTGGTCTGCTCGGTATTGGGTCTGGAGCATTAAAGGTATTGGCGATGGATCAGGTGATGCAACTGCCGTTTAAGGTGTCTACGACCACGAGCAATTTCATGATTGGGGTGACAGCCGCTGCCAGTGCTGGTATTTATTTCAGCCGGGGTTACATTGATCCAGGATTGTGTATGCCTGTGCTGTTAGGGGTATTGATAGGCGCATGGGGTGGAGCCAAAGTGTTAGTTGGCGCGAAAGTGACTGTGCTGCGAGTGATCTTTAGTATCGTCCTACTCGCGATCGGTATTGGGATGATTTATAACGGCATCACAGGAAGAATTTGACATGACAAGTACACGTCGATGGACAGACCAGCAGGTGGAAATTACGATCAGTGTGCTCTTGCGGGTGGGAGTTACGTTAGCAGCCGCGATCGTGATTATCGGTGGCATTCTGTACCTGATTCATAACGGCAACAAGTTTCCTGAAGATCACATCTTTCGAGGAGAACCGGCTGACTTGCGCCAAATCCCTGGAGTGCTTAAAGATACGTTGGCACTGCGAGGGCGAGGCATCATTCAACTTGGTATTTTGCTGCTGATTTTGACTCCAGTGGCACGAGTTGCCTTTTCAGTCTTTGCTTTTTGGCAGCAGCGCGATCGCCTCTACATCACCGTCACGTTGATTGTGTTGGTGATTCTCATTCACGGTCTTCTCACCACAGGGTAATTTGAACGAATTTCAAAACAGGAGGAAATAATGCAACCATTACTGAAGAAATCTACAGTGCTGTTGGGTTTGACAACGTGTGTTTTAGCGAATTTTTGCTTACCTGCCAGGGCTGATTCCACGGCTGGCTTATTGCTCACTTTAAAGTGCCAAAGTGATTACACCGTGAATGTTTGGCAACGGTATGGCTCTAAGGAACTGCTATATCGCGGTACAGGACCGCTAGGAGATTTGAGCTTAGGTAAAGGAAGTAGAGAGAATACCGGAGCTGCTCAAGTGTATAAGTTTAGGACTGGTGATTATGCATATCAAGTTCTTGCCGGACGGGGAGACCATCGGCAACGGGGGATGCTAGAGGTGTTCAAGAATGGTCGCTCGATCGTGAGTCAAGCGTGTACACACGACGGGTAAATCAGGTTGATTACCCACACCCCACATCCTACACCCCACACCCTTCCCCAGCTTGTACTGTGCTCAACAGAGAATTGCCATATTGATCCGAATCAGTTTGTGTTTCTTAATTCATTCAAGGAGATCGATCCATGACAGACAAGCATGAAGTTGTAAGCCTTTTTCCATCCCATGTTGAGGCAGAAACCGCTGTGATAGACCTGCAAAAAGCAGGCTTCGACGTGCAAAAAATTTCCATCATTGGCAAAGACTATCAAACCACTGAACACGTTCGTGGCTTTTTCACCTGGAAAGATACGGCGAAGGCTGGAGCTGGAGAAGCAGGCTACTGGGGCAGCTTCTTTGGTGGGTTGTTTGGCATTCTCACCGGAGTTGGTTTGCTCTTTGTGCCAGGAGTCGGTCCTGTCATTGTTGCCGGACACGTTGCTGGAGTGCTGGCAGGCTGGATTGAAGGACTGATCATCGGTGGCGTAGGGGCTGCTGTTGCTGGAGGATTGGTTGGTGCTCTCGTGGGGTTGGGAATTCCTAAGGAGAAAGCCTTGAAGTATGAGACAGAAATCAAAGCTGGCAAGTTTGTGGTCATTGCTTCAGGAACGGATGCGGAGATTGAGCAAGCGCAACAGATTCTCAAAAATGCGGGTCATCCAGTCAGTGAAACAGTTCCTGTTTAACCCGATCGCCATCTTACAGGGGTTACTGCTTGAGTAAGCTACAGTCCTATGACGACGGGTATGGGGGGTAGGGTGTGGGGTGTGGTGAATGCAAATGAAAACAGCTTTATCTGAGGTTTTGTCTTTATCATGCCATTCCGGGGAGTTCAATCACTTTATCGTTCTGAAACCCTACGAAAACTCCAACGCCTGGTTCAACTGGGCGATAGCTCTTTCATGCGGTTTTCTATGAGTGCATTGATTCGTTACCAGCTATGGCTGATGGCAATTGTCTTTGGGGTGACTTTGATCATTACGATCCGGCACCCCGCTTCCTGGCTCATGATCAAGAGACAGGTCGCGATCGAGTTTTTCTCTGCGGTTGCACAATCCTTAGCAGCGTTGTTAGGAGTTTTGATTGTTTTTCTAACCGTAACCAGTCAGTTGCTCTCTCAGAAACGACTGGATTACTACCGTGCTCTACAAACGCAAATTGAGCAATTAATTTGTCTAACTTCAACGCTTCCTACCGAATTGGGAGGGTTTGACGAAATGTTAGTAGGAGCCATTAACTACCTTGTGCCCCTAAAGATGAAGGATTTCCCAATCTGGTCGTCTGTTGCTAGCGCTGAAGAAGCAGTGATACTAGAAACCTTACTGGCTAAATTTAAAGATGAATGGGCTGAAAACCAACAGCATCTTCCTTTAGCTGCTCGTCTTTGTTTGCAACAGATTTTGCTGGTTCTTAACAATATGGAGGAGATTATCGAAGGGTTTATCATGCTTTATAAGCAAACTTCAGAAATAGGAAGATTTGTTCTAGCGATCGCTCGATTGTCCTTTCTGTTGGGTCTTTCGTTATTATTTTTGTTGCTATTTGGCATTGTTGAATTGCAAGATAAGCTTCCGGATATCAGCCTGCCAATTATGGTGACTTTAGCGATCTGGGTTTTGATCGCCCTGTTGGAGTTAGTCACCGATACCTGGTTTTTCTATAAACACCTCAATGCCCCCTGGGGGCGTTCAATTTACTAAAATTGCATCATTTCTTATGAAGACATTAATTTACGCCACTCAACCATCGATTCAGCAAGCTTTAAGCCAAAAGGATTCTTTAATCGATAAAGGCGGAGAAGTTACAGTTTATATTGGCGTATCTTTGATCATTATTCTTATTGCCGCAATCGTTGGCATGTTAAGTCAACGGATCGAGCACGCTGTTCTAGCTGCATTGGGATTAAGCTTAATTCTGATTGCCTTCTTCTTTTTCACAAGTCGATAGCCTCTTTCCCGAAAAATTCTATTTAACGGTACAAACTTGAATGGTTAAAAATCTGCTGCTGTTGCACAGTTTAATGTAGATTCGCATTCACCCCACCGTGCGGCTGAACGCTCACACCCCACACCCTACACCCTACACCCTCACCTAGAAACAATGGATGAAAACACAATGAACCTACAAGGGAAAGTGGCATTAGTCACAGGCAGCAGTCAGGGCATTGGTCAAGCGATCGCCATCCACTTAGCCCAAGCGGGTACGGATATTGTGATTGATTACCGCTCTCACCCGGATGGTGCCAAAGAAACGCTGGCAAAGGTAGAAGCCGCAGGCTGCAAGGGGCATATTGTTCAGGCAGATTTAAGCATAATTGATGATGCTCGTAAGCTTGTCGCTGAAGGCGTGCAGCACTTTGGCAAGCTGGATATTCTGGTGAATGATGCTGGGGTTGATGGCAGAAATGCTGACTTTTGGGATATCACCGAAGCCGATTACGACAAGGTAATCAACGTCAATCTCAAAGGCACCTTTTTCACAACGCAAGCCTTTGTCCAGCATTTAATTCAGACAAAACGAACCGGAAAGATTATCAACATCAGTTCTGACCACGAGGAAATGGCATTCCCTCACTTCACGACCTACTGTATGAGCAAAGGGGGTGTGAAAATGATGATGCGAAACCTGGCAGTAGAACTGGGACCGCTGGGAATCACCATCAACAACATTGCGCCGGGCGCGATCGAAACTCCGATTAACACCAAACTGTTGAATGATCCAGTGAAGTTGAACTCACTCAAACAAAATATTCCGCTGGGACGCTTAGGCACACCAGAAGACATTGCGCCAATGGTTGTCTTTCTGGCATCTGCGGCGGCTGATTATGTGACTGGGGCGACGTTCTATGTGGATGGTGGACTGATTCGCAATTATCACGAGCAGTAGAAATTGACATGACTCAAGAAGAAGCCAGACTGCAAGAGGACAAAGAACGCACCGCCTACTGGAAACGCTGGGGACCGTATCTGAGTGAACGTCAGTGGGGCACCGTGCGCGAAGATTACAGCGCTAATGGAACGGCGTGGGAATACTTTCCCCATGATCAGGCGCGATCGCGGGCTTACCGTTGGGGAGAAGACGGGATTGCCGGAATTTCCGATACCCATCAGCGGTTGTGTTTTGCGATCGCGCTTTGGAATGGAGAAGATCCGATTCTCAAAGAGCGATTATTTGGATTAACCGGAAACGAAGGCAACCACGGGGAGGATGTCAAAGAGTATTACTTTTATCTAGACAATACTCCAACGCATTCCTACATGAAGTATCTCTACAAATATCCACATCGAGCCTTTCCTTACACTCAATTGGTTGAAGAGAATCGTCGTAGAAGTCGGCAAGACTTTGAATTTGAATTACTAGACACGGAAATATTTAATGACAATTGCTACTTTGATGTACTTGTCGAGTACGCTAAAGCATCACCTGAAGACATTCTGATTCAAATCAAAATTGTCAATCCAGGAACAGAAACGAGAACACTGCATCTGCTGCCAACGCTCTGGTTTCGGAATACCTGGGCTTGGGAAGTGAATCAGGAAACGCCCTGGTTGACGGTTGACCAGGCAACAGATCATTTCAGCGTCATTAAGGCAGTTCATCCCACACTGGGAACCCGATGGCTTTACTGTGATAATGTTCCCGATTTATTGTTTACGAATAATGAAACAAACAACGATCGCCTGTTTGGAGCCAGCAACGCCTCACCCTATGTCAAAGACGGCATCAACGATTATCTCATTCACAATCGCAAAGATGCCATTAATCCCAGTCAAACCGGAACAAAATGCTCGGCACATTATCAGTTGTCGATCGCTCCGGGTGCCACGCAGACAGTACATCTGCGACTGAAAGACTCCCAGGTTGCTGTCCATAATGGTAATGCCCCTGATGGTAACACCACCAGCTTGTTTGGCTCAGAATTTGAGACCATCTTTCACGATCGCCAACAAGAGGCAGATGAATTCTATCAGCGCATCTGTCCGTTGCCAATGGCCGAAGAGATGCGATCGGTACAGCGACAGGCATTTGCTGGAATGTTATGGAATAAGCAGTTTTATCATTACGTGGTACATGATTGGCTGAATGGCGATCCGACAGAACCGACACCTCCAGTGGAACGGAAACACGGTAGAAATCATGACTGGACGCATCTCTATAACGATGACGTACTTTCCATGCCTGACAAATGGGAATATCCCTGGTTTGCATCGTGGGATCTCGCCTTTCACTGCATTCCTCTGACGATGCTCGATCCAGAGTTTGCTAAACGTCAGCTCAGTGTCTTGACGCGAGAGTGGTATATGCATCCCAACGGGCAACTGCCTGCCTACGAGTGGGCGTTTGGCGATGTCAATCCTCCCGTTCACGCCTGGGCAGCCCTGCGAGTCTATCAGATTGAGCAAAAAATGTATGGTCGCACCGATCACCCCTTTCTGGAACGAGTATTCCAGAAACTACTGCTCAACTTTACCTGGTGGGTCAATCGCAAAGATGTCGAAGGCAATAACGTCTTTCAGGGTGGGTTTTTAGGACTGGACAACATTGGCGTGTTCGATCGCAGTGCGAAACTGCCCAATGGCGGCTATATCAATCAGGCAGATGGCACAAGCTGGATGGGCATGTACTGCCTGAATATGTTGGAAATTGCGTTAGAGCTAGCCAAAGAAGATGCAACGTATGAAGACATTGCCAGCAAGTTTTTTGAACATTTTCTCTATATTGCTGATGCCATTGATGGAATCGGTGAAGCCAATCTATCCTTATGGGATGAGACAGATGGATTCTATTATGACGCATTGCACATCCCCGATGGTCGGCATTTCCTGATGAAAGTACGCTCAGTCGTCGGGCTAGCTCCCTTGTTTGCCGTTGCTGCTCCAGAACCGGAAATACTCGAACGGTTCCCTAAGTTCAAACAACGGACTGAGTGGTTTATGCAACATCGCCCTGACTTAACCCAAAATGTGACTTGGGAAACAGGAGGTGTAAAGGGTAGGATTCTACTGGCGATCGCAGGAGAGAGTCGATTACGGCGTATCCTTGAAACAATGCTGGATGAGAACGAATTTCTGAGTCCTTATGGGATTCGCTCCTTGTCTAAATTCCATGCCAGCAATCCCTATGTTCTACGAGTTCACGGCAACGAGTATCGCGTTGATTATAACCCCGCAGAATCCACCACAGGCTTATTTGGCGGCAATTCTAACTGGCGCGGTCCTGTGTGGTTTCCCATCAATTTCTTGATCATTGAGTCGCTACAGAAATATCATCACTACCTCGGTGATGAGTTTAAGGTGGAATGTCCCACAGGTTCCGGTCAGATGATGACGCTCTGGCAAGTGGCAAATGAGTTATCGCAGCGATTAATTCGGACATTCTTAAACGATGCTGGAAAACGCCCCGTCTATGGCGGCATGGAGACATTTCAAACCGATCGCCACTGGCATGACCTGATTTTATTCCATGAGTACTTTCACGGCGACAACGGCGCAGGCATTGGGGCAAGTCATCAAACTGGTTGGACAGGTTTAGTGGCAAACCTGATTCAGCAGTATGCGGAACATCATCCTAGGCAGTGCTTTAAAGCCTTCGAGTCTTTTCCTTGACTCTTGGTGATCCCCCTAAATCCCCCTTTTTAAGGGGGACTTTGAGTGGTTCGGCTCCCTCTTTTTTAAGGAGGGTTGGGGAGGATCAAGGGCTTTAAAACACGCCCTAGCCCTCAAGGTTCTGAGCAGACTGCACAACAGACTCTATCGTAGGAAGGTGACACATTATGGCACTCGCTCCGAATCAACTTCCCCTGATTGATCAAGACGATTACCATCTCTTACAACAACTTCGAGAGCGAGAGCCTTCCCAATTTTCACCCCATACAGGTTTGACTTTGGGGATGCGCCTCTCAGATGCAGTTGCTGCAACCGTTGGCTCCTGGCGGTTTATTACCATTCAAAGTGGAATTCTGGTGATCTGGATTGGATTGAATATTACGGCGTTTGTGCAACGCTGGGACCCCTATCCGTTCATTCTGCTGAATCTAGTGTTGTCGTTTCAGGCAGCTTATACTGCACCCATCATTATGATGAGTCAGAATCGGCAGGCAGACATCGATCGCCAGAGCGCTAGACGTGATTACGAAATCAACATGAAAGCAGAATTGGAGATTGAATTGTTGCATGATAAGTTCGATCGCCTGGAACGGACTGATGCACAGGGATTAGCCGATATTGTCAAAGCGATTCAGAACCAGAAAGAGCAACTCGATCGGCTAGAAGCCCTGATTACAGCGCAAGCAGATGTGTCTTCTCGTTCTGAACAATGATGATTTAATGTTCAATTCAGCGCCTATAGAATTTCTTGATCAAGAATGTTCTTCTAATCATTTATTCCATGATTCGCTTTGTGCTAGTGAGTGTTCTCACCTTTGTATGTGTTGTAGGTTGGCTACCAGCAGCAAGGTCGTATGACAGTTTTGATGCCAATAAAATTGCTCAATTGCCCTCCATACCAACACCTGCGACTCCATCTCAGCCTAATCTGCCAGTAGGAGTTGTACGACTGGGAAATATTGAAATAACTCCAGTGACTTTTGACGGTCAGCAACTCTTCACCATTGCCTCACCGACCGTTTTAAATCGAGATAAGCCAGGAAACCAAATTCCAGTGGAAGTGCGTGCTCAGCAAGCTGAGGATAACTTAAATCGGATCATTGGCAGTAACAACCTGCAACTCACGCTAAAAGGAATCGTGAGCAGTACTGCTTATAACTCCGAAACCCTAAAAATTTACGTTGCCAAACTGAACAGTGAAACAACGATTCTTGCCAGGGATGAAACTCACCCGTTACCTCTGCCAATCTTGAGTGTGATTGATGCCGATGCTACATATCAAGGAATTCCCATCGAACAGATTGCAAATTCCTGGCGGGATGTGATCGATCGCCAGATCCACCAGGCATTGCTAGAACGTTCTACACCGCATCTGGAGTATCAAATCTTGAAAGCAGTCCTCATTCTCTTCAGTATGATTGCTGGAGGTTTTGGGCTGCGCTTACTGCGAAAGCTACTGCGAACCCGAGATAAAGCAATTAAGGCGCAACAAGAAGTTGAAGCTGCATCCAGTCAAACTTCAAAACCAACGGCGGTGGAGGATAATCCGGCTGTACAGCGATTGACCGTTTTGAGTGAATTGCGGCATCAATCCACCCTTGAAAGACAACGCAGAGTGATTACACTACTGAAGTGGTTAGTTTTCTGGGGGCAGATGGTCCTTTGGGTCGGAGGTACGTTCCTGATTCTGTCACTGTTCCCGTGGACGAAGCCGCTCTCATGGGATGTACTCAGTTTACCGCTCAAGTTATTAGGAATTTGGTTTATCGTCGGATTGAGTCATCGGGTAGCAGATGCTTTGCTCACCTGGCTGGAGCAGTTTTGGAACCAGTCTCACCTATTAGCCACTGAGGATGAACAGCGCGAATCTTTGCGAATTGCAACGACCGTGAATGCACTCAAGGGCGTGAAAATAGCGGTAGTGTATGCGATCGCACTGATTTCGGGACTGTGGATATTGGGGGCTACGCTTAATTCCATCCTCGCGGTGAGTGGCTTGATTGTGGTCGCAGTATCGCTGAGTGTGCAGAATCTTGTGAAAGATTTGATCATCGGCTTTCTGATTTTATGGGAAGACCAGTTTGGGATTGGAGATATCATCGTTGTCCAGAACACAGTCGGACAATGTGCGTCAGGTTTGGTTGAAAATCTCAATCTCCGCATTACTCAGATTCGCAATGATGAAGGACACTTAATTACAATTTCCAATAGCACCATCGTCCAGACTGAAAATATGACTCGCAGTTGGTCGCGGGTTAATTTTGTGATTGAGGTTGCTGAAACTATGGAGGTGAATCAGGCGATCGCGCTCATTCAAAATGTTGCCTACACCCTGTACGAAGAGCAAGAATGGCGAGAGCAGATTCTCGAACCGCCTGAGATTTTAGGGGTTGATGAAATCTCTGCTACAGGGATGAGCATTCGCGTCTGGATCAAAACAAAACCCGCTCAGCAATGGCGCATCGAGCGGGAACTCCGCCGTCGCGTTCGGATGGCACTCGATCAGCATCGGGTAGCGATCTGCCAAGCTCAACCAGAATCTTTGGATAAAACGTCTTAACTTAGGCGATTTCTAGGAAAGTTTATACCCGCGAATTGTAGGGGCAAAGCATTCGGCAATCAAACTCAGCCATCATCAACAATTCTTGTATCCGAATGCTTCGCCCTCACACCAATCTCGCGATCGCAAATCAATCCCGTGATCACAACTGCACATCACGATCGTGCATCAAACAGCGATCTCAAAACCTTGTTGGGTGAAGCATTCGGGCGGCAATTAACGGCAATCGCCCAATTTCTCTACCGAATGTTTCGCCCCTACAGTTGAACATCCTGAAACCCAATGCCAATCTTGGCTACCGTCAATCTTCATAACTTGCGACTTAACCATACAAACTTGAGTGGTCAAGACTATAACAACATTGCATAGTATAAAAAGTTTTTCCCAAGCATCATGAGTAAACCGATGCGGATGATGACAGCGTTACGGCAACACTTGCCAGAATATTTGATGGAAGCTTGGGGGTTGGGAACGTTTATGGTGGTAGCAGGAGTAGTGTGCACATTGCTCTTTTCGCCGCATTATCTGCTGTCTAACTTTGCGGCTAACCCCTGGATGCAGCGCACGTTAATGGGGCTAGGCATGGGGTTGACCGCGATGGGAATCACCTACTCTCCCTGGGGAAAACAATCTGGGGCGCATATTAATCCTGCGGTATCGCTAGCCTTTTACAGATTGGGGAAAATACAGTACTGGGATATGGTTTTTTATATTGTGTTTCAGCTTATTGGCGGGCTAATTGGTGTTTTGATCGTTGCACTTTTGCTGAAGCAAGCCTTTATCGATTCTCCTGTTCAATATATTGTCACGGTGCCGGGTGCAGCAGGCGTTGTAGTTGCTTTCATCGGTGAATTCACCATTGCAGCCATGATGATGGGAATGGTGCTTTATAGCACGAATCATCCCAAATTAGCCCCTCTGACCCCTGTTTTCTCAGCGTGTTTGATCACCTCTTTTGTCATTTTTGAATCTCCTCTGTCTGGCTTCAGCATGAATCCGGCTCGTACCGTTGCTTCTGCACTGCCCGCTGGCGTTTGGACTGCTATCTGGCTTTATTTCGTGGCTCCGATCGCGGGAATGCTCACAGCCGCTCAAGTCTATTTAGCGATCAGAGGCAAGCACAACATTTTCTGTGCCAAGCTCTATCATCATCCCCATTACCGTTGCATTCACTGCGGTTGGAAACTAGGGAAAAGGGTAAAGGGTAAAGAGTAAAGGGTAAAGGGCTGAAACTCTGGTATTTCCTTTTTGCCCCTTCCCCTTTGCCCCCTTATCCGAAAAATATTGGTGCTAAAACTACTTTCTGATTTCTGAACCATTTTTATCAAAGAAAGGCAGAGGGCAGAGGGCAGGAGGCAGAAGGGATAAATCCTTTCCCTGATTGCCCGAACCATCTGCGCGACCAGAGGGAACAAGGGTTTACGACCCTCACCAAATTTCTAATTTGATGGCCCTCGTCATGGCTGGTTTTGAATCCTCATCTGTAGCTTGCTTCCCATAGGGTACGAAACCTTCTGCCCTCTGCCTCCTACCTTCTGCCTTCTTCAACGACATTCAATGGAGCAATCAAACCGATGATAACGACTACAGAACACTATGATGTGATTGTGATTGGTACGGGTGCTGGCGGCGGAACACTGGTGCATCGGCTTGCGCCCAGTGGAAAAAAAATTCTGGTTTTAGAACAAGGACAGTTTCTCCCGCGAGAGAAGGCGAATTGGAGTGCGACGGAAGTTTATGTCAATGAGCGCTACCACGTCCATGACCAGTGGTATGACAAAGACGGACACGCCTTTCGACCGCAAATGAGCTATTGGGTGGGTGGCAACACGAAAGTGTATGGTGCTGCCCTATTGCGACTGCGGGAACGGGATTTTGAGGAAGTGTTGCACAAAGATGGAATCTCTCCAGAGTGGTCTTTGAAGTACAGCGACTTTGCCCCCTACTACCTTCAGGCAGAGCAACTGTACAACGTGCATGGAGAGCAGGGGGCTGACCCGACAGACCCGCCTCGCCAAAACCCCTATCCGTATCCGCCCGTCAGCCAGGAGCCCCGGATGCAGGAAATTTTTGATGGATTGAAACAGCACAAGTTACAACCGTTTCCATTGCCTGTGGGAATTAAGCTAAATGAACGCAATCCCAGCCAGTCGGAGTGCATTCGTTGTGATAGTTGTGATGGGTTTCCCTGTCTGGTACATGCTAAGGCAGATGCCGAGGTGAATGGCATTAATCCGGCGTTGAATTCTGCCAATGTGACGTTAAAAACAGGTGCAAAAGTATTGCGGTTACACACCAGTGAATCAGGACGAGAAGTCACGGGCGTAGAGACAGAAATCGAGAATCAAACCTATCTGTTTAAGGGTGATATTGTGGTTGCGGCTTGTGGGTCGATTAACTCTGCGGTATTACTGCTGAGTTCTGCCAACGATCGCCATCCGCGTGGTTTAGCAAACCGTTCTGATCAGGTGGGACGCAACTATATGAAGCATCTGACGACGGCAATGGTTGCTCTGACTGCCAAGAAGAACCTTTCTGTGTATCAAAAGACGATCGGTGTGAGTGATTTCTATTGGGGTGAAGCAGGGTTTCCCTATCCGATGGGTTTTATTCAAAATACGGGAAATGTTTTGCCCGACATGATTCCGGCAGAAGCACCGTCCTTGCTGGCTTCCCTGCTCAAATTTGCCGCTAAGGTTGATCTGGATCTAAAACCACAGTATCAACTGGCAGCGAACCATTCAGTCGGATGGTGGTTTCAAACCGAAGATTTGCCCAATCCGATGAACCGGGTTCAGGTCGTCGGAGAACACATTCATCTAGATTACACTCCGAATAATCTTGAAGCGCGCGATCGCCTGATTCACCGATGGACTGAGACACTGAAAGCGATCGATCAGGCTGATCACATGATGCCATTCAGTCTCTATCCCCGCAATGATATGCCGATTCAGGTGATGGGTCATCAGTGTGGCACTTGCCGCTTTGGTGAAGATCCTGATAGTGCGGTACTGGATCTAAATTGTCGAACCCATGAGATTGAAAATCTCTATGTAGTGGATGGTAGCTTCTTCCCTTCCATTGCCGCCGTCAATCCCACTCTGACAATTATTGCCAACGCCTTGCGGGTTGGAGATCACTTGCTCGATCGCCTGAAATGAGGCGTGTATTCTTTCACCTTTTCGCCACCAAAACCGCATAACTTTCGCTTAAGTGTACAAACTTGAGTGGTCAAGAATCGGATGCCATTTCATAGTATAGAAGAGTTTTCTAAGGCATTGAATTCTCGTTTGCAGAACGCTTAGAGTACTAGTTGTAGGTTGTAGGTTGGGTAGAGCGCTAGCGAAACCCAACGTTGCGAGGATGTTGGGTTTCATACTTCAACCCAACCTACGCAGGTTATTCAATCCACGATTCTTAGAGTTTAACCAGGCATAAACAGTGATGTACAAGGCAATAATTCCTGATTCCACAACTCGTGATCATCAAACGCTTGGGCGGATGATGCAAAGCTATGTTCAGCTTACTAAACCTCGCATCATTGTGTTGTTACTGATTACAACCGTTGCAGGTATGGCGATCGCAGCAAAAGGGCATATTGATCCTTGGCTATTGTTAATCACCCTAATCAGTGGTACTTGTGCCGCAGGAGCCGCCAATACGTTGAATTGCCTCTACGATCGCGATATTGATTATGCAATGGAACGAACTCGCCATCGTCCACTACCATCGGGACAGATTCAACCATATCAAGCCTTACTGTTTGCGATCGCGCTGACGCTGATTTCGTTTACGCTGCTGGCTGTTTTTGCCAACCTGTTGAGCGCCAGTTTAGCAATGCTTGGAATTCTCGTTTATGTGTTGGTCTACACCCACTGGTTGAAGCGCCACAGTACGCAAAATATTGTGATTGGCGGAGCGGCAGGAGCGATTCCACCTCTGGTTGGATGGGCAGCCGTCACAGGCGATTTGAGTTGGGCAGCGTGGTGTTTATTTGCGATCGTCTTTCTCTGGACACCGCCTCACTTCTGGGCATTGGCAATGATGATTCAAGATGACTATGCCAAAGTGAATGTGCCGATGCTGCCTGTGGTGGCTGGGAATGAAACCACGGCTCGACAAATTTTTGCTTATACCGTAATCCTGATTCCCATCACTCTCCTGCTCACCTATCCGCTCCAGGTAACAAATTGGTTGTACTCCAGTGTGGCGATCGTCCTTGGCAGCATTTTTGTTTATAAAGCCTGGGTATTAATGAAATCTCCCTCAGATTTGGAGTTGGCACGATCGCTATTCAAGTATTCAATTATCTACATGATGGCGCTATCAGTTGCGATCGTTATTGCTTGCTTGCCCATTCTTAATTGAACGCGACAAGGCAACCATAGTGTTAATTCATTGGTTAGATTGATTGCTGTTGTTTATCTATCCTTTTTAACATGAATTCTTCTCACCCTACCGTGATTGTCGGAGCAGGCTTTACAGGTCTCTTCACAGCCTTGCACCTGCGGCATCAGCATGATCTTCGCTCAATTATCTTGATTGATCCGCAAGAGCGATTTGTTTTCAAGCCGATGCTGTATGAGTTATTAACAGGTGAATTGCCAGAAGATACTGTCTGCCCAACGTATCAGGAATTGTTGAAAGGTAGTGACATTACTTTTGTGCAAGACAAAGTAGAGGCGATCGACCTGTCCCAAAAACGCCTCACGTTAGCCTCTGGTTTGGACTATTCCTATGATCATCTTGTTTTGACCGTTGGCAGTGTTCAGGGTTATTTAGGAACTGAGGGCGCACAAAAAAATGCCTTTGCCTTCCGATCACGAGAAAATGCGATCGCGCTGGAACGTCAGCTACGAGAGTGTTTGCAGCGTGCAAGTCAAACCAGTGATGAGGCGAAACGGCGATCGCTGCTGACCTTTGCGATCGTGGGAGCAGGTCCAACCGGGGTAGAAATGGCGGCAACTCTGGCAGATCTGTTGCCTTACTGGTACGCCAAACTGAGCGGCAATATTCATGAAATTCGGGTTGTCTTGATCAATCATGGTAAGACGATCCTTGCCGGAGATGTGAATGCGGGGTTAAAGGAGGATGCCCTCCACGCTTTCACAACTCGCACAGTCCCGGTTGAATTGATCTTAGGCGTAGGCGTGAAGTCTGTTGCTCCAGACCATCTAGAGTATCAACCTGCCAATAGTACTGAGATCAAAACGCTAGACGCCCAGACTACGATCTGGACTGCTGGGACTGCCGTGAATCCCCTGCTCCAAAGTCTCAAGTCTCAAATTCCCGCCGATCACTTGGATAAGCATGGTCTACCATTGGTTACTCCAACTCTGCAACTATTAGATTTTCCAGAAGTATTTGCCGCTGGAGATTGTGCAGATGTACAGGGGCAGCAACTACCTGCTCTGGCACAAGTGGCTTATCAGCAAGGCGCAAGTATTGCCCATAATTTGATTGCGTTTGCCGAAGGGAAACCCCTCAGCCCAGCCCATGCGAGTCTGCGAGGGACACTGATGAAATTGGGTTTGGGGAATGGGGTGGCAAACCTGTTTGATAAAGTTCAGGTGACTGGCAAACCCGGTGATCTGATCCGCAATGCCACCTATTTGGAAATGTTGCCCACGCCGCTACATGACTTTAAAGCAACGACTGAATGGCTGAAGGAAGAAACCTTCCATCGCTATCACCGACCTCAGTTAGCCTCAGAAACTCCTGCAAAACGACCACTTTCTCCCGCTGAGAAAAGAGAGCGATCGCTCGTGACCGCACTGGCGATTCTCGCGCCGATCGCCTTCCTAATTGCAGCTTATTTCGGCTTACGCACACCCCCTTCTGAACAACTTAAGCAACCGCAGCCCAATTCAACCACGCAATCAACTCCATAGTTCTGTAGCCAAGAGATATGACATGACTGTCACATTTCAACCAGAGAGATCAACATGAGAATCACTGAATCTGAAACGAGAGACCAGATAATTCACTCCAGATGGTTAACGCCGATCGCAATTTCCATGATTATCTTAGGAATGATTGCGATCATCTTTCCTTTGTTTGCCACGATTACTTCGACCTTAGTGTTTGGCTGGATCTTTATCTTCGCTGGAATTGCTCAAATCGTTTATGCCTTTCAATCTAGAGGGGCAGGTCAAATCGCGTGGAAGTTGATTCTAGGGCTTTTGTATCTTCTAGCTGGAATCTTTGTCTTAATCGATCCGCTTCAGGGAGCGTTTGCCTTCACGCTGGTTTTGGGCGTTACTATTTTTGTGCAAGGCATCATTCAAGTCTCACTCGCGTTTCAAATGCGCCGGACTTCACCAAACTGGGTATGGATGCTCGTCAGTGGTATCGCAGGAATTATTTTAGGAATTTTTATCTGGTCTAGTTTTCCGTTTAGTGCAGCTTGGCTGATTGGCACTTGGGTAGGAGTCAATTTGTTTTTTGATGGCGTTTGGATGCTAACGCTACATTCTGGGCAGTCCCAAATTCTACTTTAGCGATCGAAAATTGACAATCGCATTGTAGTTTTACCGTTGGATAAGGTACAGCCCTATCTTGCTTCAATTGTTTTCATCGTTCTATAGATAGGAGAGTATGATGCCACTGCCGCCATTAAATGATCAGAATCTTCCCTATCCCGATACCATGCATCCGGTTGTCGTTCACTTTGTGATTGCGATGGTGTTCTTTGCCTACTTCTGCGACATTGTCGGATACCTCAGCCGCAATCACCGCATGTTTGAAGTGAGCTGGTGGAATCTGGTTGTTGCCTCCATTGCTGTTTTTGTTGCAGTGATTTTTGGTCAAGTGGAAGCAGGATTGGCAGAACCCTATCCCGTTGCCCAACTGACCTTAAATTGGCATACGGTAAATGGTTGGTCAATTGCAGCTATCTTGGTTGGGATCACCGCTTGGCGCGGCATTATTCGAGTGCGCGATCCATTGAAGGTGCCTGCGGTTTACCTGGGTGCTGCTACATTTTTAATCTGTCTCGTCTGTTTGCAAATCTATCTCGGTAATTTAGTCGATTGGGTGTATGGATTGCATACGGTTCCGGTGGTTGAGGCAACGAGACAAGGGCTAATAAAATGAATCCACAATTAATCGATCAATTAAAGCAATTGGGAATTGAACTAGGGGCGAATGGATTGCCTTATCGGTTTCCATTGCATCCTAATTTTGTCCATCTGACGTTGGGATTGTTTATTATTGCGATCGCCTTCGATTTCGCCGGGACACTGTTTCCATTAGATCATCCCATCTTGAAGTTCTTCTCCATACCAGTCAGCCGATTCAATTTTTTCGACGTTGCCTGGTACAACATCGTCGGCGCCTCGGTGATTTCATTTTTCACGGTCACAGCAGGCTTTTTCGAGCTACTGCTAGCCGAACCTCCCACAGATATGAAGAGCGTTTGGGGATTGGGGGCAGGTACGACGATGCTGCTACATGGTGTGGGTGGAGTGCTGCTGCTGACCTTGATTGTGGCGATGACCATTTGGCGAGGCTACCAACGCTTTCGCTGGCGCAAAAACAATCCTCAACAGGTGCAGTGGAGTTACCTGCTGGTGGGCGTTTTCATTCTGGGGATTATGTTCGTTCATGGCACGTTAGGGGCACAGTTAGGAGCCGAATTTGGTGTCCATAACACCGCTGCTGGACTGATTCGGCAAGGCGCAAACCCCAATCAAGTGCTTCAACCTTAATTTACACACACCCCACACCCCACACCCCACTTGTCATATGCGAACATTTAACACGTTACTATTAGCGATTTGGGTTGGTGTAATCATTCTTGCCAGCCATGCAATGGGACAGCAAGCTTATAGCTGGCTCCCGATCGCCGCCGCCGCAGAGGCAGAACCTGTGGGTCATTTATTCAGCTTCCTGGTCACATTGGGAACGATCGTCTTCCTGGGTGTGATGGGAGTGCTGGTGTATTCCATTCTGTTTTACCGGGTTGGTAATAACGACAAGAGTGATGCACCTGCCATTCGGGGCAATTGGAAGCTAGAGATTACCTGGACAGTGATTCCCATTCTGCTCGTCACCTGGATTGCCAGTTACAGCTACACCATTTACCAACGCATGAACACGCTGGGTTCTCTGCCGTTGGCGCATTTGCACGTTTTGGAAGCACCCGCTTATGCTGAGACAGACAACAGCAAAATGCAGTCTGGTGAGCACATTGAGGTGATTGCCAAACAGTGGTCCTGGTCGTTTCGCTATCCTAACCGAAATGTCACCAGCACAGAATTACATCTTCCGGTTAATCAGCCTGTTCATCTAATGTTGCAGTCTGAAGATGTGCTGCATGGCTTCTATGTGCCTAACTTCCGCATTAAGCAAGACATTATCCCAAACCAGACGATCGAGTTCAAATTTACGCCCAATCGCATCGGTCAATATCAACTGCATGATTCTCAATTTAGTGGCACGTATTTCGCCCTCATGGAAGCAAGTGTATACGTTGATTCTCCGGAACAATACAGCGAATGGTTAGCTCAAGCCGCAACGCGATCGCCTGCACCCGCCGCAAATCCAGCCACATCTGAACACACTCAACCTTCCGCCATACCGTTGCGTAGCCATTGGCATACCGTTCCACCTGCCCAACCGCCTGTAGTGAACAAATAACGCACATTGTAGGTTGGGTAGAGCATTAGCGAAACCCAACGATGCGGGGATGTTGGGTTTCGTACCTCAACCCAACCTACGCAGGTTACTCAATCCTCAAGTTTCCCTTTTCCCATTCCCCTTTCCCCTTCCTAAATGAGGGTAACATGACAGAAATCTCCATTCAAACTTCTAACGAGCCTCACCAGACAACTTGGAAGCGCTACTTCAGCTTTAGCACTGACCATAAAGTGATTGGCGTTCAATATTTAGTCACCGCATTTCTCTTCTTCCTGATTGGCGGCTTGTTCGCCATGATTGTGCGTGCTGAACTGCTTACGCCGCAATTGGATGTGGTCGATCGCTCCCTTTACAACGGGCTGTTCACGATGCACGGCACGATCATGATTTTTCTGTGGATCTTTCCGGCAAATGTGGGATTAGCGAACTATCTGGTGCCACTGATGATTGGAGCGAGAGAGACAGCGTTTCCAGTGCTGAACGCGATCGCCTACTGGCTGATTCCAGTCGTCGGAATTTTGCTGCTGTTCAGCTTCTTTTTGCCCAGCGGTACGGCTCAAGCAGGCTGGTGGTCGTATCCTCCGGTGAGTATCCAAAATCCGTCAGGACACTTTGTTAACGGCGAGTTCATCTGGTTACTGGCAGTGGCAATCTCCGGGGTTTCGTCCATTATGGGTGGCGTGAACCTGGTGACGACGATTCTTCAAATGCGGGCACCAGGGATGACCTTCTTTCGGATGCCAGTGTATGTGTGGACGACGCTCAGCGCTCAACTGCTGCAATTGTTTTGCCTGCCTGCCCTCACGGGTGCAGCGATCCTACTGCTGTTCGATCTCTCCTTTGGCACAGACTTCTTCAGTCCTTTTAAGCAGGGTGATCCGGTGATCTACCAGCACTTGTTCTGGTTTTATTCCCATCCGGCTGTGTACGTGATGGCATTGCCCGCTTTCGGAGTCTTCTCAGAGGTGCTGCCTGTCTTCGCCCGCAAACCTCTGTTTGGCTATAAAACCGTCGCCGTTTCCTCGCTGCTGATTAGTGGAATCAGTACGATGGTTTGGGTGCATCACATGTTTGCCAGTGCCACTCCTAACTGGATGCGAATTGTGTTTATGGCAACGTCAATGTTAGTCGCAGTCCCGACCGGAATCAAAGTGTTTGCCTGGACGGCAACCGTTTGGCGGGGTAAGCTGCATTTTCAGACCCCGATGCTATTTGCCTTAGGTGGCGTGGCAATGTTTTTGTTTGCGGGCATTACCGGGGTGATGCTGGCTTCACTCCCGTTTGATATTCATGTCAATAATACTTACTTTGTGGTCGGGCATTTTCACTATGTGGTCTTTAACACGGTGACGATGGCAATCTATGCCGGAATCTACTACTGGTTTCCCAAAATCACCGGACGCATGTATTCCGAAGGCTGGGGCAAACTGCACTTCTGGCTCACCTTCATTGGCGCAAATCTCAACTTCTTTCCCATGCACCCGATCGGCTTACAGGGAATGGTGCGCCGCATTGCTTCCTATGACCCGCAGTACACCGGATGGAATGTAGTTGCTAGCCTGGGAGCCTTTCTATTAGGGATGTCCACCTTGCCCTTTATTGCCAACATGGTGAGTTCCTGGATGCGGGGACGCAAAGCGCCAAATAATCCCTGGAATGCCACTGGATTAGAGTGGACAACCTCCTCGCCACCCCCGATTGAAAATTTTGAGGAGATTCCCACCGTCACATCAGAACCCTATGGCTACGGTGAATCTCATCCAATACCTCTTGGTTAATGGGAAAAGGTGAATGGGAAAAGGGTTTAAGCTCAGGTATTTCCCCTTTTGCCCTTTACCCCTTGCCCATTAACCGAAACGTATTGCCCCACACCCCACACCCCACACCCTATGTCACAATCTATCAACCCAACGTCCAAACGGGATAATCTGTCTTTCGGTTTTCCCATATTCCTGCTATCGGAAAGCATTATCTTTGTCAGCTTTTTTGTCACCTATGCATTGCTCCGCTGGAAAAATCCAAATTGGTTTCCGCCCGGTGTTTCTGGATTAGACGTTCCCAGAGCAGCGATTAATACCGTTATTCTGGTTGCCAGTAGCGGAGTCATTTATCTGGCAGAACGTGCCCTCGATCGCCATAAGCTAATCAAATTTCGCCGCCTGTGGTTACTGACGATTTCATTAGGTGTAATTTTTCTCATTGGGCAGGTGATTGAATGGCGCAATATGCCCTTTGGACTGGATGCCGGGTTAGCAGGTGCCACCTTCTACCTACTGACTGGTTTTCATGGACTGCACGTTCTTACAGGCGTAATTTTGATGCTGTATATGTATTTCCGCTCACTGGCTCCCGGTAATTACAGTGCTGGACATCAGGGCGTGAGTGCAGTTTCACTATTTTGGCACTTTGTTGATATCATCTGGATCATCTTATTTCTGCTGCTCTACATCTGGTAAGTAAACAGGCATAATCGTTTGTAGGATGGGTTGGCGGTAGCGTAACCCATGCGGGAGTTGGGTTTCATGCTTCAACCCAACCTATAGCCGTTTTATATTTAATTCCACCGCCCTACTTAGCAGCAACAATGGGTTTATTTTTATAGAACCACTCGATCAGTCTGTTAAGTTCAACCTTAAGATGGCTATCTTCGCTGGAAAATCTAGTTTTAAAGACGTAAACTACTATTAAGTAAGATTCATTAAGTCACACTTGCAAATAGTCACAGCAACTAATTCAATTTGCTGTTTAGCTTTTACTTCTAACAATTCAAACTTTTTGATTAGTATTAATCAATTAGCGATGATTTGACATTCAATATATCACTAAATAGGAGTCTTATCCCATGGACTTCCCTGCATCGATCGATACCGCAGCTTACGAAACCGTTGCTCCGACAACTCAAGCATCGAGTCAGTGCAGCTTAGTCAATGCTGTAAACCAGACAAGTTATTTGGGGAATTTGCTGTTCTTTTTAATGCTTGGTTGCCTCTGTTTTAGGTGGTGGCATCGAAAGCAAAGTAAGCAACAGGTATCGGATGATCATCGCCAGCAAATTGAACGTCTAGAACGAATTTGGAAAATGAGATCTCATCAAGAGCCTTAAGATGATTTAAACAATTCTCATTAGCCCTTTTCCCCTTTCCCTTTCCCCCTTCCCCTCTTTACAGAAATCCAGGAGAAACAATAATGCAACTTGGTGTCATTGGTCTAGGGCGCATGGGTGTAAATATCGTTCGGCGACTGCTGCGAAACAAGCATGAATGTGTCGTGTTCAACCGCACACCAGAGAAGGTGAAACAGTTGGCATCAGAGGGAGCGATCGCCGCCTACAACCTGGATGATTTTATTCAAAAGCTCGATAAACCCCGTGCCATCTGGCTGATGCTGCCTGCTGGAGACTCCACTGAGCAGATGGTCAAAGCATTGGCTGAAAAACTCGATTCAGGTGATATTTTAATCGATGGCGGTAACTCTTACTACATTGACGATATTCGCAGGGCAAAGAATCTGGCGCAGAAGGGCATTCAATACCTGGATGTGGGAACTAGCGGCGGAGTGTGGGGTTTGGAACTGTCCGATATTGCCGAAGTCTGGCGATGGGGCAGTGTCGCTGCCTCCTGGTTGTTAGATCTGACAGCGATCGCCATGCTGCAACAGCCCGATTTGGCAAACGTTAAGGGTCGCATCTCGGATTCGGGTGAGGGACGCTGGACAATTTGAAACTTGAAGGAGAAAAAATATGTTGAGTAAACAGAAATGGACAATTCCTATCATCAGTGCTGCAACTATCGGCGTTGCGATCGCCATGATGCAACCTGTTCAAGCTAAAGATGCGATCGTTACTGCTACTTCAATCAAGCAGGCTCCTTATAGTCAGGTGTTTCGCACTGGTTCAGTCTATGCCGTGAGAGACCATGATTATAAGGGAAGTGAACCTCAGATCGGTGTATCGACTCTGTGGAGTAAGAACCTAGCGCGTGGAACTCTTTCGCTTGGTGTTCGTTACTGTGTGCCTGAAAGTGTCATGGTTGGCTCTAGCGCTTCTCTAGCAAAGTTGGTGCTGCTCAAGAACGATCAACCTCTGGTCACGGTTGATCAACCGATTAAAGCAACTCCCAGTTATCAACGAGTGGTTCAAAGTGCCTCTGTCGTTCCCGACTTTGGCTTTTGGGTTCCTGACACCTCTTGGGGCAACGGTGCTTTTTGGGATGATATTGACGAGCCTTTCTGGTCGAATACCACTGCGCTTCCGTCTGTAACTTGTAACGCAGGTAGCAGCCGATTTGATCTTGCTCCACTGACGAGCGCGATCGCCCAGCTTCCAGATCAAACGCTGCAAATGCAGTTGGTTTTCAGCAATGGTGCAACCAGTCAATGGAAGTTAGGGCAAAAAACGGTGCAGGCGCTCAAAAATTTACTGGCTGTTCGCCAAACTTCACCCAGCACCTCTCAAGCACCCTCAGTAGAGTAAGTAAATTATAGCGCTATGTTGAATAGACCTGCTGCATAAATCATTGTTATGCAGCAGGTTGCTGTTTTCGCAGTTTGGCGTGTATGAATCAGGTACTCTTTGCACTGAATGAGGCATGCCTGCTGAATGAGAAGGGCGCTGTGGCACTTGCCAATGGCTTTACGCTTTGTCCTCCGGAGTATCAAAGACGGATTGAGTCAGCGTTTGCATTATTGGCGGCAGATACAGAATCAATCAGGGGAGCGATCTATCCTGGATGAGATTGAGCGGGAATTGAGCCAGTGGCATGGCGATCGCAGGTTAGCCATCTAAAGGAAGCATCAAGGGACTTTTGCATTTTTTGCATCATTGATAAAGCTGGTTCAACAGCTTTTGCAAAATTCCAGGGCAAAATGGGTTTAAGTTGAGCAATCTGGGCATTCTAGGGGCATTGAATGTTACAGGCTTTATGGCAACTATCACAATTTACGACGAGACAACAACAGGTGAAAAGTTTCCAGGATTAACACTGTCCCTGCCCAAATTGCGGCTTACAGCAAGAGAGCTAATTCGTCAGCGCGTTAATCAGGAAGTTGCTATCTACAATTCCAACGAGTCAGAATGGTTCCAAGGATTGGTGCAACCGACTGATTCCGAGCGATCGCTGAACGGTTACAAGCTTCGGAAAGCAAGGCAGATCGATCCTGAGCAGCAGTTTGAAAAAGCCATCTCAGCCTTTCAAAGTAATGGATTTATTCTGCTGGTGGGCGATCGTCAGGTCGAGGATTTAGACACTGAATTGGAATTAGACGAGTCGGCTCAAGTAAGCTTTCTCAAATTAGTTCCTTTGGTGGGAGGCTGATCATGACTGAGCCTGCATCCACTCAGACACAGAAACCAGAGAAACCCTCTGCCATTGGTTCAGACGGCTTTCCCATCTATTCCCATAGCTTGTATGCTGAACAACAAACCGCAATCAATCCTGTCATTGAACAAGCTTTAAGAAGTTACTGGTATTACTGGGATAGCCAATTTCGCTCCTACCCATCAATTCAAACCATTCTAAAACAGAACTTTCAGTTTCAAATAAAAACAATCTTTGCTATTTTTGAGCGGCTCACCTGGTTGAATCAAGAAGTATTACCGCACCCTCATAGTTACGAGCATCTACGAATGATTTTGGTAGCTCTGGGGCAACTACTCGACGCTATTTTGCAACGAAAATTACCTTATACAGAAGTAGATCTACTTGGGATTGTCCGCTGGTGCGTACTTGATTACTATCAGGATGTTTACCGACTGGCTGACCGTTTCGGCACTATTCTACCTCTTGCCAGAATTCTTCGCTGTATTGAAAATTATGCCAAGCAGAATAGGCTTTCTCAGGATCTTCTACTTCACATTCGCGGTTTACCGGATTTAGGCTTAAGAAAAACTGAACGGGCTACTTACGATCGCATTCTCTTAACCCAATCCCAAGAGATTGATCTGTTGAGATTAATTGAAGTGAGGGATGGTGAACCCTGGGCATACGCGGCGTTTGAGCAAATTAATGCCTTAGAGCCAAGCCAACGAGAACAGTGGGGTAAGTTGCTGCTTCATGCCAGCACTGCCAGCCAGTCCACGCCTTCTCAGAAGTGGCTGGACGCTGCTCAACCACTCTTAAATGCAGTAGGAATTGAGGAATTTAAGCACTCGATCGGTCAATGGTTTCCGTTGGTTGAACAGCCAACCAAGCAATCAAGAAATCTGTATTCGTGCCATGACCTGATTAGCGATCGCAACAAAGCAATTTTAACAGGCTTGGTATGGTGCTGTAGCTTCATTCAAGATGAGGCAGTACTGCAATGGCTTGCTGATTTAACAGTTCAATGCTTCAAAAAAGTACCCGGTGTGGGTCCGTTATGTCTGAAGGTGGGCAATGCAGGGCTATGGCTGTTAAGTGAAGTGGGAACCCCTGCTGCCATCGATCGGATTGAGAAGCTGCGACAGAAAGTAAAACACAAATCTGTACAAAAGCAAATTGAAAAAGCATTCGATCGTGCAGCCGAGAAAGCTGGATTATCGCGTCAAGATCTAGAGGAACTTGCCATTCCAACTTACAACCTGGATGCAACTGGAACGCTGCATCAATCGCTGGGTAGCGTAGTTGCAACACTAAAAGTAGTGGGAACACAACAGGTTGAATTGTCGTGGTTGAAATCAGATGGCAAGCCACAAAAAAGTGTCCCGGCTGAAGTCAAACAAAACTTTGCAACCGAACTGAAAACGCTGAAACGCACCGCAGATGACATCAAGAAAACACTGCTGGCTCAACGCGATCGACTTGAACAACTGTACCTCTCGCACCGCACCTGGAACTTTAGTATTTGGCGCGATCGCTACCTCAATCATCCTTTGCTGGCTCACCTCACCCGTCGCCTGATCTGGAACTTTGAACAGGATGGACAGACGCAACTTGGCATCTGGCATGATGGACAATTGATCGATGTGAGCGGAAACCCTCTGACGAATCTGAGCGATCGCGCACAGGTTACACTCTGGCATCCCATCACGTCATCTACGGAAGGGGTACTGGCGTGGCGTGTCTGGTTAGAAACTCAGATGGTGGTTCAACCGTTTAAGCAAGCGCATCGAGAGGTTTACCTGCTGACCGATGCAGAACGACAAACTCATACCTATTCCAACCGCTTTGCGGCACACATTATTCGGCAACATCAGTTCGCCAATTTATGTCAGCAGCGGGGATGGCATTACAGTTTGCAAGGCGATTTTGATAGCCACAACATACCAACCTGGAATCTTCCCCAATGGGATCTACAAATTCAGTTTTGGGTTGATCCGGCTTCCCATGAAGTTGCTGAAACCCACATCTATCTCTATCTGAGTACTGATCAAGTTCGCTTCTGTGCATGGTGAACCACAGAACCTCGTGCTTTAGAAACCATTCCAGCGCTGATTTTTTCAGAAGTGATGCGAACGGTTGATTTATTTGTGGGTGTTTGTAGCATTGGCAATGATCCCAACTGGCACGATCGCGGCGAAGGTGATGGCTATGGTGACTACTGGCATAATTACAGCTTTGGTGAATTAGGAACCTCTGCCCAACTGCGACGTGAATTACTCGCACGATTATTACCCAAACTCAAGCTCCACGATCGTTGTACATTGAGCAATCGCTTCCTGATGGTTCAAGGCGATTTGAACACCTATCAAATTCATCTCGGTAGTGGCAATATTTTGATGGAACCAGGTAGTCAGTATCTCTGCATTGTTGCTGACAAAAGCACAAATGCAAAAGAAAATGTGTTTCTACCGTTTGAGAATGATTCAATGCTTTCCGTCATTCTCAGCAAAGCCTTTCTACTGGCGAGCGATCGTACCATTAAAGACAGATCCATTCTTAGCCAAATTCAACGCAAGCACAGTCAGCAAACCTGATTTCGCATTTCTGTTACCTGATTCACCTTGGCGTAAATTCTGTCCGTAATCGCAACCTGTTGGTGTGTATCTAGAACCGGACATCCATTTTCTGTAAGAGAGTGGACAAGCTAATATTACAAGTGTAGTATTAGACAGCCAGAATTGTAATACAAAGACTACAGCCTTCCATGATCCGCATCCTCACCACCTTAGCCAGCGCCATGCAGTGCCGACCCCATTCAGGTCTAGGCAGAGCAGCGGCGCTGTTTGCGTTTGAGGAAATGTATCGGTTTAGTGGCGGTAAAGCCGTCAGCGAAGGTATTGATAGCACAATCGCCGCATGGCTCAATTCGGATCAACTCACTAGCAGCGGGAGGTGCAGGGCAATCCTGACACCAACATAGGGAAAAGCATATCAACTTCCCCAACCCCCGCTCCTGGTGATCAGAGGCGGGGGTTATTTTTTGAGGAGAAAACTGATGCAGACCGAGCAGCGACAGAAAATTCCCATACTTCAGAACCAGGTTGTAGTGTTCTCTAAGAACTACCTGCCCCTGGCGCGGATCAACCTCAAACGGGCGATCGTGCTCCTGGTTACCGGACAGGCAGAGACCCTGGAGTTCAGCAGCACCCAGCAATGGGAAGTCCGCTCTCCCAGCGTTGTACTACAAATCCCAGATCACATTCGTTTGACGAGCGGCAATCCAGAGCGGCACTGGAAGGTTCCTCCGGTGAATCGGCGGGAAATCTTTCGCCGCGACAACCACACCTGTCAGTACTGCGGCAGCACCAAGCACCTGACGCTCGATCACGTTATTCCCCGCTCAAAAGGTGGAACTCATACCTGGGACAACGTGGTGACCGCCTGCGAGAGGTGCAACTCGGCTAAGGGCGATCGCCCCCTGCACGAAACCGGAATGGTACTGAAGACCAAACCCAAGGCACCGATCCATCCTGCGATCGCGTTCGCCGAGCAGTTCTGGAAAGAACAGCAACCTGTTGACACCTGACCTCTATCGAAAAGGAGGCAAGACCGATGTTAAAGCTGAACTACACCGACGTTGGGCTGTACATGGAGTGGACCATGACCAACCCCGAACTGTTGATTGCCCAGCGCGTCCTCCTGGCAATGCGATTAGGGCGTTCGGCTTTGCCGTCTCGAAGAGAATCGCGACCTATCGAACCTGGTCACGCCTCCTTTCTGCTGCCTGCGGACATTCCCGAACTGAAAGTGCTGGAAATAGCACTACATCGGGAGTATGGCTCAGCAGTCACCCTCATTGCTGTCGATGAGGAGTTTGTCGAAGTTGGGTTCAGCGGAAGTTGGATTGCCGAGGACAAGGACGCTCATGAAGGGATGTTCTTGACGGTGATGAGCGATTCTCTTAGCCCCGCTGGGGCGGCTACGCCAACAGAGACACTTCGTGAACGAATTGAGCGTTTCATCTACAAGCTGTGGTAGATGAGCGAAGTCCACATTTCCTCTCCAGCTTAGGGGTCAAATCCAGTGGGAGAGAGCGATACAAGGATTTTCTGGCAGTCGTTCTCTCCCACCTACAAAAAAGTTGTAGGACCCTCTTGACACCTTGTAGTATAATGTATTATGTTCGTAGTATGAGATGAGACACAGAGGAGCCAATCCAATGAACACTCACTCCCTTACTAAAAACAATGGTCTCTTGAAGCGCTTAGAGTTCCTAACCACGCATGTTTCTGGCATCTCCACGCCACTTCAAGACGACTCGTTCAATCAGGGATATTCATCTTTCACTCAGCCCGCGCAAACATTCCGCCAGCTTCAGAAAATCTATTCTCTGGAACGGCGTTGCTTTCTCTAATTCCTGCTGATTTATCAGCAAACTTGAACCTTGAAAATTGAATCGCCACTTTTTGTTTTCAAGAAGCACAAACGAAGTTGGTTCTTGAAAGCAAAAACATGGGGGTGTAGCTTAGTGGCTCAAAGCGGTCGCCTGTCGAGCGAAAGATCGTGGGTTCAACTCCCATCTCCCCCGCTTTGTAGCATCGTGGACGTAGCTTGCTTCCCGAGGGGTATATCGAAGTCGTTCTGGTTCTCAGCCAGAAAGAAGCGGGTGCAACTTCCGTCGATGCTCCCAATGAGGATGTAGCTCAGAGGGACAGAGTGCTTGCTTCCGAAGCAAGTGGTCACAGGTACCGCTATCTCTTTCAGAGACGCTGCGCGAACGCGGAAGCAAGCTACAACTCCTGTCGCCAGCCCCATTTTCGACTCAAGTACTAGGGGCTGTCATCAATTACTCTACACATTGCTTGCAGTAAAGGCTCCAGCCCCTAGCTTGGTGTGTTGGGACGGGCGTGACACTGCTGATATTGCAAGGTTTCGCAGCTAATTGATGACACGCCCTAAGCTTGTTAACGGTATTAGCATTTGGCTACCAAGACCAAAACTGAAAAGCAGCGAGTCTACCCCGCTGCTTTCGTAGTTTAAAGTATGGCTTTACTGAGCTGGCACCAGTTAGCCACCCAGCTTGTCTTGAACCTTCTCAAGTACGTTCTTGACATCTTTTTCGACGGAAGGTGTACCTGCTGCATTGGAAGGGCGCTTCATCTCGTCAAGACCAGCTTTGCCTTGTACTTCGTTCAAGCCGCCATCTCTCGTTTTCTTTTGCGTTTCACTCAAACCGGGGGGGTGATCGGTTGCGATCGCGTCGCGTGATTCATGCTCAAACTCTTTTGCGGCTTTATTTGCTGCTGCATTTGGCTCATTCTTCATGGGTGCTGCAAAAGCAGGGGTAACGTAAGAAAACAGCAAAACTGCACAAAGGCAGAGAGTCACGAGGTAGCGAAGGGGGCGCAAAATCGTTAAAACATCTCTCATAGCAGGTTCCTCCAAGCTATAGAAGTTAGTGTTGAAAGGTTAGCTGATTAGACCAACTAAACCTCTTCCATATACTCAGATCTGCACGTTGATTCACATCTACATCTTGAGGGATTTTTATTGCGGTATGAAGTCAGTTTTATCTCTCTCAAGGAAGAGTGCCGGGGGTAGGATGGTGGCGTTGTAAGAGGGAGAGCAGACGTAAGACCAATGGCTTTCTATACAGTACGATCGTTCGAGATCGAAAGCATGTGTTGTAGAAAACAGCTATCTCCGCAGTCGTTTGCCAACTGTGTCTTACAGCAATTTTCAATCAAGTGAAGTACAGATCCATGCAGGGAGTCAAGAAGTAAGGGGAGTAAGGTATACCGCAGCAAATTGGAGAACGCTGTATTTGTAGCACTGACTCTTATGATGACCTGGCAAGATTGAGCTGGCTGACTTCGATTTTTGGCGTTTGAGTCGCTTTATTTTGATAAAAACTCAATGCTTGGAACCAGTGGATCTTGAACAACCCCAATGCCTGTAAAACTCCAACGCTTGAGCAGGCTATCAATTTGTGTGCCGGGAATTGATTCGACTGTAAAGCGATCGGCGACTCCTGAGGCATGAGTATTTAGATAACTTAACGCATCAAAATGTTCACGAAATAAGAGCAAAAAACTTGATTTTTGGCGTGCTTCTTCCCTCGCTCTTTCTTCACTACTTTGCTTTGAGCTTTCCTCTTGATGCGGATGCGCCACTAAGTAACTACCATCGGCACGCGATCGAATCAGGTAATAAGCTTGAGAAAACATAGGAGAGTTGTTAGTTGTTGGTTGTTAGTTGTTAGCTAGAAAATAAGGTTATTCGTTTGAGAGGGTCAAATAGGAAATTATTTGGATGTGTCAATGTAGAGCGATCGTGCGTGAACTATTGTCCATAGCCTTACTAAAGATTTAAAAACCAACGACTAACAACCAACAACTCTAATTAACGTCTTCCAGCTTAATGCGAGGATCAACGACTTTAAGCAGAAGGTCTGCTAACAAGTTACCGACGATGAGCATCACGGCACCCATCATCAGGCTTGCCATCACGAGATATAAATCTTGCGCCTGCACGGCTTGCAAAATGAGGCGACCTAAACCGGGCCAGTTAAAGAAAAATTCGGCAATGAAGGCACCGCTGAGCAAACTGGCAAATTCAAAGCCAAGGAGCGTGATGAGCGGGTTGATGGCATTACGTAGGGCGTGAATGTAAATGACCTTGTTTTCTGGTAAACCTTTGGCACGGGCAGTTTGAATGTAGTCCTGCCGCAGTACATCCAGCAATTCGCCACGGGTGATGCGCTGAAGCCCCGCAAAACTGGTGATGCTGAGGGCGATCGTCGGTAGGATCATGTGCCATGCGATGTCAATGATTTTGCCAAGGGGTACGAGTTCATCGTAGTTAATGCTGGTCATATCGCCAACGGGGAAGAGTGGCGAGGTGTTTTGCGCCAGAATGAGCAGCAGGAGCGCTGTGATAAAGCTGGGAAATCCTTGCCCTGCATAGCTGATGACTTGCAGAAGCCAATCGCTCCAGCGGTTTTGATTGACCGCGCCAATGATGCCCATCGGGATGGCGATCGCCCATGTGACAATCAGCGAGGAAATCGCCAGGAGCAAGGTTGCGGGTACTCGCTCGGCAATAATCGAAGATGCCGATCGGTTGTACAGCATACTGGGACCCGCATCGCCGTAGCGCACAATGCTCCAAAGCCAGAAGAAATACTGTTCTGCCCAGGATTTGTCTAACCTGAACTGTTGCCGTTTTTGCTCCAGAAACTCTGGCGAAATTTTTGGATTTTGACGATAGGTATCCAAAAAGTCTCCAGGGGCTAACTGGATAATGAGAAAGCTCAGAGCAGACGCTAGAAGTAAGGTGAGCAGAGCCTGCAACACTCGCTTGACAATGAAGACAAACGTTTCGCTGGTTAAAAACGCTCTAAGGGCATCAACGCCTGAGGTTAGTCTGCTCCGATCGGCTGTAGTCATCGCTGTGTGGTAGGTAGTTCGTGCTTCGGTGAAAGCGTCTGCTCGTGGTGGCTAACCACTGGCTAACGTCCATGCTAATACTCAATGAGCGTGACGATCGGGACTTCTGGTAAGCGATCGCGCCCCTTGAGGTCTTTAAGCTCAATCACAAAGGCAAAACCCACCAGTTGGCAACCAGATTGTTGCACCAGCTTGGCGGTGGCGTTGGCAGTGCCGCCTGTCGCAATTAAGTCATCCACAATTAAAATCCGACAAGCGGGGGGATGGAGGGCATCTTGATGCACTTCCAGGCGATCCATGCCGTATTCCAACTCGTATTCGATAGAGTGGACAGCGGCGGGGAGTTTCCCAGGTTTGCGAACGGGTATGAACCCTGCTCCTAGCTTGTATGCTAGGGGAGCACCAAAGATAAAGCCGCGTGATTCCATCCCGATGATGAAATCTGGCGCTAAGTCTGCACACTTCTCTGCCAACGTGTCGATGGTGTACCGCAAGCCGTCCGCGTCGCGTAGAAGGGTCGTGATGTCTTTAAACAGAATTCCCGGTTTGGGAAAGTCTGGAATTTCGCGGATAAGAGCCTGGATATCCATAGTGCTGTAAGAAATGGGTGATGGTTAAGTGGATGTGGGGGCTGACGTTGCCATAGCATCCTGCGATCGCGGTGCCTAGGTAGAAAGCAACTGTCGATCGCGTCACCTAGACAGATTACCAGTTTGACCGACACCGAGTGTATGCGATCGCACGGGCAGTACGGTACTTTATGACTGGCTTTGGCTGGATGCCGTATGCAGCGACCATAAATGCGGCTAAGATTGGCTAGATTGAGCGAGGCTGGTAAGCGAGTTCACAGCCTGGTAAGCGATGACGTTACGGCAATTCGGGATACCTGTGTGAAGTACTTTTTTCTCTCAGAAGGCTGGACGATTGGTAGAGTTTGGGAACTTGGCGGGCTGTGGAACGAAAGCGCCTGGAGACGCAAGCCCCAGATTAGCCAGGTTAATCTTTGCGTGTGGGAGCAAGGCGAAAAGCTCTGGCTCTATCGCGTTGAAGAGGCTGTGTTAATGGTCGAGGTGAAACCAACCGATTCGACTCAGGTTGATGCTGCCACCCAGGCGATCGGTCAGGTTGTCTTAAAGCGACTCATTACGGCTGACCAGGCAATCGAACGACTGTGCGCTGCCGATGCTTATCAGCCTGAAGCACAGCCGCGCTAAAGCTACGAAAGAGGGCTACAAAAACCTCGGAGGTTTCAACGACTCAAATCAGCGGCGGCAGATCACCTCGAACTCAGCATCAGGATCTCGCGCCCGTCCGCTCCAACCGGGTTGTGTACGCCCGGCACGGGCGTGAACTAATGGGGTGAAAGTCCCCTGTCGGAGAACCAACATCCAAATGATCCAACAGATCCGAGTGATGCTAACGACTAGCTTAAGGCAAGGGCAAACCCGCGAGGGAATGTCTGAAGGAAGCTGGCGGCAAATCTGCGAGCCGACGAACAGAAACATCATAGAAGGCCGAGACTCCTGTGGCGAGTTAGCACAACATAACGAAGCCTTTTGGTTCAGGGAGCACGGTAAATGATGCGGTTGTGCAGAGACAGTTCACGTTCTTATCCGGGGAGGTCTGTAGGGTTGCGGTTGAGGCGGTCAAGGGAGTCTGATTGAGGTCTCGCGGGAAACGGCGAGGGAGCCACAGAACCCTAAAACCTGTTCAACAGCGCAGTTGCGGGAAACTGCAATTGTTCACCGTACAGAAGTCAGCAGAAGCCATAGTAGTTCCTCAAGAACGAAGGGCTGAACATGAACGAACTAAGGAGGAGCGATGAACAACTCAAGCTCATCAGTGAACCCGGATGGGAGAGATGGTGCTTGGCGTGCTAACATTCAGCCAACCTTAGACAACTGGATGGCGCGAATTTTAGAGCGCGCCAATGTTCAGCGGGCGTGGGAACGAGTGAAGTCCAATAAAGGAGCACCCGGCAGTGACGGGATGACCTTGGAGGATTTTCCTGCCTATGCCCAAGCGCATTGGAGTGAGATTCGCCAATCCCTGATGGATGGCAGTTATCAACCTCGCCCTGTGCGACGGGTGGTGATTCCCAAGCCCCAAGGCAAGGGAGAGCGAAAGTTGGGTGTTCCTTGCGTCCTTGACCGAGTGATCCAACAAGCCATTCTGCAAGTGCTCACTCCCATCTTTGACCCTGGATTTTCCGAGTCAAGTTATGGGAGCCGACCGAAACGCTCTGCTCACGGTGCTATCCGACAGGTGAAGACTTTTGTTAAAGCGGGGTATCGGTATGCGGTTGATTTGGATCTAGAGAAATTCTTTGATACGGTCAACCACGATGTGTTGATGTCCCGGATTGCCCGCAAGGTCACTGATAAGGTGCTTTTGCGGCTCATCGGTCGTTACCTGAGAGCAGGGGTGTTGGTCGAGGGCACGGTTGAATCGACGGAGTGGGGGACACCGCAAGGGTCGCCCCTATCACCGTTATTGTCCAATATCCTCCTGGATGACCTCGATAAAGAGCTTGAAGCCAGAGGGCATCGCTTTATCCGCTACATGGATGACTTGGTGATCCTGGTCAAAAGTAGACGGGCAGGGCGGCGGGTGATGGGAGGCATTAGCCGTTACCTGACCCAAACGCTCAAACTCAAGGTCAATCGCGAGAAGAGTCGGGTGGTCAAGATTGAAGACCTCGAATACCTGGGGTTTACCTTCCGGGGTATTCGGATCTTCGCCTCCCACCAAGCTTTGCAAGACTTCCAACACCGACTGAAGGGGTTAACCTCACGGAGTTGGGGCGTCTCAATGGCAGAACGAATCGAACGGTTGAACCGATACTTACGAGGCTGGATGAACTACTTCGGCATTTCCCAACATTACTCCCCCATTGAAGCGTTAGATGGTTGGCTGAGGCGACGAATTCGGATGTGTTACTGGAAGCAGTGGCGCAGACCGCGAACGCGCATTGCCAACCTGCTCAAGCTTGGAACGAGTAAGCGACAGGCGATTTTGACGGGCATTAGTCGCAAAGGCTACTGGCGTTTGTCAAAGACGTTAGCAACGCATACGGGAATGACGAATGAGTGGTTAGAGCAACAGGGATTGCTATCGATTAAGCAACTTTGGATGAAAGTTCAAGGATATGTCTAATCAATCATCAGAGTTGTTTGCGCGTCTTCATGAACCGCCCATTGCGGACCCGCACGATGGGTGGTGTGGGAGGGGAGAGTTCAACGCTCTCCTCGACCCGATTATGCCGCGATCGTAGGCAATGGTTGCTTATCTTACCCCTCAGCCACTGCCAATAGCCTTTTTCGCACTTCTTCAGGTAATTCCACAACTACAAATCGATTCTGTGGATAGAGATAATCTTCGCCTGACTCATCGATTACTCGCAGACAACCTACTTCACTTGCCTTTGGATCTGGTAGTACGCGATAAATCTTCCAGATCTCCAGATCTCCATCCTTTTCGCCTGCAACACAGATCGCAAACTGAACATTTAACTCTGCTGTATACATTGTTTTTAGCCTAGGATACGCTTAACTTTCATTTTGCGCCGACCTACGCCATGTGCCTCATACCAGTGCAACTCGGCTTGACGAACCTCACCATTTGGAAACTGAACTAGTCCAACTCCTTTGAGTTTTCGCCAGCGCCGACCACCAAACTCATCTTTCAATCTCCGCAACTCGCGGATAGACAAATTGGCAGCAATGACTTCAATTTGTCTCAGATCGCCGATTAACTCTAAAGTTACTCCCCATGCCTTAAGAGTAGCAACAGTTGCCTGATGGAGCAATCATAATCTAATAGCTTTATGTATTGCTGCCCCACCAATAGTTCTCAACCGCCTCCATACTGAAGGTTTTCTTCTGACATGATGATCCTCTATTTCTTTTGCAAATCTTTCAAAGTCTCCGCCCACCTCATAACCTTGAGAACTTCTCCAAGTCATGTAAAACTCAAGTTTTTTCCAGTAGTTTGGAATAAAAGGAAACCAAATATGAAATGCCATTTCCCTGAAGATTGCGCCAAATCGATAAGCTGTAGAAACTTGATTACAGAAGCTTACAAATACTCGAACTTGTGAGTGAAGTTTACAATCATTTTTAAGAAGATTTATACGAGCATCATTATCAGTAGAAGATGCCAGCCATTCATCTACAGCAGCCCTAACTTCAACTATCTCTGGTTTACTTAAATACTCCATATATTGCATGGTTCGATTCAGCTTAAACTGTTGCACAGAGAAGTACAAACCCAGCGCAACAAGAAATATACCAATCACCGAACCTAAATCGGCAAAATCATTTAGCGTCATCTATTTCACCAAATATTGACTGAAAGAAGAGTATTAAAGTTCGTAACACATATCTTTGTTTGACTTAGAGGCGGTATAACTAAGCACTAAGCACCATAACCATGTAGTCGCTTAAACATCCGAGGTTTTAGTCAGATGCATAAGTTCTGTGAAAGCTATTTCTTTACAGTGGATTGGGGTGACGCGATCGTCTGACGCAATAGCGTCACCCGACGGCTATCGACCACCATTGCCCAGAAACCACGCTCAGTTAATGCCTGCAAGGTTGAGTTAGCAAGGCTTTGATCAGTTGTGTACACCGCCAGCAAGTAAGGACGTTGGCGATAAGAAGCCAGCCCAATGTCCTTACCGACTAGCTGCTGCACCTGCGTTGCCAGTGCTGGTTTGCTGAAGTAATCCACCAGGACTGCGTACCCTCCACCTAACGTTTGAGGATTGTACGATCGTGCATCTCGCGGGGACGATCGTGCTGCCATCCTACTTGGAGTGGGAGCAGGCGTTGTAGATGTGACAGGAGTTTGGGTCGCAGTGGGGGCAGGAGAGGCTTTTGCCACAGGTTCAGAGGGGCGGGCGACCACGGCTGATAGACCAAGTGACTCTCGCATGTATTTTGCCCAGGCATTGGCTGCCTCAGCCGTTGTAAACCCGCCCACTCGCGTCACCACATCATTGAGGTAGTTGCAGACGGTTACGGTTGTATTGGGTGGTAGGGTACGACGCACCTGCTCCTGACTTTCAAGTGTTTTACTCACCACAAGCAGCAGGTATTCACCCGCGATCGGCGGTTGACAATCGGCATAACCCGCTTGAGCAGGCGCACTCGGCGCATCCAGAGTCGGCGGCGCTGGCGGAATTTGAGCCGTAACGCTGGTTGTAGACACTACGACACCAGCTAAGAGCAGCCAACCGAGCCAAGAAGGGAACTGACGAACCATCTGAGACATGAGCGTTGGGGAGAGGGTGGAACTGGTGATGAGCCTCTGTGACTGTTGGAAAGCCAATTCTACTGCTGGAAAGCCAATTTAGCACCCTTCACTCTTAATGAAGATTAAGAAATGGCAGCTAACGAGGCTAACGGCTGCGGAATCGCTGCAGAAGGAGCTTGAAACTCGCCCGTGATCACAAATTCTAGCCGCAGTTTCAACCAGGTAATGAACTGAGGATTGGTTGAAATAATCGCACTCGCAGGCTGAGGACATTTAGCTTTGATAGCTGCCAGTTCTGGCGCATTCAAAAAGGCAGGTTCATTCACAAGCCAGAAGTCAATTTCTTTCTCCTGTTCGTGGTAGTTCCGAGTCCGTTCTTTGAGAACCTCGTCGATCGGCTCTTCCTGGGTCAAAAACCGCTGGCTGGCAAGGACGTAGTAGTAGGTTTGCATGATGAAGGATGAAGGAGAAAGTATGAAGTATAAAAGATAAAAAATGAACGACTAGCGTTTCAGTGGTCAGCAATCAGCTTTTTAGCCTTTAGCCTTTAGCTTTTAGCCTTCCCGGATGGCTTGTTTCATCTCACGGACGGCGCGTTCCATACCTACGAGGATGGCGCGGCTGATGATGGTGTGCCCGATGTTGAGTTCTTCCATTCCCGGTAGGCAGGCGATCGAGTAGACATTCCAATACGTGAGTCCGTGTCCAGCGTTGACGCGCAAGCCAGCGGCGATCGCCTGTTCGCACCCAGCTTTCAAAATGCTTAGCTCCTTAGCGCGACTGGTTTCTGTTTTGGCTTCGGCGTACTGCCCTGTGTGCAGTTCAATGAACTGAGCGTGCATGGCAGCAGAGGCATCAATCTGCACAGGATCAGCATCAATAAAGAGACTCACGGGAATGGCTGCATCTTGTAACGTCGTGACGATTTGCGTCATTCGGTCCATCTGTCCTGCCACATCCAACCCGCCTTCGGTGGTGACTTCTTCGCGCTTTTCAGGTACAAGGGTCACGTAATCGGGCTTAATGTCGAGGGCGATCGCTACCATTTCGTCGGTCGCTGCCATTTCCAAATTCAGGTGAGTCCGCACGGTTTCCCGCAGCAAACGCACATCCCGGTCCTGAATATGCCGCCGATCTTCGCGCAAATGAACGGTGATGCCATCGGCACCCGCCAGTTCTGCCAGAACAGCCGCTGCAACAGGATCAGGCTCAACCGTGCGTCTCGCCTGCCGTACCGTTGCCGTGTGATCGATATTAACGCCAAGTGTGGGCAACCGATTGCTCCCAAAGGTTTTGCACAGATCTCATTTTACCGTCAGGATGGGCGCGTTGGGCGAGAAGTGGAGAAAAGAGGGCGATGGCGCTTGCACAAGCATCATTAGGATGGGTGAAGGAGAGTAGGGGGAGCGGGGGGAGCGGGGGGAGCGGGGGTGGGACAAAGGCTAAAGGCTAAAAGCTAAAGGCTGATAGCTGACCGCTATTTATTAGGAACACAAACGGATGGATCGATTGAATTTGCAAGTCTTCCAGCAGTTTTGGACGATCGCCAAAACCTACTGGTTCAGTGAAGAAAAATGGCAGGCGAGAGGGTTACTGCTGAGCGTAGTGCTGTTTTTGCTGGCATACACCGGGCTGAGTGTGGTGCTGAACAACAAGCGAGGGGTGTTGATTTCAGCCCTTTCTGCCAAGGATGAGTCGCGCTTTTGGGAAACGGTGGTTATTTTTCTTGGGGTGCTGGTGCTTTATGCGCCGCTGCTGGCAGGCTACCGTTATCTGCGCGATCGCCTCAGTTTGCAATGGCGACAGTGGCTGACGAACCGCTTTGTAGACAACTATTTTGGCGATCGGTCTTACTACAACCTCAGCACCTCAAATGGCGAGATTGACAACCCCGATCAGCGGATTGCCGAAGATGTGCGAAGTTTTACCCAGGAATCGCTGGCGTTCTTGCTGGTGCTGGTAGAGTCGGTGCTGGCGGTGATTGCGTTTAGTGGCGTGCTGTGGGGCATTTCGCGTCCGCTGGTGCTGTTTCTGCTGCTGTATGCGATCGTCGGGACGCTGGTGACAACCGTTGTGTTTGGCAAACCGCTGGTACGACTGAATTTTGAGCAACTGAAACGAGAAGCTGACTTTCGCTTTAGCCTGGTGCGGATTCGGGAAAATGCGGAGGCGATCGCGTTCTATCGGGGTGAAGAACAGGAGTCAAATCAGGTCAAGCATCGCTTCCTCGAAGTGTTTGACAACGTGAAACAGCTGCTGCTGTGGGAACTGAACCTGAATGTGCTGACCAACGCCTATGAGTTCATTCCGTTCATTCTGCCTGCGCTGGTCGTGGCTCCTGCCATCTTTGCAGGCGAGCTTGAAGTGGGCAAAGTCAGCGAGGCGCAGGGTGCGTTCATTCGGGTCTTTTTCTCGTTGAATGTGGTGGTCGCACGGTTCCAGGCATTAACCACATTCGGCGCTGGAATCAACCGTCTATATACATTTGCTGCCTTTCTAGAGGAGAGTCATGCAGAACAGGTTGAACAGCCACAGACTCAGGTTTCAGAACCACAGACTACTGTAGAGCAGCCCGATCAGGCGCAAATTGAACCAGCAGAAACGACGGACGCTTCACCAAAACCAACAATTCAAGTAGTGACGGACGATCGCCTTGCCCTAGACCATCTCACCTTGCAAACTCCCAACTATCAGCGGACGCTAGTGCAAGACTTATCGGTCGACGTGCCAACCGGACAGGGACTGTTAGTCATGGGCGCAAGTGGGTGTGGGAAGAGTTCCTTGCTGCGGGCGATCGCGGGATTGTGGAACGCTGGCAGCGGTACGATCGTGCGTCCCGATGTGGAAAAAATTCTCTTCTTACCGCAGCGCCCGTACATGGTGTTGGGCAATCTACGCGATCAAATGCTCTACCCTAACACTCATCTTGAAGCAGACGACGAGCATTTGAAGCAGCTATTGGTGCAGGTGAATCTGGCGGATTTGGCTGAACGTTTTGGCGGCTTTGATGCCGAACGAGACTGGGCAGATGTCCTCTCGCAAGGAGAACAACAGCGCTTGACCTTTGCACGCCTGCTCCTGCAAAAGCCGGACTACGCCATTCTCGATGAAGCTACCAGCGCTCTTGATGCGGACAATGAGGAGCGGCTGTATCAACAGTTGCAGGCGATCGGCACCACTTTTTTGAGCGTGGGACACCGATCGACCCTGGCTCACTATCATCAAGCGATTTTGACGCTCTTGCCAGACAAGACGTGGCAGCAGTCTGCTTCGGCACCACTGGCGCTGTCGGCTAGAGAAACCTAAAACACACTCCTCGCCTTTCGTCAGGGGCACTGACCAACATGAATCGTTGTTTGGTCTTCGGGCTTAGTGCGAGAATGCTTTGATGCGTCCCTGGTTGCCCTTTCTTTACGATCGCCATGTCTGCCAACCCCCTTCTCCAACTCGACTACGAACCGTCTCTCGAACGTCTAGGTGATGATTACTACGATCTGGTCGCAGCGGCGGAGTTCCCGGCGCATATTTTGCGGTTTCGCAATGATGATCTGCTGCCAACGCTGGGGTTAGAACCACAAGCAGTTAGCGATGCCGCTTTTATCGAAGCCTTTGGTGCGTTTCAAGGAGTGCGTCCGTTTCTCGCGTTGCGCTATCACGGCTATCAGTTCGGTGAGTACAACCCTGCCTTAGGCGATGGTCGAGGCTTTCTGTACGGTCAGGTGCGCGGTACAGATGGCGTGCTGTATGACCTGGGCACGAAAGGATCGGGCACCACGCCTTACTCCAGAGGGGGCGATGGTCGCCTGACGCTGAAGGGCGGTGTGCGGGAAGTGCTGGCGGCTGAGGCGCTGCATCGCGCTGGGGTCAATACGTCTCGTTGCTTGAGCTTGATTGAAACGGGAGAGGCGTTGTGGCGTGGCGATGAGCCATCCCCCACCCGATCGTCCGTCATGATTCGGATGCAACAATCGCATATTCGCTTTGGCACCTTTGAGCGACTGCACGCCCTCGATCGCAAAGATCTCATCGCCATCCTGCTGGATCATGTGATTGAGGTTTACTACCCACATTTGTGGGGCAGGAGCGATCGCTATGCGTTGTTGTATGCCGAATTGGTGCAGCGGGTTGCAGAGTTGACTGCCCAGTGGATGTCGGCGGGCTTTTGTCATGCGGTGCTGAATACAGACAACATGGCGATTACAGGCGAAAGTTTTGACTACGGACCCTTTGCCTTTATTCCTACCTTTGACCCAAGTTTTACGGCTGCCTATTTCGATCATTTTGGACGATATAGTTACGGCAGACAGCCTGCCATTTGTCGCTGGAATTTAGAGATGCTGCAACGTCCTTTAGAACGAGTTATTTCCTCCTCAGATTTAGAGGCAGGCTTGGCACCATTCAACGCGCACTATGAGCAGGCATATCGTCAACGGATGCTAAATAAGTTAGGCTTTGATGGCTCTAATCTAGAACTCGATGAATTACTAAAACTGACCTTAACGCTATTAAAAGAAACACAAATTGGCTATCACAGTTTCTTTGCCGAAATTGCCCAACAATTTTCAAGTGACTGGCGCGATGATGTGGACAATATGTTCAGTCAGGCAAGCGTTTCGCCGGGTGAATTTGCCAACCTCTGGCACAACTGGAAAAACAGTTATTTCAATGCGTTACTAAGCCTACCCGAAGCAGAAATGGACGCGATCGCCACTCGCCTCCGTACCCATAATCCCACCACGACACCGTTACGACCAGAGATCGAGCGCGTGTGGGATGCGATCGCTCAGCAAGATGACTGGCAATCCTTCTACACATTGCTACAGCAGATTCAAGCCCATTAACGAGCAAGCCCACTAAACTACAGGCAAAATGAACTGCCAAGTACGATGAAAGAGCATCCTCTATTGCCACCCCAGCTATCAACAAAGCGGCTCATCGTGCGACTGGCAAACAAACGTGATGTGCATGAAATCGCACGGTACTACTGCACCAACCGAGCGTTTTTAGCACCATTTGAACCCACACGATCGCCCGATTTCTTTGCTGAAGAATTCTGGCGTGGACAAGTTGAACGAAATCTCATTGAATTTAACTATAACCAGTCGTTGAGGCTCTTTGTGTTTGAACAAGAGCAGCCTGAAGTCATTATTGGCATTATTAACTTTACTCAATTCTTTCGATCGCCCTTGCATGGCTGCACCCTAGGCTATAGCCTTGCAGAAACTAAACAGGGCAAAGGGTATATGACAGAAGCGGTTGGTTTATCGATTCAATACGTGTTTAATGACTTGAATGTGCATCGCATCGTGGCAAACTATATGCCTCGCAACCAGCGCAGCGGCAACTTGCTGAAACGCTTAGGCTTTGTGGTTGAAGGGTACGCCAGAGATTATTTGCTCATCAATGGAAAATGGGAAGATCACATCCTGACCAGTTTAATGAACCGCCGCTGGCAAGCTGACTAGGTGAGGCAGAAGGCAGGAGGCAGGAGGCAGGAGGCAGAGGGTAGAAGGGTGAAGGGTAAAGGGTAAGAACTCACTGCTAACTCCTCTCTTCCAACTCAAAACTCAAAACTCAAAACTCAAAACTCTCATACCCTGCACCCTACACCCTGCACCCTGTACCCTACTCCCCACTCCCCACTCCCCACTCCCACACTTAACGTTTCAAGCCACGATCGTCCCCGACTCACGCGACCTTTGGTGCGAAAGTGCGAAATAGAGTTTAATAGAGGAAGGAAATCGCTAGCGTTTGAGCCATCCGTCTGTAAGCGTTCCGTCTGTAAGCATTGAGTCATTGGCGCTCAATCAGTGACGGCTCCAGTTTCCTGGTATGGACATCCAATCACGTATCCAGTGCTGGCTGCTGATTGCCCATGAGTCATTGACAGCCGTTACTGTGCCAACGTTACAGACCTCCAGCGGTGCGTTCAAGTTGTTAAGCGATCGCCTGTTCTCTGGCTTTTTGCCGCTCCTGAGTGATTCAGATGTGACGCTGAATGCTCTTACTATCGCTGTTCTGTTCGATGCAAGCAAACGTCGGTTTGGGTTCGAGAGCGATCGCGGTAGTGCGCTAATGTTGCGGTTTGCGTTGAGTGATTGACTTGATAGGGTCGCTCAAGCAGATTGATGGCAGGCGAGAATCACGGCATTGAGTTAAGGTAACGTCTGCACTAACTAACGTGCTGCCCAGTCACAGCTACGCATGGGATATGCTCTGGCAGCCTGGTTCAAACCCCTGGATTTAAGGTTCTGTTAGACCATCTGACACAGAATTAAGTACACAAGGATCTATCGCTTCATGGAATTTTCGATCGCTGCCCTGCTGTCAAACTTTACTGATGACAAGCTCGTTGCTCCCAAAGTTTTAGAAAAAAAGCTGGATTGTCGCAACGACGATGATTTGCATCGGCTTCAGATTGCCCTCGATGCACTGGAGAAAATTGGCATTCTGACCAAAGATCGGGGACGGTATAAACGCATTGTGGAAGAGGGTGTCGTCGAAGGCAAACTGCGCTGCTCTAGCAAGGGCTTTTGTTTTGCCATTCAGGATGTGGAAGGTGCCGATGACATCTACATCCGCGAAAGCCAATTGAGCAATGCCTGGAATGGCGATCGGGTTCTCGTTCGCGTCACCAAAGAAGGTAGCCGTCGCCGCAGCCCCGAAGGAGAAGTGCGCTTGATTTTAGAACGCTCGAATCCGTCTGTGTTGGCGCGCGTCAAGAAGGCAGATGAGGGCTTTCGGGCGGTGCCGCTGGACGATCGCCTGCTGTTTGAAGTGCATCTACAGCAAAATGGTGGGAATCTCAGTGAGGCGATCGATCAGCTTGCTCATGTGAAGCTGTTGCGCTATCCGTTGGGTCAGAACCCACCTCTGGGTACAGTAGCTCAGGTTTTGGGCACCGATACCGATGCGGCTGATATCGACATTGTGTGCTGCAAACACTACCTCTCCCGCACCTTTAGCGATGAAGTCGAAGCTGCCGCCAAGTCACTGCCGACCAATCTCAGCAAAGCTGACCTGAAGAACCGGGTTGATCTGCGGAAGCTAACCACCATCACCATCAAAGCTGATAGCAGTCAGGCAAACACTGACAGTCTGGACGATGCGCTCACCCTGGAGCAGTTGGAGGGGGGACGATGGCGTTTAGGGGTACACATTGCTGATGTTGCCCATTACGTCGAGCCAGATTCGCCCGTTAATCGAGAAGCGCGCAAACGCGGCACCTCTGTTTATCTTGGCGATCTGGTAATTCCCATGCTGCCGGATGCGATCGCCCACTCGCTCTGTGCCTTTCAGTCTGATCACGATCGGCTAGCCGTTTCTGTCCTGGTCACGCTTGATGCCGATGGAGGCGTTCTGGAGTACGAAATTCAGCCAACGGTGATTAAAGTTGATTACCAACTGAGCTACCAGCAGGCGCAGGCGATTTTGGAACGGTCTACTGCTAGTGAGCAACCGTCAGACGTAGATATTCAAGCCCTTGCGCCCGTGTTCGATTTACTCGATCAGGTCTCTACCCTCAGTCAGGCGCTAAAGCAACAGCGCCATCAACGCGGAGCCTTTGAACTGAACCTCCCCGAAAAGTTTAGCTCTAGCGGCGTGGCAGATAGCGACAGTGAGGATGCAGGCAAGCTCGTCTTTACCCCCAAGTTTCATTACGACGATGAAGGTGTGCTGGGCGCGATGGTTGTCTCACCCACCGTGCCTACCTACGCGATGATTGCCGAACTGATGCTGCTGGCAAACCAGCTAGTGGCAGATCATTTGCAAGCGTTGGGTGTGCCGAGCCTGTATCGGGTGCATCCTACCCCCGATCCCGATGATGTGCAGGAGTTGATCAAGCTCTCTGTCAACATGGACATTGAACTGCATCTCCAGCAAGAAGATGTGGTCAAGCCTGAAGACTACCAGCACTTCACCCAAAAATTTGCCGAATCGGATGCGGAGCGAGTAATGACCTATCTGCTCTTAGAGACGCTGAAACCTGCGTTTTACAGCACTACTCCCCGATCGCACTTCGGCTTGGCACTGGAGCATGGCTACACCCACTTCACATCACCCGTGCGCCGCTATCCCGATTTACTCGTGCAACGGGCGCTCCATGCGTTATTTGAGGAAGGGCGCGATCGCAAATCCACCCGCTCGAAAGAAACCGTCAACCTGCGTCACAGTTCCGCCCACGGCAACATTAGCTGGAATGTGCTGCCGCCCGAAATTCAACAAGAGCTAGAAACCTACTTTGCGGCTCAAGTGGTGCATCTCAGCGAACGTGAAAAAGTCGCGCAAGAAGCCGAGCAAGACCTGGAAGGGCTGAAAAAAGCCGAACTCATGCGAGAACGCACGGGCGAAATCTTCCACGGTCTCATTACGGGCGTGCAGTCCTACGGTCTCTTTGTCGAAATTGAAGAACTGCTCGTCGAAGGGTTAGTCCATGTCAGTTCGCTTAAAGACGACTGGTACGAGTATCGATCGCGCCAGCAAACCCTCGTCGGTCGCAAAAACCGCAAGCAGTATCGTCTGGGCGATCGCATTGAAGTCCAGGTCAAGAGCGTTGATTACTATCGTCAGCAAATCGACCTGATCGCCGTCGGTGGTGGCAGCGAAGCCACTGATGATGAAATGAGTCCAGAACCAATCCCAATGGCTGAAACAGATTCAGAATTTGATGACGAGTAAGGTAAGTCAGTTGTTGGTTGTTAGTTGTTAGAGGCAGTCAGGAGGCAGGAGGCAGGAGGCAGAAGGCAATGAATAGTTGTCAGTCAGCAGTCTTCAGTGTTCAGTAAACTTAAAACTCTCCCTTACCTCCCCTGCTCCCCTTGCTTCCCCTTACCCCTTTCCCCCTTACTCCTTACCCCTTACCCCTCCCCCCTTGCCTCCTCATCCTCTCATCCTGGGTATCACTGGCGCGTCTGGGCTCATTTACGCCGTTCGCGCGCTGAAGTTTCTCCTGGCAGCAGACTATGCGATCGAGCTGGTTGCCTCCAAAGCCGTCTCGATGGTGTGGCAAGCAGAGCAAACCATACGGATGCCATCAGACCCCGTGCAGCAAGAGCAGTTCTGGCGACAGCAGGCAGGTGTCGAAAGTGCGGGCAAGCTGATCTGTCATCCCTGGAGCGATGTGGGAGCTACGATCGCCAGCGGTTCGTTTCGCACGGTGGGAATGCTCGTCATACCATGCAGCATGAGTACCGTAGCAAAACTGGCAGGCGGACTCAGTTCTGACCTGCTGGAACGGGCTGCCGATGTCCAACTCAAGGAAGGACGGAAGCTCGTCGTCGTGCCCCGTGAAACACCCCTTAGCCTCATCCATCTCCGCAATTTGACGGCTCTAGCAGAAGCGGGCGCACGCATTGTACCTGCTATTCCCGCCTGGTATCACAACCCACAAACGATCGAAGACCTCGTTGATTTTGTGGTCGCCCGCGCCCTGGATCAGCTCGATATTGACTGTGTGCCGTTGAATCGTTGGGAAGGACACTGAAAAGTCTTGAGTTTTTAGTTGCTTGTTGTTAGATCGGTGCTGAAGACCTTTACCTGGCGCTTGGCGGAAAATGGTTGCGTGCAAACGGTTTGGTAACACTAGCAGAATTGCTTCCCTGACAGGAGTTTAGTGCTGTCTGCATCAAGGGTCCGCTCTCAAACCCACCTTACACTTTTCGGGAATGATCTAATCCACGATCCTGAGTGAATGAAGATGTTTACGCAACGATGCGATCGTGTCGTTCACGCGATTCTTGCCGTACAGAGCCAGACATGGCTGCTTGTTGTAGCTGCATAAAGGCTTTGAGATCCTTGGCATCGTACTTGGTTCGCAAAAGCTGACGCAATTGATTTTCTGCCTGGATCGTCAAGCAGCCAGTGGCAAATGCATGTTGGACGATTTCACGAATCAGCATCATGGTAGGACCTTGGCGTTTACCGACAGTAAAGTGACAAACAAGTTCTGGAGGAATGGCATTACTTATCGTTAGATGCAATCACAGGGGGTTGTAGCAGCAGAGAGCCAGCTTTCTCGAGTAGAGTCAATCATATAAAGTTTTTCTAAAAAGATCCTGTTAGCCAGGTAACAAAACTGTAAGTTGATCAAATAACCGCCAAATAACAACTTCAAACGTTACAGTAACCTGTCAGGTGTACCCTGCAAATACGTCTTCAGGCAGACTCATTTTTCTGCCTTTAGAGGGATCCCTTTAGAGAGATCTCATGTCAAAGCCTGATACATGTGACGGCAACGCGACCAGAAAAGCACACATCGACATCACTATTCGCATCGCGCTGTCTTTTGGCGTACTCCCCTGTATAGTAGAAAGCTTCACCATCAACTCGGTAATTTCCGGGCAGCGGTTGAGTACAGGGTGAGCAAAAAACAATGTCTGGCAGCGGTGCATTTGCAACCAGATGGGGAAGGTTGACGTTCCAGAATGTTCCGGGTTCCCAGGTACGCTCGAAAAGCGTCTGTAAGACGTGAGTGGTTAATTGGGTGGCGATGCTCCAGTCGATCGCGCGCCCACCCTGACGATACTGGGAAAGCGCAACACCAGGAATCCGGTAAAAGGCTGCTTCGCGCACGGCTGCAACTGTGCCGGAGATGTATACATCTGAGCCTAAGTTGCCGCCAGCATTAATGCCAGAGAGTACCCAACGAGTTTCTGGAGCCAGGTGATTCAGCGCGATCCGCACACAGTCGGCGGGTGTTCCCCCAATCGCATACTCCACGGGCGATAGTGGCTGTACCTGTATTGGTTTTGTGGTCGTCACTTGATGACCACAGCCAGAATGAGGAGCTTGAGGCGCAACAATTATGGGGTTTGCACCGAACTGGCTCACCGCTTGCAGTAGCGCCTGGATACCTGGAGCATCAATGCCATCGTCATTAGTCAAAATGAAAGTCATACAGCCGACATTCTGCCCTTTGACGCATCACAACATTGAGAATTCAACCACATAATTTCCTCAAGCCTATCAGCAAAGAGGGTGCAGTATTAGCAACGAGTTAATCGTGCAAAATCTAGGGGCTGTCATCAATTACGCCTACACATCACCTTCAGCAAGGGTTTCAGCCCCTAGCTTGGTGTGTTAGGACGGGCGCGATCATGCTGATAGCGCAAGGTTTCGGGGCTGAATTGATGACGTGCCCTAAACCATCTAGAAATCGCTGTCAGTTTAGTAGATGAGTGAGCATGACGTTGCTCCGCAGTGCGGCAATTAGCAGAGAAATCCGCAAACGCTTCGACGATCGCAAGCTGAGCCATGAGCGAATACTGCTATGGGTTGAGATGACCTCAGAAGCATATCAGCTACTCAGTGAGAATGAAATGACACTGCTTTCCAAGCTCTGTTCGTGAAATTGTGCTACGGGCTGTCATCAATGATGACTACACGTTACTGGCAGCCAAGGCGCAGGTTGGGGTACGCTGATGCTTTTCCGGCTCACCCCCACGAGCGTGGGGACAACGTTGGTTTCCGCGATCGCGTTCCCCATCTCATCGGCTCACCCCCACGAGCGTGGGGACAACATTACGCAGCGATGGGAAGGGGTTGTCGTGCTGCGGCTCACCCCCACGAGCGTGGGGACAACAACTTTTTCTAGGCTCGTAGTCTGACGTGAGTTCGACGGGGTTAGAAGACCGCTGGAGGCAGTGCCGGCAAGCCTTTGCACTCTAAGTCCAAGGAGGGCTTTTTCTCCTGGTAGGTGTAGGCGATTAAGCCCGCTAGCAAGTTGACTAAGAAATTGAACCAACTCCGTGCGCGAAGCGTGTGCGCAGCACTTAGGCGTGAGTGTTCAATCTGGCACATGTTCTTGAGCGGGTCGTTAATCGATTCAATCAGTGCCCGCTTGCGGAGCAAAAGCTTGTCGATGCGCTTGACCAGGCGGTTTTTCCTGTTCTTCTTGGACTTGGTGATCAGTTGGAGTCCCCGTTCGTACAACGGCTCAAACAAGGCTTGCGAGACAGCACCACGGTCACCAAACAGCTTGCCCAACAAGTCTTGGGTCATGTCCGGTACTGGTTTGCGGTCGTCGGTGTTCGCGGGTGTCAGCTTGAACGCCAGCAACTCACCCTGGTCGTTGACAAGCAGGTGGAGTTTGAAACCAAAGTGCCAGCCCACAGAGTTTTTACCCCACCGCGCCTGCCCTTGAAAGACTTTGTGTGCATGAGCACGGCAGGGATGGCAGACGTTCAGTGGTGTAGAGTCGATAAACGCAATGCCTGTGCCGTCGCCCTTGCGGGTGTGGAAGAAGCAGCACAAGAGCAGCAGGCACCAGGGCAGCAACTCGCTCAACCGACTGTAACTGACCAAGTTGGGAAACGCGTGCCGCCAATGCGGCAGGACGCACAAAGTATAAAACTCCTTAAAGGTGCGAAAGCCAGAGCCGTGAAAGGCGACGGCGTTGGCGAAGCCGCTCCTCTGGAGCCTCGTCATCACCTCGCTCAAGCTCAGCCGTGAATGGCTCCGGCGTTCACCAGGCATAGAGGGCAACTGGACTTGGTGTTGCCAACCCTTCGCAGTGCTGCTACAAATCGTCCAGTGCACAGAAGCTTGGGGCGATGTCGAGGCGCGAGACGATGGTGTCCATAGCTGAAACCGTTACTTCAAGACCAGTCTCAGCTTTTCTTCGGTCAATTTCTGTTCGTCTAACTCACGTTTACTTAACGAAACGATGAAACTACGTCATTGTCTCCATAGAATTACAGACGTTTGCAAAAGTGGTGTAGGAAGATTCCGCAATCCTGACAAGGGGATTCGCTAAGGAGTTTGGCATGGTTGTAGTGGCATACCAGTCCGTGCATCGAGCGCCTGCGATGAGTGTTGCCCGCCCTGTTATCTGGAATCTTCCTATGTTTTCTTCACAACACACCAAGCTTACGTTTCCCGTCTGGCAGTTTCTTAGTCAGCCAGTTTTTGACTCCAAATTTCAAGTGGTTCTCAACCCTCGTCGCTTTTGGCGGTTTCATCAAGTATCGCTGTTAGAGCGCTGCCTCTCTAAGGAATGCGCATCTAAAGATAGCCGCTGTGATTGAACTGAACCAACCGTTGCTTTGGCTGCTAACGGTGGGGCGATCGCTCCGCCGTTTTGTTTTGAATTGCCATTTAGATTGCTATTTATCCGTCCGGAGGACACAAGCAGCCCTTGAATGATGAAGCTATGAAGACGGCTTCACTATTTACTCTAAGCGTAGGTTTGGGCATCGGTTGTGCAGGGTTTGTTTCTGCTGGGTCAGCCCACGTTTGTGGTCAGTAAGAGCTGTTGAGTGCTGAACGTTTTAGATAGGAGAGGCGATCATGCTGGCACACGAGTCTACGTACTGCGTGAGCGTTCCTGGAGGCAACGCTGAAGTTTCATTAAATGGGCTGCGGGCAATTCTAGGACAGGTTGAGGCGGAGCTATATCACAGTGAAATTTATGGGCAGATGCTCTCAAGCCTGAAAGCGCTGCCAGAGGATTTAAATCGCCAAATGCAATGCATGGTGAAGGCTGTAGGTCGAGAAGCGATTCGACTGGCACTCCGCAAGATGGTGCGCAGAAAACCTTTAGGCATGGTGCAAGCAGCCGACCAGAGCTTTACCAGCACTGCTCCCCCCGTTCCTACGCCCAGGGTACAACCTCTGGTGCCAGTGAATCCAGCAGCACCTCCCGTCCCCGATCGCACTCCTCCTGCCCTGACGGTCGTTCCTCCTGCCGAACCCCAAACACCGCCAGCGCGAGAACGTAAAATGCTCTATCCAGCCACAGCGGTTTCTAGCCTCAAGCCACTAAAAACGACCCCTCACAAAAAGCTCAGCAAGCGAGAACTCGCACAAAAGGCGGTTATTGAAGCGCGGGAGGCTTATCTACAAGACTTGGGGCAGATGATTCGGCAGGTGCGCGAGGAAAAGTTGTGGTCGCCGTATCACTTGCACTTAAAAACCCAGATTCCCCTCCATCAATTAGAAGCGTTAGAAACTGGACGGGTCGATCGGCTACCCGAAGACATCTATTTGCGGGGCTTTATTCGGCAGGTGGGGAATGCATTAGGGTTAGACGGTGCTCACATGGCGGCATCGTTACCCACGATCGAGTCAGCATCCGCTGTCGTACCCTCGTGGCAGCAACCGAAAACAGGCTCGCAGTTACGCATCAATTCAATGCAGCTTTACCTGGGTTATGCTGCTCTCATGGCGGGTGGCATTGCCTGGGTGTCGCAGCAATCCATCCCGCAGCAACCAGAACCCGCCTCGCCTCCTACCGCTGCAACGGTTGCACCCTCACCCAAAGCTGCACCAACCCAGCCAACTACCCCGAAAGTAAATGCTAAAAACACGGCAAAGTTGAACATTCAACAAAGCAACCTTGCGCCAGCACCCATTAACGTTTCACCTCCAGAGACAAGCCCTCTTTAGCGATCGTTCGCGTTGATGGGCGATCGCGTCTGGATGTTCTGCGGCTCCGCTTCGACCTTCCCACTTCTGCCTGATAGGATGGACAGTAATTGTTTAACGTGGGATGAAGTGTGGTTGTTAAACCAGAGTGGTTACGGGTGAAAGCACCGCAATGGGAGCGGGTCGGCTCGGTAAAAGAGATCTTGCGGGATCTGGAGCTAAACACGGTTTGTGAAGAAGCCTCCTGTCCCAATATTGGTGAGTGCTTTAACAACGGCACGGCTACCTTTTTGATCATGGGACCTGCCTGCACCCGTGCCTGCCCCTACTGCGATATTGACTTTGAGAAAAAGCCAAAGCCGCTTGATCCCGCAGAGCCAGAGCGTTTGGCAGAAGCCGTGCGCCGGATGCGGTTGAACCATGTCGTGGTGACCTCGGTAAATCGGGATGATTTACCGGATGGTGGCGCGGCACAGTTCGATCGCTGCATCCAGGCGATTCGGGCTGCTTCTCCAGGCACCACGATCGAAGTCTTGATCCCCGATCTCTGTGGCAACTGGGAGGCGCTGGCAAGAATTCTGCAAGCCGCTCCAGATGTGCTGAACCACAACACGGAAACGATCCCCCGCTTATACCGTCGCGTTCGTCCTCAGGGGAGCTATGGTCGATCGCTAGAGCTATTGCAGCGATCGCGGGATCTGGCTCCCTGGCTCTACACCAAAACGGGCATTATGGTGGGCTTGGGCGAAACCGATGATGAAGTGAAGCAGGTCATGCGTGATTTGCGATCGGTGGACTGCGATATTCTCACGATCGGGCAGTACCTCCAACCCAGTCAGAAACACCTGGGTGTCGTCGCTTTTGTGCGCCCAGAGCAGTTCGATGGCTGGCAGACATACGGCGAGTCGCTGGGCTTTTTGCAAGTGGTGTCGTCTCCCTTAACGCGCAGTTCTTACCATGCAGAACAAGTGAGGGCGTTGATGGAGCGGTATCCACGGGCAAGGGGCGATCGGTGATACCTTTATGTCATGTCACAACGCACGATCGTCATTCTCGGTGCTGGAGCCTGGGGGACAACTTTAGCCACACTGGCAAAAGTAAGCGGTCACGCTGTCCGGGTGTGGTCTCGCGGAGATGCCTTGCAGACTGCTCTCGACGGGGCGGATCTGGTGTTTTCTGCGGTCTCCATGAAGGGTGTGGAAGCGGTTGCAGAACAGGTACAACACGCAACGATCGCCCCTCACACGGTTTTTGTCACCGCAACCAAAGGCTTAGCCGCAATGAGCAGCCACGACATGCCGTTGTTGCCGTCTCAAATTTGGCAGACTGCTTTACCGTTGCATCCAGTAGCGGTTCTGTCGGGTCCCAACCTGTCGCAAGAAATTCAGCAGGGCTTGCCTGCCGCCACGGTGGTTGCCAGTCACGATCTCGCCGCTGCCGAAGTCGTACAAGCAACACTCTCATCTCACTCGTTTCGGATCTATACCAATGATAATGTGCTGGGTGTGGAACTTGGCGGTACGTTGAAAAATGTGATTGCGATCGCGGTAGGAACCTGCGATGGTCTGCAATTGGGCACCAACGCGAAAGCGGCACTGGTCACTCGCGGGCTTGCCGAAATTATTCGGGTGGGAACCTATTGGGGAGCCAAGCCAGAAACCTTCTATGGCTTATCGGGCTTGGGTGACTTGCTGGCAACGTGCAATAGCGCCCTCAGCCGTAACTATCAGGTGGGGTATGGATTGGCTCAGGGGAAATCCTTGACTGAGGTGCTCGCTCAACTCAAGGGCACGGCGGAAGGGGTGAATACGACTCAAGTTTTGATGAAACTGGCAGAGCAGCAAAAGATCGCGGTGCCCATTTCCCATCAGGTCGATCGCCTGCTCAAGGGCGACATTACACCCCAGGCAGCCGTCGAAGCACTGATGTTACGAGATTACAAACCAGAGACACCTTAGAGAAGCCATGTCGTTTATTGCCACGATCGAAGCCTTGTTTCAGCAACCACCGATTCCCTTTAAGCCTGAGCAGCAGTCGCTCAAGGGCTGGGCAATGTATTGCTTGCGCGATCGTGGCTTCAAGGTGGTCTATGCCCAAAATGCTGACTTTGCGATCGAAACGCGGGAAGGCAACAAGGTGTATTTCAATGTTAGAGAGGCTCCGATCGATCCAGATGCGACTAAAGCGGAGGCAAAGATTGGGTGGATTGTGCGCGATCGTGCCACAAATCAGATCACGGTGATTGCACCCCAGTCCTGATCATTGAGGATAAAACCATTGAGGCGATCGGCTTAGCGTTCGCGGTTGATTTCCATAGCAGTCGAGAGGTTGATTAGGACAGATCATAATCATCAAAGCACTGCTAGGAAAGGTTTTGCCTTCTGCCCTCTGCCTTCTGCCTCCTGCCATTGGCTATAAGGATCGTGAATTTAATCATCGATGCGTGAGAGGATGTCTGCTAACCGTCAAAACAGGATGCTGAGGTCAGCCTACCGACCTACCGAGACCATTGGCGGGCGATCGCAAGCTTAAACCTGGCGTTGTGAGAAACGTCTAAGTCCAGAGAGGGGTAATGTTGCTCACACCATGCGGTCAAAGTCTGGATCGCAGCGGCAAAAATGTCATTGGGAATTTGCCAGCTTGAGCTGTACATCCGGTTTTGATAGCGATGCAGCAGTTCGCCGATCGTTTGTTCAATACGCCATTCTGCTGCGACGATCGTCTCCACTGTTGCGCCCTGCTGAGCCAAGTCCTCTAAAACGTCTGCCTCTGTCGCGCCATAGTCTTTCAACTGAACGCCATGATCGGCTAAAATCTCATCCCAGCGTTGCTTGAACTCATGCTGAGGCTGGTTAAAGTCAAAATCTCCAGGCTTTGCGTCATTTCCTCGACCATGTACATAGAGAAAGATCCCTTCTGGCTTGAGCACGCGCCGGATTTCTGACAGCACGTTCTGCCAATTGGCAACTAAATGTAGTAAATGCACCGTGAGCGCCACGTCGAAAGTGCGATCGTCAAACGGTAGCGCGGTGGCATCGCCTTTGATCAATGTCAGTTGATGAGGCACACCTTCAAGCTTACGCCGCAGCACATCCATCATCTCGTCTGAGATGTCGATGCCTGTGTAGGCGTACCCACGCTGCACAAGGGGCAAGGCAATCCGTCCTGTGCCGATGCCTGGTTCAAAAAAGTGAGTCTTCGGTGTGGCAGCCGTGAGGCGCAAAATACAGTCTGTCACCTGCTCAGAGACTTCAGGCGGCAAGCCTCGTGTGGCATCGTAAATGGTCGAGACGCGATCGAACGAAACGCTCATGTTGCTAGGGAGTATGAGTGAAGGGGAGAAAACCAGCATCCGGTGAATGTTAGTCAGGAAGCCTAAGCGCGTTGCTCAATGACTTCAAACAGCCCCATGCAACCCGCTTCCGCGATCGCATCCTGATGGGGATGAAACATAAACTTGCCAGGATAGGGGTAAGAAAACTCTAAAATATGGCGTTCTGCGGTTCCCATCGTGATTACATCCGTCTCTTCATCAGGCTCCAGATGTCGTCCGGTGCGAAACACGCGAAATAAATTGGCATGGAGGTGAAAGGTTGCGACTGGATCAAACTCAATCATATTCAGCACATAGAGCCGAATGAGTTGATCTTTCTGAATAGCAATGGGGTGCTGCATATAGTAATGAGGCTTACCATTAAACGCGTAAAGTTCGTTTTTCTGGTCGCCATTGACATCATAGCCCGCCATAATTAACACCATCTCATCGGCAGGTGGTCGTGGAGTGGGCGGGTCGATGATAAACATGCCGTACAGTCCCTTACCAATATGGCGGGTGACAGGAGCAATATGGCAGTGATAGAGATGTATCCCAAAGGGTTCCGCATCAAATTCGTAAATAAAGACACTGCCATTACGAACGGGCTTTACCCCATCCATGCCAGATGGATGCACGCCATGAAAGTGGAGCGAATGGGAATGCCCCGCACGATTGTAAAAAATGACTCGAATCCGATCGCCCTCGGTGGCACGAAAGGTTGGTCCTGGAACATGCCCATTGAGATTCCAGGTAATGAAGGAGGTGGCGCTATTGAGTTGTACTGCGGTCGTGCGTGCCTCAACGCGAAACTCACGCACCGTGCGCCCGTTTTCGGTGGTGACAGTGCCATAGTCAAACTGACGAAGCGTTGTCAGCGGAGTAAAGCCTTTGGGTTCTGTAGCCGTCTGGTTTGTCGCTGGTGGGATGTGGACGTGAGACGATCGCGGTTGCCAAAGTGCCCGCAGCCCGATCGCGCCACCCGCTATCCCAACGCCTGCTAAACCAACCTTCAACACATGCCGCCGACTCCAACGTTGGGTTTTATGCAGAGCAGAGCGATCGGACATACGGCAACCAGCGATTTCTGACTCAAGATCGAACAGAATGAACTTGCAAAGCGGTCTGAGTACAGATCACTGGCAAAAAGAGTCTAACAGCCTTTCAGTATAAAAGTCACTGAAGCTTATTGTCAATTATTCTCATTTAGCCTCGTTTCATCTCCGCTGCTGAAGGTGCCATTTTGTCTAAGGCGATTTCCCGAAACGTTTATACCCGCATCTCGTAGGGGCATCTTCTTTCTCAGAAATCTCCTCACAAGCCAACACCGAGACCAAATTAGGGGTGGCGAGGCGCATACATAATGACTAAAACACCCAACAAAGCAATCCAGCCTCCCAGCCAGTCGTATTTGTCAGGCGTGACGCGATCGATTCCCCACCCCCACAAGATGGACAGCACGATAAAGATCCCACCATATGCGGCATAGGCACGTCCAAAACTAACGGGTTGCAGTGTTGGCAAAACTCCATAGATCGCCAATACCGCGACTCCCAGCACCGCGAGCCAAACGCTTTTGCCCTCACGCAGCCACAGCCAAAACAAATAGCCGCCGCTAATTTCACACAGCCCAGCCAGAACGAAGAGCAATAACGATCTACCGATCATGGTTTTGTATCGACTGAAACAGCCCTCATTGTAAAGGTAGGCTGTTTCAGTCGGTTTGAATGTGCATCAAACAGTCGCGCTACTTTGACATTTCAACCCTGACATCCACTACCGATGCACAAAGTCTTCTAGCGTATGGGTGAGCCAGCCTGCTAACCCTTCTGGTGGCGCTGTTTCAGCAATGACGGCTGCCTCAATCTGCTGCACCGTTTCGGGCGGCAACCCTAAAAGCTGCACTAATGTTTGGTAAGCAGCGGCTTCCTCAGCATTAATGGTGGCTTCATCAGGCGTGCGGGCACTACAGTAGATGACTTCATAGCCCAAACGCAACACAAGCTCCCGCTCAGCATTGGTTTCTAATTTGGACACCAGTTCGCTAAGAGGAAGATGCTGCATCAAGTACTCGCGTAACTCGTGCTGCAAGGCTTGCTGCTGGGCAGAGTCGGTTGCAAAAATGCGGCTGAGGCGCTCTAACATGACGGTGACTTCTTCGGCAGCAAGATGACCGTCAGACCACGCCATTGCCGCAACAATCCGCAGCAAATTCATTTGACGTGGCGTAATGGAAGGGGGGGTGGGAACGTGTAGCATCATAAGCTCCTGCTCTAACATCTATGTGCAGCATTCTGGAGCGGTAGAACCCAATGGTTGGAAAAAAGCTGTTGTGCGATCGACAAATCTACTGGCTCCATCTCTTCTCAGTTTACAGGCTAAAGGTTACAGGCTAAAAGGCTGGTGGACGATAGAACGTGTACCTCACACACCTTAAAAGCGCTGTAAGCTACTGTTTTCAAGGGGTTACAACAAGCCTCTTTTTTTGCCCTGAGCGTTGATCGCGCATCTACCGCACATTCCTTTACAATTAGAAATCTAACAGCGTGTAAAGCAATCTAAGCGAGAAGGACAGAATGCGAGTTGCGATCGTGGGTGCGGGGCTGGCAGGCTTGGCAGCAGCGGTAGAGTTAGCCGATGCTGGGCACGAGGTCGAAATCTTTGAGTCTCGTCCGTTTGTGGGCGGCAAAGTTGGCAGTTGGGTCGATGCAGACGGTAACCATCTGGAAATGGGTCTGCATGTGTTTTTTGGCTGCTACTACAACCTGTTTGACCTGATGAAAAAGGTCGGTGCGTTTGAGAGCCTTTTACTAAAAGAGCACACCCATACCTTCATCAATCGCGGTGGGCAGATGGGAATGCTGGATTTTCGCTTTCTCACAGGTGCGCCGTTTAATGGGCTGAAAGCATTCTTTACCACGTCTCAGCTTTCAGTGCAGGACAAAATGCAGAACGCGATCGCCCTTGGCACCAGCCCGATCGTGCGCGGTCTCGTAGACTTTGACGGCGCAATGAAAAGCATTCGCAACCTGGATGGCATTAGCTTTGCCGACTGGTTTCGCAAGCAGGGCGGCTCAAACGGTAGCCTGAAGCGCATGTGGAACCCGATCGCCTACGCTCTGGGTTTCATTGACACCGAGAATATCTCTGCCCGCTGTATGCTCACCATCTTCCAGCTCTTCGCCGCCAAAACGGAAGCGTCGGTACTGCGAATGCTGGAAGGATCGCCTCACGAATATCTGCATAAGCCGATCGTGGACTATCTCGAAGCACGCGGCACCAAGATCCATACCCGTCGTCGGATTCGTCAGGTGCTTTTTGACGGTGAAGGCGACCAAACCCATGTCACAGGCTTAATTGTTGCCAAAGACGACTCAGAAGAGACGATCGCGGCGGATGCCTACCTTGCCGCCTGTGATATTCCTGGCATTCAACGTCTGCTGCCTGCCGAATGGCGCACCTGGAAAGAGTTTGACAAGATCTACAAGCTGGATGCAGTGCCCGTCGCAACCGTACAACTTCGGTTTGATGGCTGGGTCACAGAGTTACAAGACTCAGCGCAGCGTAAGCAACTGACTCAGGCTGCGGGCATCGATAACCTGCTCTATACACCCGATGCAGATTTTTCCTGCTTTGCGGATATGGCGCTCACTAGCCCCAGCAACTATTACCGTGAAGGTGAAGGCTCGTTAATGCAACTGGTGTTGACTCCTGGCGATCCGTTTATCAAACAGAGTAATGAGGCGATCGCCCAACACGTTCTCAAACAAGTTCACGATCTCTTCCCTTCCTCCCGCGACCTCAACATGACGTGGTACAGTGTCGTCAAACTCGCCCAATCCCTCTACCGCGAAGCCCCTGGCATGGATTTTTATCGTCCCGCCCAGAAGACCCCGATCGCCAACTTCTTCCTCGCAGGCAGCTACACCCAGCAAGACTACATCGACAGCATGGAAGGAGCCACCATTTCTGGCAGACAAGCCGCGCAAGCCATCCTAGAACCGACGGGGTATAGGGTACAGGGCGTGGGATTGTTTAATTACTAACTAGGGAGTGGGGAGTCGGGAGTGGGGTTTTGATTGAGTCTTATCGGGATTTGAAGGTATGGCAAGAGAGCATGAATCTGGCAGAGGTTTGCTATAAGACAACCAAGACTTTTCCAAAAGAAGAAATCTATGGCATGACTTCACAGATTCGTAGAGCAGCAACCTCAGTTCCAGCCAATATTGCGGAAGGCTATGGACGAGAATATCGCCAAGAATATATTCAGTTCTTACGCATTGCCCAAGGCTCCCTCAAAGAACTAGAAACGCATCTGCTGCTAACACAACGAGTAGACTTACTGACCACAGAAAGTGCAGACCTCACTCTAAAGCAATGTGAATCAGTCGGAAAATTACTCCGCGCCCTCATTTGCTCACTACAACCCAAGAGCTAAATCTTCACCCGACTCCCGACTCCCCACTCCCCCTTTACTTCTTCACCCGACTCCCGACTCCCCACTCCCCCTTTACTTCTTCACCCGACTCCCGACTCCCCACTCCCTACTCCCTTCCTTCCCATGTCCAACTGGCTCGAACACAGTGTCCAAGTAGAAGTTGATGCCCCGATCGAACTGGTCTGGAGCCTCTGGTCTGATCTAGAGCAAATGCCCCGCTGGATGAAGTGGATCGATTCGGTGACGGTCTTAGAAGACAAGCCGGAACTGTCGCGCTGGAAGCTAGCAACGGGAGGCTTTGAGTTTACCTGGCTCTCGCGGATTCTCAAAGTCGTCGAGCATCAAATTATTCAATGGGAATCGGTGGATGGGTTGCCCAATCGAGGTGCCATTCGCTTTTACGATCGGGGTGACAAAGGCAGCATCGTCAAAATGTCCGTTGGCTACGCCATTCCTGGCTTTCTCGGTCAACTTCTCGACAACCTTTTTATTGGACGTGTTGTAGAGTCCACTTTGCATGCCGATTTAGAACGCTTTCGACAGTATGCACTTAACGCAAAAGCAACCCAATGAATGCGCTTTTACCCATTTAATTCCCCTCTCTGACCCTCTGCCCCTTCACCCGTAAGCATTACGTTAGAATACCGAAGGCGACTTACGGACTCTGTTCATGCAAGCTCCTTTTAGTTCGCTGCCCAAGCCTGGTCAGTATTGGCAATGGCAGCAGCAGCCCATTTATTACGTCAAAGCAGGAACTCGTCAGGCGCAGCGCCCTCCACTCTTGTTAATTCATGGGTTTGGTGCGTCTACAGACCACTGGCGGAAGACGATCGCGGGCTTGAGTGAAGAATTTGAAGTTTGGGCGATCGATCTGTTGGGGTTTGGGCGATCGGCGAAACCCGATCGAGCCTACAGCGGCGATCTATGGCGCGACCAGCTCCATGAGTTTATTACGCAGATCATTGGTCAGCCTGCGGTTTTGGTGGGCAATTCTCTTGGAGGCTATGCGGCTCTTTGCGTTGCAGCCCAGCGTCCAGAATCAGCAGCCGGATTGGTATTGGTGAACAGTGCAGGACCGTTTACGGACATCCAGGGCACCACCAAACCAGATCCGGTGCGCGAAGTGATGGGTAAAGTCGTGCAAACGCTCTTTCGTCAAGAGTGGGCAAGCTTTTTGCTCTTTCAATATGTGCGTCAGAAATCGCTTATCCGCAAGACGTTAGAAAAAGTCTATTTAGACCAAACGGCAGTTACAGACCAGCTTGTAGACGAAATTTATCAGCCGTCTTGCGATCCGGGTGCGCCGAAGGTCTTTGCGTCGGTGTTCACCACGCCTCAGGGTGAAAAGGTTGATGTCCTGCTGGGGCAACTCACCCGTCCGCTGCTGATGCTCTGGGGCGAAGCTGACCCCTGGATTAACGCTAGAGAGCGAGGCGCAAAGTTTCGGCAGTACCATCCCAAATTGACTGAATATTACTTGCGGGCGGGTCATTGCCCTCATGATGAGGTGCCCAATCAGGTCAATGAGTTGCTGCGATCGTGGGTGACAACTGCACTCTAGTTCAGAGCGATCGCAAATCTTTCTCGTACGGGCGAACGGCCGTTCGCCCCTGCCTGCCGACCAACACAGCAGCCTCGCCTCCGAGGTTTTGGTTAGAGCGTTGGAACGGAGAGAGAGGGATTCGAACCCTCGTTAAGTTGCCCTAAACAGCATTTCCAGTGCTGCGCCTTCAACCACTCGGCCATCTCTCCAGGTCTGTGTTGTTTCAAGTCCTATGTTGTTTCAACAATCACAGAATAAACATCCTAGCAGAAGCAGGTAGACTTTAGGCAAGGGACTTTGAAGTTAATTGTCCAACCTTGCACGCTCGATCGCTCATTCGCGACGCATCCCCCGTTAAGCTATGCCGCATTCTTACACTGTCCGCATTCACGATCGCCGTACCAACCACATTCGCACGGTCAAGGTTCCGGACGATCGCTACATTCTACAAACCGCTGAAACTCAAGGTGTGGCTCTCCCGTTTGCTTGCCGTAACGGTGCCTGTACGACCTGTGCGGTGCGCGTGCTGTCTGGAGACCTCTACCAGCCAGAAGCGATGGGTCTGTCGCCCAAACTCCAGCAGCGAGGGTATGCGCTGTTATGCGTGAGCTATCCCCGATCGGATCTGGAGGTCGAAACGCAGGATGAAGATGAAGTCTATGAGCTTCAGTTTGGTCGTTACTTCGGCAAGGGAAAAATAAAAGTAGGACTACCGCTAGACGAAGATTAGGAGAACAGTATGAAAGAGACGCGCGATCGCCTTGGGCATTGGCTGAAAGGGCTGGGGTTGGTTGTCTTTTTCGTGCTTCTAGCGGGGTGCCAGTCGAATGCGCCGCTGCAAGGGCTGACGATCGACGTTCAACGGGTACTAAGTGGGCGCGAGTTTGAAGTGGCTGGGATCGCCACTGCGCCCGATATCACCGAGCGGGTACGGCTAGAAGGCGTGGATGTCCCCGATGTGCGGCAAGAACCCTGGGGTAAAGCCGCCAAAAGCCTGCTCGAAACCTACCTCCAGCAACGATCGGTGCTACTAGAAACCGATGCCGAACCACGAGATGCCTTTGGGCGACGACTGGCGTATGTGTGGCAGGGCGATCGCTTGTTGAATGAAGCGCTGGTAGCAGCAGGGTATGCGATCGTCACACCTCATCCACCCAACAGCAAGTACGATCGACGGCTTGCCCAGGCTCAAGAACAGGCCAGAGTGTTAGGGCTCGGTCTTTGGAACCCTAAACAGCCAATGCGGGTGAGTCCGGCAGAATTTCGCAATCAACAGCGACAGAATGGGGGGAGTGGGGAGTAGGGAGTAGGGAATGTGCCTTAACTCAAAGTACCGTTCCCCATTCATCGCGTAAATTTCGCTGAGCCACTACTGAATCGCCTTGCCAATTGAGTGTACCAGCCAGATCTGAAAAGTCGTACGTCGCAGCAAAGCTTTGTTCTGACTGGATTGGCTGAATGGTCATCTTGACTTCAACATCGCCTGATACAAGGGAAGTGAGGACATCCAAACGAAGATGTCCATCCGCATCAATTTTTCCAGTTAATATAATGCTTTGCATAGTGTGAAAAGCCATTAGTCTGCTGTTTCTGAAAAGTCACTTGCTTCTTGCAATACCTGCACAATATCAGGCTTATCGACAGCAATAACGGCATCGGGCAGATGTTTGTGATGAGGAAAACTGGATAATTTGGGAAAATGTGGAGTGCTATCGTAGCGTAAGATTAACTTGTTTTTCTCGTCTTGAAAATGGTAGCGATAGTCAATTTGTGAAATCTGATCGCCAATTACGACTAACGCTTCACTGATTGCCAGCAGGTATTTCCCCTTGAAGCGCACTCTCAGCTTTAGATTTGCTCGTTCTGATGTCAAAATAACGGCATTAAATTGCTCAACATACGTGTTAGGTAGTGTCAACAATCGTTGCTCAACGTGATCAAAGTAAGCATTCAAAGCTTCACGCGACATTTTTCAGCTTTGTCTCTAATTCCTGATGCAGTGCCAGATAGTGCTGATAGTTACCAGCCCACTCAATAAAGACCTCATCATCGGCGGTTTCGCCTTGAGTGTACTGGGTGAAAAACTCTGCGGAGTCCATTCTGTACTCAGTTTCATAGGCGTTGAGCTGCTTAGCAAGCTCAATTAAAGCATCCAAAGGGGAAGTATATTCAATAATTTGTTTACGCATAGGGAACTTTCTGCCTGTCAAGGAACGTTGTCTACTCTTCTTAACGTTGGTTGGTTGGGTAAACAATACCTACTCAGCTTTTGACTCATCACTTCATCATCCAGGTGGTTATGCCCCATGAAGAAGGTTGCATTAAGCTTTTGATTGCGCTTTCTTCGCCTTTTCTTTTTCCTTTTGCTTGGCGCGTTTTTCGGCAGCTTTTGCTTCTTTTTCGGCTTCGATCGCCGCTAGTTTCGCCTTATCTTTTTCTTCAGCAATCTTGTCTAAGTAGTAGTGATAATCGCCGCGATAGAGGATGAGTTCACCATCACGAATTTCGACAATTTTGTTGGCGACCTGGGAGATAAAATAGCGATCGTGCGACACGATAATCACGGTGCCATCGTAGTGCTGAAGTGCTTCTTCCAGCATCTCTTTGGCGGGAATATCCAGATGGTTCGTTGGCTCATCCAGAATCAAGAGATTCGCGGGTTGGAGGAGCATTTTGGCAAGGGCAAGACGTGCTTTTTCGCCACCGCTGAGGGATTCGACTTTCTTGAAGGCACTGTCACCACTGAAGAGAAAGCGTCCTAATAGGGTGCGGACTTCTTCATTTGTCCATTTGGGCACTTCGTCGTGGATGGTTTCGATGACCGTTTTTTGCAAGTCGAGCGCTTCTGCCTGGTTTTGTTCAAAGTAGCCAGGGAGGACGTTGTGATCGCCGATCGTGACCGTGCCCTCAGTGGGCTTTTCCATCCCCATCATCAGGTGCAGCAGGGTGGATTTACCCGCACCGTTGGGACCTAAAAACGCCACGCGATCGCCCCGCTCAAGCAGCAGGTTCGCGTCTAAAAACAGAATCTTGTCACCGTAGGCGTGGGTCATATTTCTGATTTCCACCACTTCGCGACCACTCCGAGGTGCGGGTGGAAAGCGGAAATGAAGGGTTCTCATACCACCATCAGGAGCCTCAAGACGCTCAATTTTATCGAGTTGCTTTTCGCGGCTCTTTGCCTGGGTGCTGCGGGTCGCGCTGGCACGGAAGCGATCGACAAACGCCTGTTGCTTCTCCAGTTCTTTCTGCTGCCGTTCGTAAGCGCTCAGTTGAGCATCCCGCATTTCTTCTTTCTGCTGAAGGTAGGCGGAGTAGTTGCCTAAATAGGTGGTGGAAACGCCGCGCTCGGTTTCCACAATTTGGGTGCAGAGGCGATCGAGAAACTCGCGGTCATGGGAGACAATCACCATCGGGGTCGAAAGCCCTTTCAGGTAGGTTTCCAGCCACTCGATGGTTTCCAGATCCAAATGGTTGGTCGGCTCGTCCAGCAGCAATAAATCGGGCTTTTGTAGCAGAATCTTGCCCAAACTCATCCGCATCTGCCAGCCACCGCTGAAGGCACTCACGAGACGATCGCCATCCTCCAGGTCAAAACCCAGATCGGGCATGATTTTCTCAATGCGAGCATCTAACCCATAGCCATCCATTGCCTCAAACTGCCGCTGCAAGCGATCCATTGCGTGGATGAGATCGTCCAATGCTTCGGGGCTTGCGGTTTCCATGTTGCGATGCACGTCTGAGAGCGCGACATGGACATCGTTCGCTTCGCCAAAAGCCCGCCAAAATTCTTCGCGGACGGTGCGAGTTGGATCGACCTCAAATTCCTGCGTCAGGTAGGCAATATGCAGGCTGGCAGGGCGGATGATTTCGCCTGCGGTAGGCTCGGTTTCGCCTGCAATGATTTTCAGTTGCGTCGACTTGCCCGCACCGTTGACACCCACTAAACCAATGCGATCGCCGGGTTTGACTTCCCAGTTGATGTCTTTCAGCACTTCGCCAGTGGGATAAATTTTGCTGACGTGCTCCAGTCGCAACATGGGGAATCTCCAGAAAAAGTCGGGTTAAGGTGTTCTGCGATGACTGTAACAAAATTTAATCGTACATGGTTAGGGGAAGCCCGCAACGATTTCTATGGGCAGGTGTGCCTGTCAATCTCAGCCGCTCCATACTTACACCTGGCGCTTGAATATGCTTCATGCGTACTAAATGAAGCAGTAGACAGACGGCAGGTACAAAGGTTCACCTTAAAAATTGTAGACAGACGCAGGCGTAAAGCAGACAAAACTTCATCAAGTTTCTAAAACGATGACGAGGCTCAAAACAGTGCGCTCAGACGACGCTGTAGTGCTTATCGTAGACGACAGAACCTTTACGCCAAGCATGTCCAGGGCTTACAACGAGTGTTGGATGTCCAACGCTTGATCCATCACTGGGTTCGTCCGCATTGGGGGTTAGCCAGAGGTATCACTCCAGCGGTGGCGATGGGATTGTGCGATCGCCCTGTCTCAATCCATGGACTCCTGATCTCTCGTAGCTTTGATGCTATCCTCCATTAGAGGAACAGTGCCGTGGGTTGGGATGGTCACTATCTGCTCAAGGTGTTATCTTTACCAGGTTGGTTTCTAAAAGATGAAGAAACATGTGCGTTTGCCTCAATTTAGCGACGCACCAATGGAACAGAATTGCATAAAATTTGGTATAGTCTAATTCTGGTAAATCCTTCTTGATTTCGGCGGCATCGCCAAGTGGTAAGGCAAGGGTCTGCAAAATCCTCATCCCCGGTTCAAATCCGGGTGCCGCCTTCCGAAGTTTCTGTAGAGCGAAGCAATAAGTGTCCGTGGCGAAGAATTAAATGTCATAGCGAAGGATACTTTGTCCAGAACGAAGCACTTAATGTCCACAACGAAAAAGCATTGATGTCAATCCGTATGTAAAAACGGAGGATTGCATGTCAACTCGTGAAGTTAAGCAACTTGATGGATGAGCATTAAGGCTCATGCAAAAAAAAATTAGCCTTCCATGTAATTTTAACTGCGGACTGGCAGAAATTGTCTGGTCTTATGGTTGTTGTACAACATGGTAGAAAAACTGACCGATTTCCCCTACAATGAGCCCAGGGGAAGTGAAAGAGGCAAGGGTCTGCAAATGTTAGATGTTGCGGAGCAGTTTTAGGGTATGGATGTAAGAAGTATCCGTATACGTTGCTATATCTAAAGGCTACTGAGCCACGTAATTTGTAAAAACGGGGAAATGATTCTGTACATCTTTCAGCTTACCCGCATCTAAGAAAGCTATTGCGCCTGTTAATCAGCTTTTGAAATTCGTCATAGTACCAATCTTTCAGCTTATCCGTGTCTAGGAAGGCTATTGCGCCCTGTACCAGGCATTTGGTACACGGTCACAAACATTCTTTCAGCTTACCCGCGTCTAGGAAGGCTATTGCGCCAATCTTCAACCCAGTCGGAAGCTGGACCTGGTATCTCTTTCAGCTTACCCGCGTCTAGGAAGGCTATTGCGCCTTGAACTGGAGGACTAACACGCATGGACGGGATGATCTTTCAGCTTACCCGCGTCTAGGAAGGCTATTGCGCCCGTGAACCAGCTTTTTGCCGACGGTGCTGCTGTTATCTTTCAGCTTACCCGCGTCTAGGAAGGCTATTGCGCCTTTGCCCTGTTCTGGGAGTATCGCAAACTCCAGTTCTTTCAGCTTACCCGCGTCTAGGAAGGCTATTGCGCCTATCGGGAATCTGGCGATCGACTCCAAAATTCTGAACTTTCAGCTTACCCGCGTCTAGGAAGGCTATTGCGCCTCCATGCGCTAAAACTCTTTACCAGCCTCAATTGCATCGGCAGTTTTGGCAAAAGCAATATGAAAGCCTTCAAAGAGGTTCTGTCACTCTCAATTTAGACCTTGCTTATACTGCTAAATCGTTGATCTGATAGAGATTTCAGCGTTTTGGCAAAAGCACTGGGATTTTTCACCCCGCTTTGATTTGCCAAAAATTTAGGGGAAGTCCCGGTGGATTCACCGGGCGATTCGGACTGCCACATATCTTCGCCATTACTTGGTCTGATACATAATCTTGCTGTACTGACGCCATAAACAAATGCTTATTGACAACAGTAGAGATTCGCAAACTCACCATATCGGCAAATTGTCCTACCTTGCTTAGGGGTAGCGTGAGTAAGCGGGCAGTAACAGGGACGGAAAGCAACAAACCTGTCCCATTTCCTAAGACTTGCGTCGTGTGCAACACCAGCTTGGTTCGCCGTTGGTAGGATTGTACTATAAAATCCTAGAAAATCTCACTGTGTAGAAACTATTTTAGGGCGAGTTTTTTGGAACTGTTTTATTCTGGTACGCATCGATCGCCATCTTTCCCGCCTGTTCCTGGGAACTGCCGTAGAGCGGCTGCTGACCAATCTTGACCAAAATCCCCCCTTTGTGAGCTTGATTGCGGATGTATTCCATCAATCGCCCATAGCTCCACGCATGGATTTTCATATTCTGAGCCTTAGCAAAGCGCTTTTCAATGCCTTTCCAACCAGAACACTCTCGCTCTGCAAGCGCCGCAATTTCGCTTTGTTGTCGTACTCTGTAATCCTTCATGTCAGGTAAGACAATACAGCCTGAATGATGCTTTTTAGCGAAGTCAAGCACCGCATTGGCAGTGTGTTGATCTATAGCGTCACCTAAGTTCGATTCTCCAGATTGGCTACTTGCACCCCGTTTCTGTCGTTCAGTACGGCGACGCAAGTTTAGCTGCCGTTGGAACTGTCTACGATTCACGAGTCTGTAGTTATCGCCTAGCAGAGCCTTGAGCCCCCGACAGCCCAGAATTTTACCTGAAGTAGCATCTACGATCGTTACTGTTACTAGTCCACCAGAGCCAAGAGCAACGCCAGTGAGAATATGGGGGATCCCTGCGTAGAGTGGTTTGCTCGGACGATCATAGTTATTATCGTAACTGTCAATTCGTCTCAGGGTTCCTGTCTTACGACTATGATTCGCTTTGCGAGTTTGTGTTGATTCGCCTTTGTTTTCCGACTCAGCCATTCTTTCTTCTAAAGTTTGAAGCGCCTTGATAATAGGCTTCCTCTGCTGTTGAATAACGAGTTCAGTGCCCTCCTGGCTCAAGAACTCAGTTTCAACGGTGCAATGTAGAAACAGTTGGTAGCGATTCCAGGGAAACTCTGGATTGTAAAATGCAGGAGCAGATTGTATCTCAGGAGCTTTATCGATAGATTGAACTATCCGCTTCGCTCGCTTGTTTGCAGCTTTTCGGCGACGTATAATCCTATTCTCATTTTTCCTGTACTCTTTCCAGATCAAGGTTGCTGATCGCACCAAAAATAACTTAGATGTGTTGCCATCTATATCGCTGTCATAAATCATACGCTCCCTCAGTGCCTGTTGAAGGATGTGGAGGTGACGACGATCACCAGAGATTTCAAACGCATATTTCTCATCAAAGCTTTTGAAGCGGACACAGACTCGCCTGCTAGATTCAGCGTTGGGCTTTCGTTCATCCTCAGTTGTTGAATCTTGAGAAGGGGGTCTTTCATGCTCAAACCAGATCAAATCATCACTACTATGAAACAACATTGGATGTGGCAGAAAAGTCTGCTGTTTGAGCAGTGCTGATTCGACTAAATTCCACTCAGCCTCATCTTCAACAACGCCAATGGACTTAATCTCATCTAGAATGCCATCTCCAACCCAAGGGCGACCTTTGGGTAGACGGCTTTGCAACTGCTTCAGAAGCAGCTCAATCTGCTTTTCCTTGCAATGGATGCGATTTTTCAGATGCTCGATGTCTTCCTCAGTTTCATCACCTTTGATTTCAAATCTGTTTTTAATCAGATATGCCGCTGCACACTTCTTTAGTGGATCGTCTGCAATACGGTGCTTCTCATACAAAACCTTGTAAATGCCGCCGTTAATTGCCTTCTTACTTTTCTTCTTGCTCTCGCCAGCAACTTGGGTATTTGCCTGGCTCAAAATTTCTCTGGCTTTGCTACAAATCGCATCCAGGCTGCAACCACTGATCGCTACCAGCTCAGCATCTGTTTTAAGGACTTCAAGGGAATTGGATAGCTTTGCCAGTTCTTCTTGTCGATCTCCTTGTAGAGCTAGCCAAGATTCGTACGTATCGCCGACGACCAGCCGTGCTGAGACAAAAGCACGTTCAGGCATCGTTTCAAATTGTGGATGTTCTTTAAACGATCGCCATAAACTTTTCAACTCGTCAGCATTCACCGCATTATTAATTTGCCAATCAGCAAAGTTAGGGTGTTGAGCCACCTTGAGATTTAACTGATTGATTAATGGAGTATGCTGCTGCGTCATCAGTTCCCAGTAGTAGCGCCGATTCTCTTCTCTGATTTGGCTTGCGTCCCCCAACGCATCTAACCGGAAGAGAAATGTGGATTTGCTCATAATGCGTGCCTTGCGCTCCTAGCTATGATTTGTGAACAGTTCCGCAGACAGCTTCTCAAAGCCACATGTGAGCAAAAGACAGTTTGTCATCTCTAGCAGTTCAGCAACTCTGAAAGCTTCTTAAAAGTTTATAGTACGAAAATACCATTTAGTCCATTGCAATCGAGTATCGCTCTACTAGGCAAAGGTAGAGTGGTTAATGCAGTACGGAAAGGAGCCATATCAAGCACAAACGCACCAGCATGGGATTGGAAGGATACATCCAACTAATTGCAGGGTACTTCAAGAACTCTAGGCTCTGCGTTTTTGTAGGGCTTCCCGCAGTGTGGGCAGAATCGGAATCTGAGCGATTCTATCGGTTGTTCACATCCTGTACAGCGATCTCGTAGTAAACTCCCACATAAATAACAGTACTGAGCACGCATATTTGCCCACATTGCATCTGGGATCGTTCCAGGTACCCAGCAATGCGGGCAGAACTTTAGAGTTGCGCCCGCTTCCACCGCAACGCCTCTACAGACTGCATCCAGGTAATCTACTGGAATGTTTAGGGCGTGTGCTAGGCCACTTTTAGGCTGCTGCTTCAACCGTGTTGTTTGCCCACGCTCAATCTTGCCTACACTCTGTAAATGAATACCTGCTCTTTCTGCCAGTTCCTTTTGGCTCAACCCCAAGGCAGTACGCACTCGTCGGACGTAGTCTGCCAACGACTCTTGGGGATCTGGGGCAGCATTCCTTGTAGAAGTAGTCATTAAACGCTACTTTTAAACCTTGCATAAAAGTATAAGTTAACAAGTCTTTGTCTTCAAAGAGTTTCCTGCTATGACAAGTCAAATCGCTATTTCTGTTGCTACTGTCACTACAGCGTTTCTCAGTCGGTTGGGGCTAGCTCAAAGTACTACGCGCTCTTACGAATCGACCTTAATGCCTTTTCTACGGGAGTACGGTCAAATGCCGATCGAGATTTTGACTCGACAGGCAATCGAAGAGTATCTCAATAGCCTGACTGACATTACGTACACTACCCATCATCGACATCAGGCAATCATTCAAGCACTGTTCAATTTTGCGGTTGAGCAGGGACACATTAGATCAAACCCGATCGCACGCTTAAAGCGTCGTAAACCCGATCCCGCTAAGGGTGAACATGCAACTGACACGGTGATTCGTTATCTGACTCCAGAGCAACTTACAGTTTTGTATCAACTCGTTGCTCCAGATTTTCGGATTAATGCTCTCACCAACCTATTGCATCGAACAGGTGCAAGAATTTCAGAGCTTTTGGCTTTAGACCTGAATGACCTTAATTTTGCCCAACGCAAGTTTCAAGTTTTGGGCAAGGGAAATAAGCAGAGGTGGTGTTTCTATAGTCAGGATGTTGCTCAAACTCTGGAGAAGTATCTCAAATATGAGCGACATCAGGGTTGCCCTGCTCTGTTTACCGCACAGCAGCCTTTTACCCTAGAAGTTTCGCGGCTCAGTTATCGTACTGCTCATGACTCTTGGTCAGATTCGATTTCGCAGGAACCAGCACTGAAAGGCATCCGAATCCACGACTTGCGCCATACCTTTGCGACAGAACGGGTTGGTTTAATGGGGATCGAGGAACTAAGAGCATTAATGGGACACCAAAATATTCAGACAACCCTGCGCTACCAAAAGGTTACTTCTCAAAGAGCAGAGACGGTTGCTAAGCAAGCCTTAGAATCTTTAATAAGTAAACAGTAGTATTTGTATCAAGAAGGTTATTGCTAGATACTTTCTCTAAAATTCTCCCATCTGATGCAGGGTATACACTATACTCTGCGTCAGGAAAGTGTGAGCAGAGATTATTGAGTCTCGTGGGAATTGGTAGTAACTGACAAAACTGGTGTAATGTGCTCTGCATGCTCGGAGTGACAAAGGTTAACTAATGAAAATGGCTTTCAATAAGCTAGTGCGCGATCGCATCCCTGAAATCATTCGGGCGGCAGGAAAGCAGTGTGCGGCGGAGGTGTTATCTGAAGAGGACTATCAGCAAGCTCTGCGTCAAAAGCTGATTGAAGAAGCGCATGAAGCTGCGACTGCAATCGGTGATGATCTCATCAAAGAACTTACTGACCTTTATGAGGTTATTGATGGACTGATGCTTGTCTACCACGTTGATCGCGAAGCGGTGGTTAAAATCCAGGAAGAACGTAGAGCTGAACGGGGTGGCTTCAACGAACGTCTTCGCTTACTTTGGGTTGAAACTGAGTAAATTTTAGAAAATCGCCAGACGAGTCGGCTACTTTAATCACTACGGGTCAATTCGCCCCTTGGGGCGCATGAGGCACAGCAGTCCGAATGGGCGCTGTTGAGCGCAGCCGAGCGGCGAAGCGTGTGAGGCATAGCGAAGTGATATTCCGTCCGCTTGCGGCGGAGACGTTCATTAAAAATTTAGTAAAAATAAAATTTCTATAAAGAATACTGATCTTTCTGCTGGCTTTGGGGATTACTCTATCAAATGGGAATACTTACTTAGTTGTACAGTGTCAAGACTTAGGGAACAGTTGGCAGAAGCTGCTCCATGAATAAGGTCGAGTCTAGGATTATCAATGTGCTGAGACAGGGTGTGCCACTTCGATCTAGAGCGATCGCCAACGTCCTAGGCATAAGCCGTAGGGAAGTGAATCATTACCTGTACAGTTCGCTGCAACCATTGGTCACCCAAGACCCGCAATACCGCTGGATGCTGAAATCGTCGCCGAGTCAGGAGCAGCTCTCCCTACCTTTTGCAATAGAACAGGAGCAATCTTCGCTAGATGAATTGTTGAACCAGTATCAACAGCAGGTGAGGGAAACTGCTTTGGAACAAACCTTGAGGTCACTTATAGATTTTTCGGAAGAATAACATCTATGACTGAAAGGATAAACAACCATTCAGAGGGGCAGGAAGTTATACGGGGGCTATCCAGTCACTACCGCAGTGGAGCTTCTAGTCTTGGCAAAGAGTTTTTTGCCCCCTGTCTAAAGTACTGCTCAGAATACCGGCGAGCCGTTGGTTATTTTTCTAGCAAGGCATTAGTTGCCTGGTTGGAAGCGTTGCCTCGCTTTGCTACAGAATCCGTAACCATTCATTTGCTCATTTCTCCTGAGCTTTCCGACGACGATCGTGAGGCTTTGGAAAAAGCACTCAACGAAGAAGAGCGTCAGCAACTGCGGCAAGTTTCAGTTGACTGCCTGGTACAGGAGATTTTAGCGGACTCCTTACCCAATGATGTCAAAGCGAGGGTGCGCTTGTTTGCCTGGATGGTAGCAAACGATCATCTCATTCTGCGGTTTGCTTTTCCAGAGCACATTGAGCAACCCGGAATTTTCCATGAAAAGATTGGCATCTTTCAATTCCCTTGGGGTGATCAGGTTGCGTTTACTGGCTCAGCCAATGAGTCAGAGCATGGCTATGAACGTAATTATGAGTCGATCGATGTCTACCGAAGCTGGATGGCTGGAGATGAAGAGCGGGTTCAAATTAAGCAAGAACAGTTTGAGGAAGCCTGGTCAGCCAGGGCTGTTGGGCTGAAGGTGTTACCACTGTCTCCTGAATTGGCTGCACTGATTCGCAGTAAAGCACCGGATGAGAAGCCAGTAATCACCCCCAAAAATGGCTTCAACCTACCAACTGTAAAGGAGAAACCAACTGGCTACGGGCATGAGTCAGAAAAATCTCTAAATGAGGGACAAGTTGAACATCAGTGGCGACACCAGGATGAGGCGATCGCTAAGTTCCTCGAAGTCCGGCATGGTGTTTTGGAGATGGCAACGGGAACGGGGAAAACTCGTACAGCGATTAAAGCTCTGTCAGTTTTAGACGAACAGGGGCGAATTGATGGGATTATTATCAGCACTGACGGCACAGATTTGCTAGATCAATGGCGAAAGGAAATTGAATCCTGGGCAATCAAGCGTCGTCAGCCTTATCGGGTGCTGAGACATTATGCTCAGCATCATGAACTGGGAGAGTTTGCCCTCAATCCGAAGCGGGCTGTTTTGGTGATATCTCGCGAACAACTGGCTTCTCTATTTAGCCGTCTTGAACCCGACCAAAAAGAGCGGCTGATTATTATTCACGATGAGGTGCATGGCCTAGGAAGCCCATCCCTACGATCGCAACTGGCAGGACAACATCAAGCCTTTGGTTATCGCTTGGGGTTAAGCGCCACGCCTGAGCGGGAGTATGACCAGGAAGGAACAAAATTTATTTTTGATGAGATTGGCAATGTTTTCTTTGAGTTTGGGCTAAAGGACGCGATCGAACGCGGCATCTTGTGTGAGTTTGACTATATTCCGCTGACCTATCCATTGACGGAGGGCGATCGCCAACGACTGCGGCAGGTCTACGCTAAACGCTCGGCACGACAGCGGGAGGGTAGACCTATGACAAAGCAGGAGTTGTGGACAGAGCTTGCGCGGGTGTATAAAACGGCTGAGAAGAAGCCGGAAGTCTTTGCTGAATTTTTACAAACTAATCCTCAAATTATTGAGTCCGCCATTCTGTTTGTGGAAGATAAAGCCTTTGGGGAGCCAATTTTAGAAACACTTCATGGCTACACCCATCGCTATCGAACCTATTATGCAGAGGACGATCGGCGTAATTTGGTCGAGTTTGCAAGGGGCAAAATTGATTGCTTGATTACTTGCCATCGTATTTCGCAAGGCATTGATATCCGAAATCTTAAAACCGTCATTTTATTTTCATCAGCGCGGGCACGACTTGAGACTATTCAACGGATTGGTCGCTGCCTCCGTTCTGACCCTAATTCTCCTGATAAACGGGCAATGGTCATCGATTTCGTGCGATCAGTAGAGGATGACGAGAGTGAGTTTAATGCGGATGACGATCGCCGTATCTGGCTATCTGAACTTTCTCAAATCAGGAGGGTGGAGTAGAAATGTCTAATTTGGATCATGAGGTAGTAAGGGCAATTCAAGAGTCCGTTCGTGAGGCTGGGCAGACAGAAAAAGTTGCCAAGCGAATCGAAGCATGGTTGAACGCGATGAGTGCATCTGAACTCAGCGCCAATGATGAGCAAGGGTATTTAGAAAATGTCCGGGCTGCGATTACCGTAAACGTGGCTGGAGGCAGCGATGAAGATTGAGTTAGCAGGTTGGAGCAGTGAAGGGCTGCGCTGTCCCGATGTTGAAATTGAATTAATGACTGGTGATAGGATCGCGCCCGTGTCGCTGATTCAGATGCCCAATGGCACAGGTAAAACCACAACCCTAACGATGATTCGAGCTGCGATGAATGGCGAAGCTCAAGGGTGGACTCCAGGGAGAATCAAAAGCCTGCGCCGTCCCGGTGAATCACATTCAGAGGGTAAATTTATCCTGAATCTGAGGGTTGACGACCAGCCTCTGACGTTTGAATTGGCGCTAAATTTTGATGTCGGAAAGGCTGAATATCGAACGACCTCAGTCGGCAGTGGAGGCATCAGCTCAGGTTGGGAACCACCACCAGAGGTTAAGCGGTTTCTCGATCCCCGATTCGTCCAACTGTTTGTCTTTGATGGCGAATTTGCCGACAAGCTACTGGACTCTAATGAATCAGAGGCATCCAAGGCGATCGATGCATTATTTCAACTCTACCTGCTCCAAGACATTCAGCGAATTGCAGAAAATGCCTGGAAGACAGCCACTAAAAATAAAACTGCGAAAGCTGAGAAGGGGCTAAGCCAGCGCAGGAAAAAAGTTGATACGTTAAAGAACCGCGTCGCTCAAGTAACAGAGGCACGCGATAAAGCGATCGCAGAATTAGACGTTTTACAACCCGAAATAGACGGACTAGAACAGAGAATTAGTGAACGGATTGGGACTGATGAGAGTTTGCGTGAGGAACTTGGGGAGAAAAAGCAGTATGAAATCAACGCTCGCAATCAGGTTGAGAGTTCGGCATTGGAGGTCATGTCTCGAATTCGCCAGCCGCACCTACTGCATGAGGCTTTTGCCCGATCGCTGAGTGAACTAAAGCTTCAGCTAGACCGTCTGCGACTGCCTGCCAGCACCTCTAGTCAATTTTTCAGCGAGCTTTTAGAAGAGGAGGAATGTATTTGTGGTCGCCCGCTGGACAGCCATTCGCGTGAGGTAATTGGTAAACGACGCGAACTTTATCTGGCTGAAGATACATCGGGCATTCTGAATGCGTTGAAGCAGGATATTGATGTCCAGGTGCGACAGGATGGAAATGAGACAGCGGCAGATTTAACCCAGAAACTGGAGCAGTTGGAGCAAGCAGTTTCAGCGAGTAAATTAGCGGAGACTGCCGTTAGGGTTCTGGAACAAGAGCTAATCGACAAGGGGGATGACGAGTTAAGGGGGTGGACCGAGGAGCGTGATCTGAAAACCAAACGCAAAGAGGTGCTGGAGAATTTGCTTAGGGACATCGACCGTCCCGCCAGTTCTAGTGATGATGAAAAAACATGCTGTTTGGCATCGCTTAGAAAGCTTCTGAAGGAGTCGGAGAAGGATCTGGCAGAAATCACAGGCACACTGGAGCTTCGAGCTAAAACGGATGTTTTGTTGGCGATCGCCGATCTAGCCTTGAAAAAAGCCCAGGCAAATTTGCGGGTAGCGATCGCCGATGAATGCAACCAGCGACTGGAAAAGGTGCTGGCGCGTGATCCAATTCGGATTGAAAAAATCGATCGCTCTCTTAAGCTCCGGAATCAGGAGGGGTCCAGTGTTGGTCAAACCTTATCGGTTGGTTATACGTTTCTGACAACCCTGCTAAGTCGGGGGCAGCATCAGTTCCCACTCATTGTAGATAGCCCAGCGAACCCGCTCTCGATGGAGGTGCGGCGAGAGATTGCTAAGCTGATTCCGAGCCTTTGCAAGCAATTCGTGGCGTTTACAATTTCGTCGGAACGGGCTGGATTTACAGATGTAATCCATACAAGTTCTGAAAATAAGACGAAATTTCTGACTCTGTTTAGGCGTACAGCAGGCACCGAGACATTGGTGCAATCTCTGCCAGCTTCAGGTGTTACCAAAACCCCAAATGCTGTTCTGGTTGAAGGAAAAGCGTATTTCGATCGTTTTGATTTGGATGAGGCAGAGGGTTAAGGTTTATGGCATTTAAAAACTTCAGAATGCGGCAAGATGCCGAAAATTGGTTCTCTAACATCCGAGATCAGAAGCCAATCAAGACTAAATTTGATCTCTACTATTTTTGTCTCATGGTGGGTCTAGCAACGGGGCGCAGAAGCGAACCAACTAAGCGCGGCTCTGAAGTCACGGACTTTACAGATAACTTTGTAAGCGATTATAAACCTTATCAGAGGTTAATCATTGGACTGCTGATTAGGGCAGAGCTTTCCCGGTCAGGGATCAGTGTGACGGAAAAGGATGAGGTTCGCAAGCTCTTTGTCGATTTGGTGAACCCTCAAAACCCAACCAACCTGACTGATGCAGGAATGGATAGGCTTAATGAGTATTCCAGCGGCGGCTACGACTACTTGGCAGAAAAGCTCGACTCAAGACCCTATCATGTGGAAGAATTTCTCAGAACCTATGCAAAATTATTGAGGGGGGCGATCGAACAAAATTCAAGCTGGCAAGAGCCTGTACCCTAAATTAAAAATGTTTTTAACTGGTCAACCTCCATTGAGTATCGCAGATGACAAAATTAGAGTCAGTATCATACAGGGCAGTTCGTATCCGGCAAACCGATGCAGGAGGCTGGTTAATTCTTTTTGCTGCCCCAGCAACCGAAATTGACGCTTGGGCTGGCATCCCTCAGAAAAAAGAAATTGGAAGCCAGGAAACTACAGGCTTCCAACGTGAGGAGAACGGAAAGCGGATTAATGAATTGGTCGAGTTTTATAGCAGTGATAAGAATGTCATTCAGAATCCATTGCTATGTGCGACTCGCGTAGCTAATCCAGAAGTTGTGCATTTTGAACCTGACCCTGAGGCTAATCAATCTCCATTTGCTGAAACCGGAACCCTATCAATTCAAATTGAGCCTCTTAAACAACTGACCTTACTTGAGCTGCTTAGAAGAGTGAAGGCGGATCTTGAACAGCGAGTTCCCAGCCTCACAACACAAAAACCTTCAGACCGATTACTTGTTGAATTAAAACAACGAACTAATTTTATTGTTACGTCTCAAGATGCAGAAACAGATATCGATTTCGCTGAGGAGGAGGAATTAGAAGCATCAGAATTTAGCGATAATTCTGATATCCAGGAACCAACAGGTGTTGTATTTTCAGACGAGTCTCATATTCTTGACTTCTGGGAGGAAGTTGCTGCGAGGGTAAAGATTTTAGAGGAAATTGGTAGTTCTTTTGAAGGTGAGCAATTTCTCGAATACTCTAAGGATGCAATGATCTCATTCCTACGTCCGATCGTAGTAGTAGACGGACAGCATCGCCTACGAGGAGCAGTTAATTCTGCAAAGTTTTTGGCTGAAAAGCCTCCTTACAGTGAGGAGCTTGAGCAAGCTGTGATTAGTGGTGCAGATCCCAATCAAGCCCAACAACAAATTGAAGCAAAAATTGCCCGACGATTACCAATTTCCTTGTTAATTACAGATGATCCAGCAGAACATGTTTTTCAGTTCGTAGTTGTTAACCAGAAAGCAACTCCAATTGGCAAGGCTCTTCTAGGTACAATTGTCTCAACTAGCTTATCAAACGATGAATTGGCAAGAGTTTCTAAGCGGTTAGAAGATGCTGGTATTCAGCTAGAAGAATCGAGAGCGGTAGCATATTTTACAAGAAATCCAGACAGCCCATTCTTCAATAAAGTTGAACGTGGACTAACTTCTGCAACTTCTGAGAATAAAGATTTACTTCAATGGAGTGTGCTTCTCCAGCTTGTCCAAATCTTTCAAGACTTGAAGGGTGGCAAGCTTTTTGGAGAAAAAAACGACTACGCTCAAATTTGGAAAGAAAATCATCTGGAACGGTCTGGACTCGTCGCAGATTATGAAACTCATGGGTTTTCAACCCCCTTTGAATATTGGCGGCAACTTGATGGCCCTTGGCGTGATGTGTTCAGTGAATTCTGGAAAAAGATTCGAGACAAATTCGCTAACACTAATGATGAAGGAGCAAGCAATTACTGGGGATCTCCCAAAAGTTCCAATATTTTCAATAAAGTGTCATTGACAATACTGGTGGCAGATTTCTTCCAAGTTCTTTGCGATCGTCGTTACAGCATAGATGACATTCAGCATGTGTCTAAGTTGGTTGATGATTGGTTAGACGGCGTAGACCCTAGCTATTTCAATAAAGATTGGCAGCTTAAGGGCGTTAGGAAAGATGCACCAGCGCGGCGAAAGCAGTGGGCGAAAATATGGACAGACTATCGAAAAAATCCAAAGTCGCTTCCTAAAGCTAATCTTTATCGCTTAGAAATTAAGGATTGAGCCTATTTGTCATGGATTTTGACGCAATTAGTTCATTTCTCGAAAAATCTGCTGGGAGAGGGGAAAATGTTTGGCAATTAAACAGCCTGAGCGCTATCGCAAACCATCGTATCCCAGATGTGGTAACAGGTATACAAGATACCTTACTGCGTGCTGATATGACTACACTGTGGACGCAGTGGTTTTTAGAATCGATTTGTGACCCAGAAAGGTTTGTGGAGCGATATCCATGCTATTCACATATTGTTCATGCTGTAAATGCCGAAGCTCCACTTATATTCGCAACCGTAGACATTAATAAACGTGAAGAACTTGTAAAACAAATTTCACGTTTAATTAATGACGAGGTTAGAAGAAGGCAAAGCAGAAAAAGAACAGCATTTGATCTGCGAATTAAGCAGTATCTCTGGGATGTTTATGGCTCTGAGCATCGATGCTGGATTTGTGGTTATCAGTTTTCAAGATGGGCGATAGACAAGTTTTTAGAACGTACTATTTCAGAAGAACTTCGCATACCGCAATTTATTGACTACCTTAAACCTCATGGGCTTAATAAACGAGATTTCCAGATCGAAATTGATCACGTTTTTCCTTTTGCTGAAGGTGGAGATGAAAAACCAGAAAATCTGCGTCTAGCTTGCGGCTGGTGTAACTCTCATAAAGCTGGAAGATTATCAATTTATGATGTGGCAGCCCAACCTCTCATAGCACTACATCCTCAAAAAGGAACGGTTAGTATTCCCCATCCCTTCTGGGTTGTCCGGGTTTTATCGTTGCGTAGACACTGCGAGCATGAAAAAGGCTGTAGCAAAGCTTTGGAGAACTCTGAACTTACGGTTACACCAAGGCATCCAGATGGTTCAATGAATCCTACTAATTTACGGGTGACTTGCATTGAGCACGATTCAATTGGTTCCGCACGACTCGTCAGCAGATTAGTGGGAGGGCAGATGTGGAAGAAGTGAATTGTATGTAATTTTTAGCATACAGTATGTCAATTTAATGATAAATTACTTGAAAAGTCTCAGACCTGTTCTATGGCTCTCCCATTTGAGTACGTTTTCCCGGCAATCAGAGGGATTCAAGCAGGGCGCGAATACTACGTTTCGATGTGCCCAGTGCGCCTGATCCCGAAAATTTTCTCGTTTGATGACGAGGAGATTCCGCCTGAAATGCGGGCGCAGCGGATTCTTAACCGGAGCCGAGTGCCTGAGATCGCTCGTTATATTGTGGGTAATCCAACGAGCTACGTTTTCTCGGCAATCACTGTTTCCATTAATGCCGACATTGCCTTTGAACCCATTGGTTCAGAGGATATTGGCAAGTTAACCATTCCGATGGATGCTCGGTTTGTTATAAATGACGGACAGCATCGCCGAGCCGCATTTGAGCAAGCATTGAAGGAAAATCCTGACATAGGAGACGAGACGATCGCTGTTGTTTTCTTTCTGGATATCGGGTTGAAGCGATCGCAGCAGATGTTTACCGATCTAAATCGGTACTCAGTTCATCCTGATCCCTCGCTGAATATTCTCTATGATAGCCGTGATCGCAAATCGATCCTGTCCAAATCAGTGGTTAAAGAAGTCAAGCTTTTCGATAGGCTCACGGATATGGAGCGGAGCAACTTGCCAGCCCGCTCCAGTAAGCTTTTCACACTTAGCAGCATCTACAGTGCGACTCAAGCGCTTCTAGCCAACCATAAGGACGAAGAGATTGAGAAGCAGGTTGAGATTAGTGTACGTTTCTGGAGGGCAGTCAGCAGCAACATTCCAGACTGGCAGCAAGTGTTTGATAAAAAAGTCAGCCCTGGCGAAATTCGTCGAGAATACATCCACAGCCACGCCGTTACGCTAGCAGGGATTGGAGGCGCAGGGGCAACTTTGCTGTCTGTTCAACCGGATAAGTGGGAAGCTCAATTAAAAGTCTTGCGAAAAATTGACTGGTCACGTTCTAATCCCGATTGGGAAGGTCGCGTCATGTATGGGGGGAGATTGTCAAAATCAAGAGCCTGCGTCAGTTTCATGACAGCGTATCTAAAAAATGCAATGAAGTTGCCTTTGACTACAGAGGAAGAACGCCTAGAGAAAGCCTATGCTCTGGCGGGGAGGTAGCCATGCCGATGTTTGAGTTTCAAATTGTTTCAGAGACCGAGAAGGAAGCCCAGCAATTCATGGAAGCAGTGCAGGCTGATGATGTGAATATTGAGGAATGGGAGTATAACGTGGGCACTCCGACCGAAAAGCAGGAATGCTATGGATTTGGAGTGACGCGCTACTCACCCAAGCAGCTTCAGCGGATTGCGGATGAGATGGGCGTTGTCCTTGCCTATGCCAGAAACCAGAAGGCAGTGAAGCAAGAGACCGATAAGTTGGTGCAGCGAGTCATGCAGGCAAGGGAAATTGTTGAAGCCATGAATCTGACTTCAGAACGGGAGATGTTGCATCAGATGTTTGAAGCCTACAAGCGTTTGGCAGAAGAAGAGGCTGAGTAATCCATGCGTATCTGGGACGTTGGCTGATTTGTGTTAAGGGTGAGCGTGATGACTGAAACAGTAAAAAAATTAGAAACCTCTCAACGATCGGTTCCTGAGCTTGTCGAGGAATTAAAAGCTCTGACGATCGAAATTCAGGAACTTTACTGCCAAGACCAGTTGCCCTGGATCGTCGGTTACTCTGGTGGCAAGGATTCGACAGCGGTGCTTCAGCTAGTGTGGAATGCGATCGCCTCTCTCCCCCCTGAAAAACGGACTAAGACTATTCATGTCATCACCACAGACACAATGGTCGAAAACCCGGTGGTATCTGCCTGGGTCGGTCAATCGCTCACTGTAATGGGGGCGGTTGCGAAAGAGAAGAACATGCCCATTGAGCCAATTTTGCTCAAGCCTGCTGTTAAAGATACCTTTTGGGTCAACCTCATTGGTAAAGGCTATCCTGCTCCACGGCAAGGCTTTCGCTGGTGTACTGAACGTCTCAAGATCAAACCGTCTGATAACTACATCCGCGAAAAAATCCGCGAAAGCGGCGAGGTTATCTTAGTTCTAGGAACACGTAAGGCTGAAAGCTCCTCACGGGCAGCCCTGATGGAGAAGCACCGCAACTGGCGTGTCTTTTCTCACCTCAACTACAACCCCAGTCGCCCCAACTCCCTTATCTACACCCCGATCGAAGACTGGCGCACCGATGAAGTTTGGCTGTACTTGATGCAGTGGCAAAATCCGTGGGGCAATAACAACAAAGACCTGTTTGCCATGTATCGAGGGGCGACAGCAGATAACGAGTGTCCCTTAGTAGTTGATACGTCTACACCAAGCTGCGGTAGCTCTCGCTTTGGCTGCTGGGTCTGCACGTTGGTAAGCGCGGACAAGTCGATGGAGGCAATGATCCAAAATGATGAAGAAAAGGAGTGGATGCAGCCGCTGCTGGATCTACGAAATGAGTTGGACGTTGAAGATGACCTCGATCGCCGGGATTTTCGGCGACGACAAGGGCAGGTGCAACTTTACGAGCGTAACGTAGACGGGCTGGATGCTAAAGAGATTGTCAATATTCCAGGTCCTTACACCAAGCAATGGCGAGAAGAGTGGCTGCGGCGAGTGCTTCAGGCTCAGACTGAAGTGCGGAAGAATGCACCTACCGAGATGCAGACTATTGAACTGATCGCAATCGATGAAATTAGCGAGATTCGCCGAATCTGGCTGGAGGAGTTTCACGAGTTCGATGACGTTCTGCCATCAATTTACAAAGAGGTGACAGGACAAGACTTTATTGATCCCCGCCCCAATGCTGGTAGCACTCAGCTTGGCTTGGACGAATGGAGCATCCTGGAGGAAATCTGCGATGACCCGATGCACTTTGAACTCATGACTCGACTCCTCAGCACCGAGCGCAAGTTTCAAACCATGTCGCGACGCATTGGGATTATCGATGCACTGGAAAGACACTTTGACACCAGTTCCCGTGTCAAAAAAGCGGCGATCGACAACGCCGAACTCGATTGGAATATCAAAAAAGCCGCCCAAGCTGGGGATGTAGAAGCCGTCAAGCAACTAGAGGCGGTCATAAATGCCAAACTTGACTGGAGCATCAAGAAAGCCGCCCAAGCTGGGGATGTAGAAACCGTCAAGCAACTAACCGTTGAAGCACCCTCTCCTGAGAATCAGCCAGCGCCGTCCTGGGCAGACCTGAAATTTAAGGGACGGCAATGATTTTCCAAGAACTTGTGTTGGAGAACTTTGGTCCCTATAAAGGACGGCAAGTGTTCGACTTACGCCCTGACGAGGAGCAGCGCAAGATTATTCTGTTCGGGGGAATGAACGGCGGCGGCAAAACGACGCTTATGGACGCAATTCGTTTAGCGCTTTATGGTCATCGCGCTCCTTGCTCGACTCGTGGCAATCTGAGCTACCCGGAATTTCTCAAGCAGTGCATCAATCGGCAGGCACAGGATGCCACTATAGAGTTAAGTTTTCAGCAAACCTTGAATAACGAACCGCAACCCACAGCATTCAGGATTTGCCGCACCTGGAACGAGCAAATTAGCCAGCGAGATACCCTGAAAATTCTCACGAATAGCGAAGTGTCTCCTGATTTAGCACAGAAGTGGGACGAACGCATTGAGGATTTGCTACCCCTGGGGATTTCTCGCCTGTTTCTGTTTGACGGGGAGCAGGTGGGTGCCTTAGCCGACCAGGACACCCTACCGCTGTCTGTGACCAGTGCCATGCGATCGCTCCTCGGACTCGAACTGCCCGATCGCCTTGCTGCCGATCTCGATGTGCTGACGACCCGCAAGCGTAAGGCTTTGGCAACGACCCAAGAGCAGGCGCAGTTAGAAGCCATTGAGCAACGCCTGGACGCTCAAGAACAGGAACGCCGCGCCATCAAAAAGAAAATGGCTGCTAGCCAGCAAAAACTGGAGCAGTCAGAGGAAAAATTGCGGCAAGCAGAAGAACGTTTTCTGTCTGAAGGTGGCAAGATTGCAGCAGAGCAAACTCAGCAAGAAGCTCAGTTGCAGCAAGCGAGAACGCAAGCTGAAGCACATCGGGCTGCCTTGCGAGAGCTTGCAGCCGAAGTCTTGCCACTAGCACTCATCCAGCCCTTGCTCCAACAAGCCCAAAGTCAGGCACAGCAGGAAGTCCAACAACAACAGTTTGAGGTTGCTAAAGCCTTGCTGCAAGAGCGCAGCCAACGCCTGCTGAAGTTTGTCAAATCGCTCGATCTGGAGGCGAAGCAAGTCAAGCAAATTCAAACGTTTTTGGCGCAACAGGACAAGGAAACCGCACAGGGCGCTAATGCGGCTTGGCTCGATGCGGATGTGGGCACCCTCCAGCAACTCACAAACACGCTAGAGTATGCCCTACCGCATCAGCTTCAAGTGGCAGAAGCACAGCTAAAGCAGCTTCAAGCCTGTCAGGAAGAGATTGAGACGATCGAGCGCTACCTTGCCACTGCTGCTGCTCCAGAAATCTACGCCAAGTTAGTGCAACGGGTCAGACAGGCGCAGACTGAACTGGTGCAGCTCAAAGCCGATCGCGAACAGAGTCAGCGGCTTTTAGATCAAACCGAACAGACGATCGAACGCACGAAGCAAGCACTGATGGACTATGGCAAGCTGGCGATCGATCGCAAAGATGATGAACATACCCTCAGCGCGATCAACAAAGTGCAAGAGACGCTCAAAGTGTTTAAGCAAAAGCTGAAGCTCCGAAAGCTCAACCAGCTTGAAACCCTGGTGACAGAGTGCTTCCTCTACTTGCTGCACAAGTCCAACCTGGTGCATCGCGTTCAAATCGACACTGAAACCTTTAGCCTTTCTCTCTTTGACTACGAGGGACAATCCGTGCCCAAACATCGCCTGTCGGCTGGTGAAAAGCAGCTTTTGGCGATTTCTCTGCTCTGGGGATTAGCCCGTGCCTCTGGTCGGCAGTTACCCGTGGCGATCGATACGCCTCTCGGACGGTTGGACTCTTCCCACCGTAATAACTTGGTCGATCGCTACTTCCCCCAAGCCAGCCATCAGGTGCTTTTGCTCTCAACCGATACTGAGATTGGCAAAGCAGAGGTCAAACGGTTGCGGGAGAATGGGGCGATTGCCCGTGAGTATTTGTTGAAGTACGATCGCAGCAAGCACCAAACCCAAGTGAAATCTGGTTACTTCTGGTAAAGCCTATGGAACCCCCTGTTGAGCGAGTCCGTATTTCCCAAGCTGCCAAAGATCAACTGATCAAACTCAAGCGCGTTACCAAGATTGATCAGTGGAATATCCTTTGTCGATGGGCATTTTGCCGCTCTTTAGTAGAACCCACTTTACCATCGCCTGTAGCAATCCCTGCTGATAGTAATGTGGAGATGACCTGGCAGGTATTTGGAGGAGCGATCGGGGACTTACTCATTGTGGCTCTCAAACAGCGTTGCCATACTGATGACTTAAACCTAGACAATGAGACTTTAGCAACACAGTTTCGCCTCCATTTGCATCGAGGCATCGGCTATCTAGCAGCCAATCCAAGCATTAAAAGTAGCGAAGACTTAATAACAACCACAGGTCTTACATCTACTGAAGTTATTCAGTATGAAGATCCGAACTAATTTATTCTTCAAAAGAACTAGGCATGATCATTGTTGAAGCTATCAAAGAAGTTATGAGAATTAAAGGTCAGCCTATGACTGCAAAGGAAGCTTATCAGCAAATCGTGAAAAACAACTTTTATGAGTTCAAAGCTGCTGATCCAGTCCACATCGTAAATGGTCAAATCAGGAAACACTGTAAAGGAATTTCTGAACAGAAGTCGTACTCTAGGACAAAACATTTCATCTCAACTGAAGGTAACCGATATTATTTTTTAGAGCCACCAGAAAGAATCCAAAACAACAAGGGTAAGACTCAAAGAAAATATTATCTTCCAAAAATTGACAGCGTTAAACTAGTGTCATTGCAAGATATTGCTGGAGGCGACTTAGAGTATCAAGTTAGAGCATTAAAAGAGTGGTTCTTATCAGAGTATAAACCCGCAAGTAGTGTAGAAGGGAACTCCGTATCGGTCCTAGATGGTCCCTATGAGGCATTAGATGTTCTAAGCAACGAATTTTCTGACATTTTGTCATCCACTATTATTCTCAAGATTGCTAAAGAGATAGAAGATAACTTTTCCTGTAAAGAATGGTCTAAAATTCCCAAGGATGATGATATAGATGAGTACTTTATAGAAAATCTGAACACAGAGTTCTATAAAAACTTTGAAGCAGCAGTTAAGAGTATAGAAAAATTAAGTAAGCAATCCCCAAACTTGAAGGACGAATTAGAGCAAGCGCTTAATCGAATGCTGTATGGGCACATCATCACGGCAATGGAAAGTTATTTGTCAGATGCATTCATTACTACAGTACTCTCTAATGAGGAAAGTGTGAGGACATTGGTAGAGAAAGCACCAGAATTACGAGCCAGAACCTTAAATTTAGGTGAGATATTTCTGCGGTTCGATTCTTTGAAGGATGAAGTTCAAATATACTTAATGGATTTGGTTTATCACAGGCTAGATAAAGTACGGGAGCTTTACTACCATACTTTGAGTATTGACTTTCCAAAGAATCTTTCAATAATCTTCAAAGCAATATTAAATCGACATGATATTGTTCACAGAAATGGAAAGCGAAAAGATGGAAGCGCGCTAAATATTACCAGCAATGACATTGATCTTCTGCTGAAAGAAGTTACTGCTTTCATTCGAGAGGTAGACAAACAATTGAGGTAGTATCGATCTTTGTATCACGCCTTTAACTGATACTTGCTATCAGGAAGCTTCTTAAATAATTTGATTTCAGTTGAATTTTTACGATCGACCCCCTCAGAGCGCCGCTTGATCGCCCCTCGCACCATTGCCCTTGGATCTTTCGTATTGAAGCTATAAAGCCCTTTATCAAGAATCACCTGCGTAATTTCGGCTGCTGTCATCGGTTGTTTTGCTTCCTTCAGAACTTCGAGCGCCACCTGAGCAATAGTTCGCTTCTCCATAGATTTCCCCTTACACCTTGTAATAAATTACGCTTGCTTACGACGTTCTTTAATCTGCGCCACTATATCCGCTACAGTTAGCCCCTCTTGCTACTGGTGACGCTCTTTCGTATAGTCGCCGCTTCCTGCATCGGTCTGGTTGAGAAAGCGTACCATGCCGACGTAGCCAAGTTTCTTGCGTAGTGCTGCCAAACCTTTTCGTCTAAGCTCCATTGGGGTCATTGTCCGAGTCTCCTGCTTGAAGTGTTGCAATCAGCCAGATAGCGAGATTATCCACAGATACGGTAAGGGTGTGGCAATACCGAGCTGCTCTCCTTAATAATCGATCATCTGTTGATAAAAAAGCATCTGCTTAAGCAATTTCAGCACAGGCAAGATGGAGAGCAGCAAAGCCTTGGAAACCCAAGTTTTACAGTTCTTCGCCTCGACTCTCAACCGTGTCATTGACCCTAATGTGCGATCGTGCTGTCAGGAAGGCTCCTCAATCCTTTGCCGCCGCTCCTGATCAGCAATTTGAGCCACTTCCGTTTCAACTATCTCACTGATGATCAGTTCCCAGACACCAGTCTCGCAGCGCTCCAAAATTGACAGGACAGCTTCAGCTTCTACCCGAATCCGTGCCTGTGTTTGGTCGTCAAACGGGCGGTTGAAGCAGCAAACATCCAAGTAAAGACGGGGCATAGAAACTTAGTCAACGCGATCGAACTCAGAATCATCAAACAGTAGGTTCTGAATACTACCATCTGGCAAAATTTCTGGCAGCCATTCATCGCCTCGGTGTTCTGTCCCATCCCAGCGCTCAGGATAAGTGTTTGCCGCGATCAGTTCTTCAATCCGCGCCAGTTCTTCATCGTTGATGAGGCTAAGTTCTGGCTTGCCGAGCGATCTTGCTGTATCATTCACCTCTGCCTGAATGCCTAAAACCTGCTTCAGCATCCAGCGACGAGCATCCATCTTAAGTGGTCCCAAACGGTTCTGTTTGGCTGCCAGCGAACCATCTTTATTGACCTCGCCATGCTTACGATGGCGATACTGCGGCTTCTTAATTTCCCAGTATAACGGTCGTAGTTTTGCCAAGGGTTTCAGGTACGCCCACTCTGGTTGAGCAATGACGCGATCAAGCGCCGCATCTCTCTGTACAAGGGGACAGCCAATGCAACCCGTTCTGGCATTGATCGGTTCTTCCCCATCACTGACATCCTGCCCGTAAACTTTCGCGATCTCTAACGTCGGGAACCCAAGCTCTAGGTCTGCCTGAAGCAACCAGTCCCAAACATGACAGACTCGCCAATGAACGATCGGAGCCAGTTTATCCGCGATCGCGCCTGAAGACGAATTTTGAAACCAGCCCTGCCCACATTCGCCACCGTCTTTCGTGCAGCTAACTGCAATGCGCTGATCGCGAGCAGCACTTTCCCCAATCCGCACACCTGTCAGCATCAGAAATTTTTCGCCTCGCTCCTGGCGTAATGCTTCCAGTTCTCGCTCCATGCTCATCACCTTCAGCTTAGGCGTACACCAGCGAAAGGTGTTTGAGGGCGGCGGCACGCCTCGACCCAGAATGTAGACAAAATAACGATGATCAAGGTCGGGCAGCACAACGCGAGTTTCCAAACAGCCTTCGTTGAAGAGGGGTTGGAGGCGATCACGCAAGGCAGCCAAAATATTAAGCGCACTCGTGTGTAGTGGCGGCAATTCCTGGCGAGTGTCAGCATAAAGAATCGTCAGGCTCTCAGGTTTAGGAATCTGCTCTGTTTCAAGCAGATGAGCGACGAGCGTAACGGTTGCGGCTGAGTCTTTACCACCGGAGAACGCGATCGCCCAATGCTTGTAGAAGGCACCATAGTGACGCAACGATTCGACCGATAGCTCAATGCTTTTCGGCAGCGTCAGGCGCTCCTCTTCAAACAAACTCAGAGTTCTCATCGCTGGCGCTCTTATCTTCCCAGTGGCTCCTAACCATAGCAGAGATCTTGAATCTCACACCAGGTTTAGCGGCTAGGAGAGTGGTGGTGGCTGGTTGTACACCAGGTAAGCTTGACACCTGGCTCTAGTATAAACATACTGAAACGCTTTCTCTCTGCCTTGTTCAGGCTAATGCCCTATGCTGGTTTTAAGCGGCTGGGTAAGCATGATGGAACGTGTCGAACTGGCAACGTGCGCTGCCGAAACGATCAAGCAGCAATTCGCTGAAATGGTAGCGTGTTGCGATCAGAGTCCGATCGGTAAGCGGCTCTTGGGTGCCTTTTATGTGCACATTTCTGCCCTGCCAAGCCTTGATCCAACGCTGCAAACCTATGAGCAAGCGGCTCGCCGCTATCTTCCAAACCCGATGACACCAACGCTGATTAAATTCAGCACGGCTCAGCCTAAGCTCTCTTACTTGTTCTACCCGAACTTTGAGATTGACCCTCATCCCGTGCTTGAGCAAAGTATTCAAGTAGACCTGAGTACAGGACAGGTTAGCAGGCGCGACTATCGGGACACTGACAATCCACCCATACTCCATCGCAAAGAGACCTTTATTGCGCCCAGCCATCCCCACTACAGCGAATTTGCCGAACTGACACGTCAGCAGGATCGTCTGGGTCTCCTGACTAACTCGCGTGAGATTGGCACCCGTTTTAGCTGGCAGCAGCGCCTAGCAGCCCACCAAATTGAACTGCATGGTCATTGGCTGGCTTGTCCGGTGAGGGCTTCATCGAATCGCACTCCACCCAAGATCGATCGCCACAAAGCGGCTCTGGTGCGGACCGCGCTTTCTAAACCTGTCCGATCGGCACTAGAAGCAGGACTGTTCACAGCAGGCACCACGTTCTTTGACTATGGCTGTGGGCATGGCGGTGATGTTCAACGCATGGCTGAACAGGGGTTTGACGGTTCTGGTTGGGACCCACACTATCAGCCTGATACCCCTCATGTTGCTGCCGATGTGGTCAATCTGGGCTATGTCATCAATGTGATCGAAGACCCAGTAGAACGACGCGAGGCATTGGTCAATGCCTGGGCGCTGACCCGGAGAGTGCTCATTGTCGCGGCACAGGTTCTGATTGAGGATCGCATTCGCGGCACGGTCATCTATGGCGATGGCGTGATTACGCGCCGCAATACGTTTCAGAAAAACTATGAGCAGGAAGAACTAAAGGTTTACATTGATCAGGTTTTAGCAGTCGATGCGATTCCGGTGGCATTGGGTATTTATTTTGTGTTTCGGGATGAGACACAGGCACAGAGCTTTCGGGCTTCCCGGTTTCGATCGCGCACCACTACACCCAGAGTTAAAGCTAGCGTCCGACGCTTTGAGGAGTATAAGGAACTGTTGGCTCCACTCATGGCGTTTGTCAGCGATCGCGGACGCTTACCTACCGCTGAGGAAACACAAGACTTCGCTTCACTTCAGACAGAATTTGGGACGCTTCGCAAAGCCTTTCAGGTCGTGTTGCAGGCGACCAATGTTCAAGAGTGGGATGCGATCGCCGACAAACGCCGCCAAGATTTGTTGGTCTACCTTGCCCTTAGCCATTTCAGCCGTCGCCCTAAACTGCGAGAGTTTAACTCAATCGTGCAGAACGACATCAAAGCCCTCTTTAGTGGCTATCAGCAAGCCTGCACCGCCGCCGATCTAATGCTATTGAGTCTCGGCAATCTAGAGATTATGAGCACTCGCTGCCAAACTAGCGCCGTTGGCAAGAAGCTGCCCCATTCGCTTTGGGTGCATGTGTCGGCGATCGATGCCCTTGATCCCTTGCTGCGACTCTACGAAGGGTGTGCCTCTCGCACGATCGGTCGTCCTGAAGAGGCAAACGTGATCAAGTTCCATTGCCGCAAACCCAAAATCTCTTACCTGGTTTACCCAGAGTTCGATGCTGAACCTCACCCTGCCCTCTACACGAGTATGCGAGTTGACCTACGAGATTTGCACGTTAGCTACCGCGACTATGACCCAGAAGACAATCCACCCGTGCTGCACCAGAAAGATTTGCTGGTGATGGCAGACTATCCTCTCTATGAGAAGTTTGCCAAACTGAGTCGGCAAGAGGCGGATTGGGGCTTGTTGGGAGATTGGGAGCAGATCAGTCATAGGCGAGGTTGGCAAAAGTGCCTGGAAGACCACTGTGCAGAATTGAAGGGGTATCGAGTGGTGTGGCAGAAGGATGCTGACCCATACAAGATGAAACTGGTGCGAGCCTCCCGAAGGATGCGCTGCGCGAACGGCGATTCGGGCAAAGCAGATAGGACGAACAAGGTGAGGAATAAAGATGCTTGATCTAGGCAAAATTGAACAAATTGCTCAGTCCCATTCGCCTCAAGAGCTTTTTGCGGCTCTCGTTTGGCAGCGTCGGTTCAATGAGTTTGATGGGCAGGAGGTGATTACAGATCTTGCCCATCATCCTGATCTATGGCAAAGCTTCCTCTTCTCAAAGCCCATCTATGCGCCTGATAAGCATGGCTTGAGCTTTAATGGGGTGTTAGACACGCTGCTGGCAATGGCAAACTATCGCCCCATGCCAGAAACCAGCGTCATGCATTTCATTCCCTACCCAGCCGATACACTCTATGTTTTGGCTGAAAATCAGGACATGATTGTGGCTCAGTTGATGGATCTTGGGAAGAAGTGGCGTGCTGATGTGGTGGATGTCTGTGATGGCACTAGCGAAGCAGCAGATTGGAAGTTTCGAGACTACGTAGCCATGCGTCTAAAAGAAGCGCTGTGGGGTGAGTCATTTGAGAACGATCGTGATGCGGTCATCATTTCCTACTGGTGGGATTGAAACGCAAATCTGGTAATTTGACCATCTACTCTGAAGTGTCTGGATAATAGCGATTAAGTGCTCAGTCGATCGGATTAACGGTAGGAGAAAGCCTGTGCTTGAGTTGGCTAAACTGATTGACCTGATTGTCGGTTTCGCGAGTCCAATGGTGCAAAGTAAGCTCCAGCGCAGTGAGCTTGTCATTAAACTGCTCAAGCAACTGCACCTGGACCCAGACCATCCGTCTGCTGACTTTACGGCAGTTTATCAGTACACCCTGGTGGAATACGGGATCGGCAAGCCCAAGCCCGTGTTGGAGATGTTCCGACAAGCAGAAATTCAAGCCCTTTTCCGCAAAGCGCTGGATCAGAATCATCCGAGCTTGTTGCTCCAAGAAGGCGAGACCTTTCTTGCTGGGCATAGTCTGGGAGACCAGATCCAGGCGTTAGGGATTGATGCACGGCAAGAGTTTTATCAGTTTGCAGCGGTGTTCATCGAAGTTGCCAAACGCACTCGCACTCCGGCTGAAGTCCTGTCAAACCAACGCTTGGAGTCTCTGCATCGACAGATTGGCAGTATGCAAGAGCGTCTGCATCGGTTGCCCACGTTGGAAGCCATGCGGACTGAGATGGCACGGTTGGCGGCTCAGGGCTATCCCATGCTACCTGGAGCGATCGCCACTCCCGCCTTAGCGCAAGAACACCAGTTGCAAGAACGTCAGTGCCGAGCCTTTGCCCTTGCCCAACAGATGAAAGGTTGGTTTGAGACGTTGGGCTACCGCTTTGAGTCCTACGAGGTGTGGCAGGACGATTATTTTGAGTGGATCATCGACATCCCGGTACGGCGTGGACGGTACGATCGCATCCTGGTACGCGGGATTGACGGTGAGGTCGGTCTGAGTGATATTAAGGCACTACGGCAGTCAGTTGAAACGCAACGAGCGGACGAGGGCTGGCTAGTGACGGCGCGGCGCATCAGTCGAGCCGCACGGGAGGTTGTGGAGCAGGAGGAGAATCACGACCTCGGCTGCTATACCTTTGATGAACTGCTGGATCAGGATGCAGACTTTGGTGGCTACCTGGACTGGCTAGAAGCTGAAATTGGGCGACGGGGCATTGACCAGAAATACGTGCCGCTGGCTTGCACGAAAGAGGAGATTGATCCGGACACGAAGCAGCGTCTAGGGGTGAGCCGCTACGACGATCTCGATGGCTGGATTGATGGCTACATTGACCTGTGGCTGGATGACCCAGCGAAAGAACACATCTCAGTGCTGGGAGAATTTGGTACGGGCAAAACCTGGTTTGCGTTGCACTATGCCAGTCAAGCCCTGAAACGCTATCGGGAGGCACAACAGCGCGGTGTGGAACGTCCGCGTTTGCCGCTGGTGATTCCCCTGCGTGACTATGCCAAAGCCGTCAGCGTGGAATCGCTGTTTTCCGAGTTCTTCTTCCGCAAGCATGAGGTGCGATCGCTCACCTATTCTGCGTTTGAGCAACTCAATCGGATGGGCAAACTGCTGCTGATTTTCGATGGCTTTGATGAGATGGCAGCACGAGTCGATCGCCAGGAGATGATCAACAATTTCTGGGAATTGGCAAAGGTGGTGGTGCCAGGGGCAAAGGTAATCCTGACGTGCCGCACCGAACATTTCCCAGAAGCCAAGGAAGGACGGGCACTGCTCAATGCCCAATTGCAAGCCTCGACTGCCAGCTTGACTGGAGAAATGCCCCAGTTTGAGGTGCTGGAACTGGAGAAGTTCAACGATGAGCAAATTCGGCAGGTGATGTCTCAGCAAGCAGAGGTTGCCACCGTAGAACAGGTGATGAGCAACCCGCAGCTTTTGGATTTGGCGCGTCGTCCGGTGATGACAGAGTTAATCCTGGAGGCATTGCCAGATATTGAAGCGGGCAAACCTGTGGATATGTCACGGGTTTATCTCTATGCCGTGCGGCGCAAGATGGAGCGCGACATCAAGGAGGAGCGCACGTTTACCTCATTAGCAGAGAAGCTCTATTTCTTGTGTGAGTTGTCGTGGGAGATGTTGAGTAGCGATCGCATGAGCCTCAACTACCGGGAGTTTCCCGATCGTATTCGTCGCTTGTTTGGTTCAGTAGTTCAAGAGGAGAAAGATCTGGATCACTGGCACTACGACATGATGGGGCAGACGATGCTGATTCGCAATGCCGATGGCGATTATATGCCCGCCCATCGATCGCTCCTAGAGTTTTTTGTTGCCTACAAGTTTGCGGCTGAGTTGGGCGCTTTAGCTCCTGATTTTCTAGAACTAGCACAGATGCAGTCCTGTTTAGATTCAAGTGCAGCACCACAGGATTACACTTGGTCTGCTTACTTTCAGCGAACGTTAGATATGACAGGGAAGAGTGTGGCGATCGCACCACTTAAGACTTTTACAAGTCAGCCAATGGAAAAGCTCTGCTTGACAGTAGGACAAGCACCCTTAACGAAAGCTATTTTGGATTTGCTAATGCCAACATTGCTACCATTTTCAGAAAATTTTAAGCACCCTCTGATAGGGGTGCTTGAAGCAACTCGTGACAGAACTGAGGAGACAGTTGGTTTCGTTGGTGGGAATACAGCAACACTTCTAACAAGAATAGACCGAGCTGCACTTACAAACAAGAATCTTTCTGGTAGTGTCATTCTCGGTGCAGACTTTGCAAATGCTAGTTTACGTCATGTTAACTTTGCCGAAGCAAATTTGACCCATTGCCTTTTTGCAAACATTCTCGGTGCGGTTTTTACAATCGCTGTTGCTCCAAGCAGTAGGCTGATAGCAGGGGGTGATGGTGATGGTTTAGTTCATCTTTGGGACATGGATAGTGGTCGAGAAATTGCAATTTACAAAGAACATGCTAGTGGAATTCTCTCAACCACTTTTAGTCCTGATGGGAAAATTCTCGCTAGTAGCAGCTATGACCAAACCATAAGACTCTGGAATATAGCGACAGGCAAGTGTTTGAAGGTTTTACAAGAACAATCGGATGCAGTACGTGAAACTGCTTTTAACGCTGATGGTCAAATTTTAGCTAGTGGTAGTAGTAATGGATTGGTGCAATTGTGGAACGTTCAAACTGGTAAATGCATTAGAACACTGCAAGGACATACACTTGGAGTTCAAGCAGTAGCGTTTTCTCCAGATGATGAGATATTGGTAAGTGGTAGTAGTGATACAACGGTAAGACTTTGGAATTTTAAAACGGGTGAATGTTTGAGAATTTTACGGGGGCATGACGAAGCCATAACCTCAATTACTTTCGCTCCTGATGGACAAATTCTTGCTAGCGGTAGCGATGATAGATCAATTAGGCTTTGGAATATTAGCACGGGGGAGTGCACAAAGGTTCTGTCTAACTACGATGGCAATGTTTTTTCTGTTGCCTTCAGCCCGATGGGTAGGGTTCTCGCTAGCTGCGGCATCGATTCAGCCGTAAGACTTTGGGATGCCGCTACAGGTGTGCCCCTAAAGATTTTGCGAGGACACAGTAATTTGGTGAGTGACGTTGCTTTTAGCTCCTCTGGTGAGGAACTAGTTAGTGGCAGTTTTGACAAAACAGTCAAGATTTGGGATATCCAAACGGGTGATTGTAGAAGGACGATTCAAGGATATATGGACTGGATTAACGCAATTGCCTTCAATCCAGTCCATGAAATCCTTGCTAGTGGAAGTGATGAAGCAGCGTTGTTGTGGGATATTCAAACTGGAGAATGTATCAAAGTCCTTCAAGGGCACAGTAATTGGATAATATCGATTGCCTTCAATGCTTCTGGCGAATTGCTAGCCACTGCCGACGCAGAAGGAATCATAAAATTGTGGGACAGTTTTGGTGGTAGATGCTTAAGAACATACGAAGGGCACACAGATTGGATATACTCCATTGCTTTTATGCCTTCTGCTCCCATTTTCGCCACTGCTGCCGGAGATAAGACAATAAAACTTTGGAACATGGATACAAGCGAATGCAAGATCTTGCAAGGGCATAGCAATTCTGTACGATCGATTGCCTTCAATCGTACTGGAACAATTCTTGCTAGTGGTAGTAGCGACACCTTTGTAAGACTTTGGGATACTCACACAGGGCAATGTCTTAAAATACTGAACAATGGTAGTCGAATTCGCTCAGTCGCTTTCAGCTTCTCTAATGAAGTTATTGCTGTTGGAGGCAATGATGGACTGCTATCTTTGTGGGATGTTCATACCGGGGAATGCATCAGAACTTACGAAGGGCACAGCAAGCCAGTAGTCTCAACTGCCTTTAGTCCATCAGGAGAGTTACTGCTTAGTGGTAGTGATGACTCAACGGCAAGGCTTTGGAATGTCCAAACAGGTGAGTGCATCAAAGTCTTGCAAGGACATACTTCTTGGCTCCGCTCAGTTGCTTTCCATCCCAACGGCGAAACTGTTGCTACTGCTAGTGGAGATGAAACATCAAAATTATGGAATATTCAGACGGGTGAATGCATCAAAACATTTAGAAAGGAAAGACTCTACGAAGGCATGAATATTAGCGGAGTCAAAGGTTTGACTGAAGCAGAGAAAGCTACGCTTAAGGCGCTAGGAGCGATCGAACATTAGAAATTCAGTTCAACCGCTTCGCTGACTCTATCCATTTCTCAATACCTTTTCTCGTAGGCACTCCTCCGTCTGTAAACTTCCATATATTCTGCCTTTGCTGAGGAGCGTAGCTGATATGGATAGGTCGATCGCTCCCATAGTAGTACAGCGAATCAAACGGCAATCGCTGTTCTAGAATCCACTCTATGAGGCGATCGCTTAGTAAACCCACAACCCGGAAGTCGCAGGCAGCACCGAGGCGATCGCAGTAATACTTCCCATTCCGATTCACCTCATGCGCCATATGCTGGTCTCGACTCGGATCAACCCGCCCGTTTTTGATCCCCGCCTCCGGATCTTTCTGGCTCAAGAGCCGCTTCAAATCTTTTGAGCAAAACCCGTAGGTCAACTGGAACCGCTCCCTGCCAAAGTGATCAATCACTGGGTCAACGATGTACTGACACAGAGCCTCCAACGCTGGAAGCGTCTCCCCTAGGTTTTGAGGATACGGGTCAACCTTGTCCACATACTTCCGGTAAGTCTGCGTACAGGTGCAAAAATCCGCCAAAGACAAGTATCGCCCCAGTCGTAGCGTGTGCGGTTCCATGACGGATTCTGGTTAACGCCCAGGTGAAAACGCAATTTTGGAAGCAGTTCCAGCAGGTTACGTCATGCGATTGCTCTACTAACAGCTTAAACCCTGTATCTTCCGTGATGTAAAGTTTTAGGGGATTCCAGACAAAAATCATTCCGTTTCCAGCTTTGGATGATGCAAAATATCGACAAACCATTTGCCTAAATTGAGTTCTTCGTCATTGACGACCAGACCCGTCAAGCGTTGAATTTGAGTTTCCACCTCAGCCATCACTTGGTTGGTATCAGATGACAATGAAGGGTTCATGAGCCCAATGAGGATGGCAGGTAAACGACAGCTAAAAGTTGGGTTGAGTCGAGTGTTGCAGTACGATCACCACTAGCCTTGTAGGTTGAGTGCGCCAAGTAGAGCCTCGCAAAAGACACTGGAGGAGCGCTCTTCTATGCCTTGGCTATAGGCAACTCTTCCCAGCAAGTGGTGTACCGTTTGGAGGGGTAGGATAACCGCGTTCGCCACTCCTGCTTCAACCCTACTGCCGCATATTTGATACTGCCTGTGCCCAGCTTTTGCTTAATGCTGTCTACGGCCTGCATTAAGCGTTGACTCTTGGCAGACGTGGGATCATCAAACAAGCCAATCTGCACCTGGTTTACCTCGATTAACTCAGAGGCAGAAACCCCCGCTTTGTAGTACTGGAAGCCGGGTCGAAAGAGCGCTGCTGTGGCCTGTAGTGCCTGGGGCAAGAGCCGATCGGTGCTATTGGTGGGCGCTGCCAATGGCACTGATCGGCTCGCCTCATACTGGGGAATGTCTGTAAAGCGATTTGTCCGCATTGACACCAGAATCATTTTTGTCGCTAACCCCTCTTGTCGCAGTTTTTCAGCGAGTCGAGTCGTATGGGTCGCCACAGCTTCTTGCATCTCTGCCAGTGCCGTGACCGGACGACCAAAGCAGCGAGTCACCATCATGCCCTTTTGAGCGTCTGCGCTCTTTTCTACAGGTAAACAGGACATCCCGCCCAGTTCCAGCAACGTTCTAAGAGTGATGACATTGAATTTCCGCCTGATCCAATCCGGGTCTGCCTGCCTCAGTTGCAGCACTGTGCGGATGCCACGGGACTGTAGTTTGTCAGCCGTTTGTCTGCCAATCCCCCAGACGTCGCCAACTTCGACTGCTGAGAGCACAGCGTCTAAACGAGGTTCGTTCGTTAAATCAACGACCCCTTCCGTACTCAGGCGCGCCTTTGCCATGTGGTTGGCGATCTTTGCCAGAGTTTTGGTGGGAGCAATGCCGATCGAGACGGGAATACCTGTCCACTGTTTGACTGTGTGGCGGATCTGCTGCCCATAGTCCAGCAAGTTGCGCTCGCCAAAGCCAGTCAAATCGAGAAAGGCTTCATCGACCGAATAGACTTCTACACTGGGGCAGAAATGGGAGAGCGTCTGCATCACCCGGCGTGACAGATCACGGTAAAGGGGGGGATTGGTCGAGAAGATGGTCAGTCCGTGGCTGTGGATATAGCGCTTCACCGCAGACCCCATCGCCTGCATCTTGATGCCGATCGCTTTGGCTTCGGGTGAGCGGCTAATCACACAGGCATCATTCCCGCTGAGCACGACCACGGGTTTCCCTGCCAGTGCTGGGTTAAACACCACCTCACAGGAGACAAAAAACGCGTTGGCGTCTACCAAAGCGATAATCTTCTGACGCATACCTAAAGGAGGTTGAGTGAGTTCAGCTTAACCTACCCAAAACCGAGTGGATCACAGTTGTAACGACACCCCACACTTCAAAGTCTCCGGCGTGATAGGACTCGCCTCCAGGTTGTTTGAGCCGCCACTGACCGTCTCTTTGATAGACCCGTCTCACAAGCAGTTCGCCCTCCATTGCTGCCACAACCAGACAGCCCTGAACCGGGTCGAGGGAACGATCTACAAGCAAAAGGTCTTCGGAGTGGATGCAATCTGCTGCCATCGCATCGCCACTCACCCTGAAAAAGAAGGTGGCAGAGGGATTTTTGACCAGTTGATTCAGGTCTAAGCTGGTATCAACCGCATGGTCAGACGGTGCTGGGAAAGACATAGGCGAAGGTAATGAGAAAAATAGAGCTTCGAGCAACGATCAATGGCTCTTGGATGCACGGTTAGCGTCACTTTTTGCAATCACAGTAGCACTTTGGTTCAGCCAGGACCATAGAGTTTCAGCCTTCAATTTTTAATTTCCGCGTCATCTTTGCGTGATCGCAGATATTGGTCGTTTAGAGCTTAATTCAGATCTGATTTCTAATAGATACAGTGAGCGGCAAGTAGTTTCTGACATAGGGTCATTGACAAAAGAAAATAGTCTTTTAGGTGACGATCTGAAACAAAAACCTTAATCCTACGAGATTGCGCTTTCTTGAAGTCTTAAAATAGAGATTACGATTGGAAACTTTTTCAACAGCCAGCAGAAATTACTTCGCGTTCTTGACTCGTCCTTGATGTACTACCATCTCAAAGAATGATTTGCCACAGTGGAAACATATGCCTTCTTCCCAGTCTGCTGGCGCACTAAAAGTTTTTTTACATTTCGGACATTTCGATAATAAATATAATCTATGGCGATCGCAGGCATTAACTCCCTTAAATTGCCACTGAATCAGGTGGCAAGGCATTTCTGTGTAACAAGCAGCACAGAGATAGATTGTTCCTGGAGGTTTCATAGCTTGAGACTCTGACGGCAGCATCTCAGCTAGTCTATCAGCACTAACCTCAACAAGTTCTGCTAAGACTTCTAACTCCTGCTTAGTAGGAAACAATGGGCTTAAATACAGTTTTTTCCAACGTGAAACTCCGGCTTTAATGCCAGTTACTCGTCCAATTTGATAAGTTGTCCAAACATTGGCTCTTTCAAAACGACCCAAAAAGTGGCTAATGCTTTCACCCGGAAAAGGTTCGACTCGTTCCAGCTCAATTCGGTGAGGTTCAAATTGCATACATCTCTACCTTTATGACTAGAAATTATGCATCTTCCGGTTTCACCGTAATAGCGTGAGTTTGTACGTTTGGATTCATTTTACTGCAATCTTGCATTACTGAACTCTTTGCGCCATACATACACTCATAGTTATTTAATGTGTTGCTACATGCTTCTTCCTCTTAAATACTCTCCTTTCATACTTTGGAGAAAAGATTTATCTATTCTTATTTCTTTCAAAATCTTTTTAGCATCGAAAGCTAATACTTTGCTGTCGGTCTTCAACGCTTGAAGTACTAAACTATAGATTTCGCCGAGCTTTTTCTCAAGCAGTCTAACAGCAGCATCCCTCAAAATATTGTCTAATAGTCTAAGCTCTCCTGAAGTCATTTCTTCCAGGGTAGAAGCCAAATCCTTATTAATTCCTGCTTTGCCTGTCTTTAACAGAGAAATAATTCTCTTTTTGCCGCCTGCTTTTGAAGGATCTTTGGAAATGAGAGGATCTTGCATTCTGATGATCTTTTCGCCCCAGATTTTAACAACTCCGCTGAATTTATCACCAGCTAATTCCTCAAAAACAAAGGTATTTGCAAAGCGGTTATTCACCTGCTCATCCTTTTCCATCAAAGTATCTAAACGATTGCTTGTGCCAATCAAAATAGGAATAACCCCTAAATCTTTATCGTCATAGAAGCTTCTTGCAGTTTTGAGTGCATCAAAATGTAGACAGTGAGCTTCATCAACGAGCAATATCTGAACTTTATATTGCTTAAAAAATTTCTTGACACGCTGTTTTAATTGATGAAGATTTCCACTGGTAGGTTTTCTAAGTGCAATCAGAATTAATTGAAGAAACCTTCCAGGAGCACATCTATTCTCATCGATCTGAACATAAACAAAGGGACGTTCAGAGGGTTGGTTTGGGTGTTGGACTGGTTCAAACTCCTCTAAACAAGCGTGACAAGCACACGTTTTACCGAGACCTGTCTCTCCAATTGCCTTACCAGGCTTCCTGAGCTTTAATCGTCCTTGTATCCAATCAATAAAGCTTGAGACTTGATCAAGCCTCAAAATATTTGGTTCAGGTTCAGCAATACATGCCATTGCTGCAAACATTTCTTTTGCAATGGCGATTAAATCATCTACTTGCTCCTGGGGGTTTGATAGGGCAGCAATGAGCGATAGTAATAAATCTTGTGTCAGCGCTTTAGGCTGAGAAAGAATATCAAGTGCTGGTAGTAACTTTTCCTGCGGCACTGATTCTTTTGCTTGCGAGAGCGTTGCGATCCCTTCCGACAGTTGATTCTGCATCAGCATCTCTTGCTATAGCATTTTCGCTTCTGGCATGAATTACTGCTAGAAGCCTAGACCGTGTTCACGCAAGCTATTATAGTTCACTTGTTCTATTTAGTCATCCACTTCGATCGCGTAATCCTCACTGTCGTCATCATCGTCGATAAATGGTTCTGGTAGAGCGATTGATACGTCAATTGGGACATCAACTGGACGAGGTTGCTCCTCCACGGGTGGCTTCAGCACACGCTTGTGCTGATCCTCCTCATAACGCTCTGGAACGGGATTCGCCTTTGCTTCCTCAGCATTGCGACGATCTGTCCTGGTGATATTCTGCTTGCTTGCAAAGAGTTTTCGACGACGAATAGTCTCTTCCCGAATGGCTATGTTATTGATCTGCTTACCAGCTTTTTCGAGCTTTTTGGCAGAGTGCTTGACTTCTTCAAGGGATAACTGATCTGCTTCCAGTCCTACCGCATACGCACGAGCGATAAACTTTTCTCGACCGTCTTGGCGACTGTACACCAACAACAGGGTGATGTCTCTGGGATCAAATCTCAGAAACACAGGGTCTTTAGCGTGCTTCCCTAAGTTCTCCCCCTTGTAAAGGAGGTTCGCAAACCTCACATAGCCATTATCGTAAACAACTCGCTCATCCGTCTGCATGAGACAAATATCGAGTTCGCGTGGTTTGATGACGGCAGGTGGTGTCTTTAATCCAGCTTCCCATCGTGCCATACGGCTTTGTTCTGGCACGAAAGGGTTGGCACGGGTACGCGGATCAGCAGCCTGATTGTAGTTGTCCGCAAAGTAACCTGCCAGCATCATGTCTAATTCTCGCAGCGTCATTTTGACGACTTTTGCAACATCTTTAGGGCGCTTTTGCACATTGGGACCGGTATAACCGGGAGCCTCACTCAAAAGCTCGCTTAGGGTGCGAAAAGGACGCTCTACGATGCCACCTTGCGAAGGTTGCTCTCGACGTTCTGCCTTAAAACCGAGTTGATCGCCCACATGTTCTAGGAAATTGAAGTCGGCAGCACCATCAGTGTAAATGTATCGAGGAGAGCCATGTGTAATCCATTGACATCGCATCTCGTACTCTGGACCGTATTGCTTGGGTAGCATAGCGTGTCGTAGCGCCAAGGCGACCACTAAAGAACTAGGTGCTTTCAGTCCCAGGCGATAACCGACAATGCATCTAGAGTGGCAGTCAATGACTGTTGTCAAGATGGGACGACCGATCTCCACCCCATCCTCGTCAACGAGTAAAACATCCGCTTTCGTATGGTCAATCTGCCAAACTTGATTGCTGCGCGTCACTGAGATCGCTTCTCCCTTACGAGTGCGAAGAATCAGTGTATCGCCATGCCAGCCGGGATTGCGACTGGTATTTGCTTTGTGATTTTTCTCTTCGATTGGCTTCAACCAGATTTCCACAGTCCTCGTGCAAGGTGGTTGACCGTATGTTCGCCAAAACTCGAACGCCACGATCGCTTGCTTTTGTTCTTTAAGTTGCTTAATGCGACTATGGGCTGCTTGTGTATCAAGCTTCCGCTTCCGTAGCTCAGAAACTTTAGTTTTGAGTTCTGCAATCTCTTCCTGTTTCTCTTGCTGTTGCTGTTGACAAGTTTCTTGACGCTCTTCGATTAATCTAGATAGTTCCTGATCAAGTGCCTCTCCAGAAAATCCAGCCTCTTGTAACTTTGAAACCTCTGAAGGCAATTCCGGCTTCACATATTCATAAATCTGGTCTTGAATGCGATCGGCAACCTGTGTACGGGTCATTGACCGGTTACCTTTGTTCCCATCTTTGTAGATTTTGACGCTCAGGTCATACCAGTATTTATTCCGACGAGGTTTTCCACGGTCGCTCCTTGGAGCTTTCTGAAGTGAAGTTATGCCCAGATCAACCCAGTCCTGGAAAATGCGTCTGACCTGACGTGTAGAGAGATTTAGCTTTTTTGCTCCCTCTTTGAGTTGTTCGCTAAACAGTTTACGATTGTGACGTACTTCTAGCAGACTGCGAATGACTTCACGTTTTAGCTTCTGTTCCTCGGTTAGTTGAAGTCTGACTTTCTCTCCGTTTTCAAGTATGATTTCATCTTCCAGCGCGTAGCGTCGATCTAAAAACTCGACTGCTGTATCGTCTTCAGGTACGCCATAGCAAGCGATGGACTGTTCAGATGGTTGGTATGTAGTTTCTGGCTTACCTGTTCCCAATCCTTCTATCTCATCAGCAATTGGAGGCTCCTCAATACTAGTATCCTCTTCCTCATAGATTAGAGAGAAATCTCTATCGTCCTGCTGATCAGAGAACTCGCTGGCTTCAAGCAGGTTCATAACTCCCTTCGTCCTCAGTCTATTAGTAAGTTTGTATTGTAGTAGGGTTCAGAAAAATCTGAATAACTTTATCCCAGAAGAATGTGTAATAGCAGCATGAACCCGTCGCAGCGTTGCTGCTGTTCTCATGGTGCATGAATCCGAAGTTTGTGCGGTTGTAAAAATTTGTAATGAGAGCAAACCCACGTGATCGCTCCACTACAATAAACCCGCAGATCCATACAAGCGTCTGAGAATCGCGAGAATCTTGGCGCCATAGTCAGCCTCGGCTGACCACCGCCGACTGAGTTGCTCCACGCTGGGAGCCACGCCTCGGCTGATAGAGGAAAAACGTGGATCAACCACTGCCTGCACCAACGCTTCTTGATTGGCATAGGCTTTCAAATGTTGAATATGGGCGCGCACCCCAAGTTGGGCACTCGGAAAGCTAGCAAATTCGCGACTGCCACTAGTGACACCGAGACCGCCAAAATTGTTTTGAGCTGGTGGCAACAAACTGCTAGAGGCAAAGCAGTGAGTTTCTAACAAGGCTTGAGCAAAGGCGACATCAGGATTAACGCCTTCGATCGCCGCTTCTGCTTGATACAGTTGGGCGATGTCGGGGAACTTTTGCAACCCTGCGGGGTTTACCTGCTTGAGAAACGCCTCGTAGTCCGAAGGCAGGAGGTAACCAGGACCGATAATGTTGCCCAAAGCTTCTGGTTTAAAGGACAGTAGTGTCTGCAACAGTGCTGTACGCGTCTCGGCATCCCAACTAACGAACACGCCAACTTCACGCAGTTCAATCGCACGGATGTAGGTAACACCGCCATAGTGTTGCCATCCCGCTGTCGTCGCACGGGGGATGGCAACGGCATAGTGGTCAAGCAGATCAACAGGAATATAAGCATTGCCTTCAACCAGGATGCCCTGCTCGCTGCAAAGTTGCCCGTTGATGTTGATTTGGATCGGCGGAAAGGGCAAACCAATGCCCCGCTCGGCTAAACGGCGACTCCAAGGCAACAAACCCTTGAAAATGCCGTGTGCCAATTCATGGGAGCGCTCGAGCATGAGCGTCCGGTCTGCAAGATTAGTCACAAAGCCGAGACTCAAGACCAGTGCCGGAATGTTGATCTCGCGAGTGAACGCCAAACTGCCAGTCTCTGTATCCGTATCAGGCTGCACGCCACGGTTAACCAGCGCAGGCACCTGCTGCACAAGCGCCTGCAACAGGAGTTCGGCATGCGTCCGCCGTTCCGTGTTATGGGCGAGATAAAAAACGCTGGTGCCTCGCACATTCGCACTGGGGAAGGTCGCGGTTTCGAGCGCTAAGGCGACATCGCCGGATTGTGACCGCACATTAATCCAGGCGATCGCCTTCGGCAAACTCAGTCCCACCGGCACTTCGAAAACCAGAAAGCCTTGGTGTTTCAGATCGCCAGCGCTTTGGTGATGGATGCGCGCCAAGCAGGCTGTATCAATCTCGCCATCAATGGTGCTGCCTTGTCCAGCCCAGAGAAAAATTCGTCCCATCTTTCACCCCTCCGCTTGGAAAACTCTGTACACGACCGGCTGCTGTTTGGCTATTGAAAGGTGTTTGAGCAGAAGGCTTTGATGAAATACCTTTCAGTCTGTGGCTACCACGACAGCACCACCTCTCTACAAATCCGATCGGAGCGATCTCATCAGTGACCAGTGGGTGATCATGGCACCGACTCTACCAACGGCTCAACCAGTTGTCGCCCTCACAGTGCCAACTGAGGCACACTTCTTGATGCCAGCTTCAACGAGGACTCCTTTGCGAAAGGCAACTTTGCGGTAGCCATGATGCCGCTTGAGCTGAGTGTCGCTTTCCTCACGGGCAGTTTGCTAACCAATTGGTGACCTTTCAAAGTGGTCATCCATAGCGAAAAGCTTCTGTAAAGCGCGACCTTGAACCTGCAAATGTCTGAGACTCTAGCCGTTTCTCGCTGTTAACTGTTGGCAGGAATTGTTCTAAGTGCTGCGTGAAAATTGTTCTAAGTGCCTCCACTCTCATAACATCGTAGGGAGCATACTCCCAAACTGGTTCATGGGTACTCATTATAACCACAGATAGCCAAGCTAGAACCCTAAATTCCCGATCGATAAAAGTTTGAGCAAACCAAAGGCACGTCACCACGTTGGTAAGACTGTAAGGCATCAATTTGCACCTCAATGCCTTACAGTTATCAGCCTTGTCGTAGCCGATGTCTGGGAGATCAAAAAATTGCGCCACTGGAGGAGTACGGCTTTAACCCAAAGACTCGGCTTGGTCCTCGCCAACCGGCAGGTTTAAACTGCCAAGCCTCAACTGGCTCAATGGTTGCACCTGCACAGGCTGAATTCTTACCATGAGCGAGAACTCTTCACCCGCCCACGTTTCGTGAATCAGTGACAGTAAGTCCTCTGGTGTGATGGTCTCCTCCCGCATGCGATGCCACAGGCTGCGAGGATCCTCATCATCTGGGTAAAGGTATGCCAGCAAGGGTTTCCAGTGGTCAGGCTGCTCCAGCATATCCTGGGCGATCGCCAGCAGTGAACTCGCCTCGACCAGGATGCAACTGCCAGGATGCAGATAATCAAAATCAACACGAAGAATCGTAAAAAGTGGCATGAGAAAAAATTCAGAAAGAGGCTTAAGCGTAGTTAATGATGATGGATGAGCGGCCTTGCACAGGCTCTGCTGCATCAAGGCGCCGCCCCAGGGTTGCAACTACGGCGTTGATGTTCCGGCTGAGCACAAGCGCCTGTTCAAAGGCAGAACTGCATGCCAACAGTCCAGAATCATACAAAACGCCACTCACAACGGTAAAAGCATCAGCCACAAAGTCTTCTAGAGCGGGTGCTGCTTGACCAGGATGACGACAAAACTGCTGCATGGCATCAAGGCAATTAAACTTTGCTACACCAGTACCTGATAGCAAGCCATGCTGCTGTGTCGCCTCAATCAGAACAATAAGTGCTTGCTTGGTCTCCCCTGATGACGTTTCAATCAGTAAGGCATCAAGGCTCGCATCGTGTTGCAAGCATGCTCTCAAACGGCGCTTCAGTGATGCCATCCAACCGATCCACAAAGTGAAGTCAGCCGCTCGCGGTCCAGAGGCTTGAGCGGCTCGCATAGCTGCGGCACCAAGCTTGCTGTCTTCGTCGCTAGTCACCTTTTGCTCATCCGCAGCCAAAAGCGTATAGAGCTGTGCTTTAGTCATTGGTTTACCTCTACTGCTGCCTCATAGTTTTGATGGTTTTGGCTCAAGGCTGACCATCTAGTCCCTTTTTACTAACCCTCAAACCTCGATTGCACATTAATCCCCCGAAGGTGCAATTGCTGTCAGGTTGCGGTGCCGCGATCGTTTGCTCTAGTCGTGCTCCATCTTGTTGGCAGCAGAGTCATCCCTTGTCACTTTAAAGCTGCTAGCAAATGCCCCCAATATCATTAAACCGTTAAACGGGTGCAAACGATCGGAAGCGATACCGGACAGTCTCCGGTGTGTGGAACTAAAAATAGTGCTAAATTAACCCCACAGTTTACCCCCGAAGTCGCTTCAATGTTTCACACGCGGAGTAAAGGTAGATCATTTACCACGAATGATTTGCCAAGAAGCATGAAGCCCAGAGAATTTTGTCGCGCCTGGTTCCACGCCACGCCGGCAGCGGAAGAAACACGAGGTTACCGCAGACGGTGCGTTAAACTCCTTGCGGAAGTGATTGGTTTAGAGGAGGACACCGTTGACCGTTGGGGGTCAGGGCTTAATTTTCCTGGCATGCCTTCTCAGTACGAGAACACGCTGGGCTATGCTCTCACCATTAAGCAGATGTTAGAAGCGGCTGGTAGCCAGCGGAGCATTTTTGAGGCGGTTTTAGAACAGAAGAAAAAGCTATAAATCTTTACATCGAATTTCTCACCGGAAATCATGCCTCCTTTCTATTGACCTTCAGATGTCGCTTTTCTATGGTGGAAGTTGCTTTGAAACTGCATTGAGTGACATCGGTAGAAGACCGCTAACCAGCGAAAGCTTCGAAGCTTTCGCTGAAATTTTGCAGTGGCGTTGTGAGAGCGATCGGCTCATCGCTTGCCACTCAAGGCATGATGCATTCCCTTAACTATGTGTGCTTAGAGCTTATGAATCCCATTATTTATGCCTGCTGCCAGCCGAACGATTGCCTAAAGTTTGTCGAAGCGGACTATCGTCTTGAGTGGTCCGCGATTGCGCCTCAGCTTGGTACGGTGATCTCGATGGGCGCTGAAGCGCGTTGGAGTGTTGTCAAAATCACGGTTTATCGTCCCGAGACAGCTCAAACAGTGGATAGCGTCTACTTAGCTTATGTTCATCCGGTAGGGCTTTCCGTGCCACCAGATTCCGAATGGGATAGTGACCTCATCATTGACGCAGAGCGTGGTCTTTATCTTGAAGTTGTGGCCATCGGCGAAGCAGAATTAGCACTCGGCGCCCTTGGAGGTTCGCGTCTACCCAAGGTCGGTGACCAAGTGGAAAGCGATATTGATCCAATGGACGAAGCCATGATTATCTATGATCCACCCAAATTTTGGACCATGCGTCAAGTTGTGCCTTACTTCCCAGTTGCAGAAATGCGGCTTACAGTACCAGCAAGCGATCCTTATGCAAGAGCTTTTGTGTGTTGGTGTGAACCTACAGAAGCAGTTTCTGGACTCTAATTAATTAGAGACGAGAAAAAGGAAAATGCTTTGGGTATTAGAATCAAAGGTAGTCCTAAACGGGTAAGGATAGAATGATAGGAATGTTTAGTTCACTCTGGAGGTAGCAGTGATGGTTGCTTGTCCAAGCTGTGAGTCGCAACGTACCGTTAAGAACGGCAGAATTCACAATGGCAAACAGAACTATCGCTGTCGGGACTGCGGTCGCCAATTTGTGCAAGACCCGCAAACCAAAGTGATTGACCAAGCCACAAAGGATTTAATTGACAAACTGTTGCTGGAGCGACTGTCTTTGGCAGGAATCGCCAGAGTAACTGGGGTTTCTGAGCTTTGGCTGCAACGCTACGTGAATGCGAAAGATGCGTCTGTGCCTCGACCAGTGACGGTGAGCGCTAAAAAAAAGGGCGCTTAACGATTCAGTGTGATGAGTTGTGGTCATTTGTGAACCACAAAGGGAACAAGCAGTGGGTTTGGCTAGCCCTTGATGTCAAGACACGGGAGATTGTCGGGGTGCACATTGGCGACCGTTCGGAAGCGGGAGCCAAAGCCTTATGGCAATCCTTGCCCCCGGTCTATCGGCAATGTGCCTTGTGCTAGACCGATTTTTGGAGGGCTTATGCGGCAGTTCTACCGAGTCAACGGCACCGGGCAGTCGGCAAGGAGAGTGGATTGACCAATCGAATTGAACGATTCAACTGCACTTTACGTCAGCGAGTCTCGCGCCTGGTGCGAAAAACATTGTCGTTTTCCAAGAAGTTAGACAATCACATTGGAGCAATCTGGTACTTTGTTCATGACTACAACGCATCCTTACCCGTTTAGGACTACCGAATCAAACACTCGTTGATTCAAAAGACAATGTGCTTTCAGCTAACAACTTGAAGCACGAGAGGGCCAATGTTCAGCCCTCTTGTTGCCATTCTCCAGTGCTTGCAGAAGTTTGCAGACCCCTGCCTCTTTCATCCTTCTCGATAACCTGATTGTAGTGGAATTAATTCCATTTATACATATGATTGGGAACACTACAAGACAAATACCTTCGATCGCTTTTGGCGATCGCTTAGATGAGCAAACCCTAGAATTGCCCTTTAAGAATTCTGAGAGAGTATTTTAGACAAATCGCATTGACACATCTTTAGCGGTCTCAGGCTTTACTCGTGTCTTCACTATAGACACGCAGAGCTAGCTCCTCAGTGTCTTTCAGCCAGTGACGGTCTCACTGCTTGACTTCTTCCTTTTCATTCATCTCACGTCAAATCGGTCATTGCGACTTTTCAATGGGCGCTGGAATGCGATAAAAGCTCTGCTTTCATTCCATTTCACGCAAATCAGTCATTGCGACCCATCACTTCCCGGTCTGCTCCGGGTTCCCGCCAACCTTGAGCTTTCATTCCATTTCACGCAAATCAGCCATTGCGACTTTCAAGCTTTGGATAACAAGTGTACAGGGTGATTCAGATCAGGGCAGGCATCGATCGTGCCGTTAGAGGGGGGTGGAAAGGGTGAAAGATTGGTTTATCTGGAGGCTTCAAGCTTGGAAAGTTTGCGCCACTCATTTGCTAGAACTTTCAAACAGAGATTTTTATTGCAAACAAGGTTTTGCACTATCAAGTTGGTAGTGCAAGTAGAACAGATCCTGAATTCCTTATAAGGATATAGGAGGCACTTTTGTGATCGAGATTCTGCGCTGCTCATTTACTAGCACCTTTTAAGGAAAATTTTCATCCATAGGACTTTCGTTTTGGAAGAATAATTTTGCGCTACTCATTTGCTAATGAGGGTTTTCAGGGCTTTAAAGGGGTGAAAACACTGAAGGCTCTTCTGAGCAGCGGTCTTACCCCTTAGAAAATTGCCCATCTATTTGCAAATTGCGCCATTTTACGTGCCCAGTCACAGCAGCGATTGTGGCTCGTCCTGCTCAGGAAAAAGTGCTTTCGCCTTTCGCTTGAGGATGACTGCTGCAAACGAGGAAGGCTCCATTCTTTGGACACATCGCATGATATTCTATCGAGGCTGAAATCCCATAGGTTAGTGATGAACAGCACGCTTATTGATGTCGTTGCCTGGATTTGTATCAGGGATAGACAGGTTTTGTGTGCCCGGACAACAGGTAAGGATGTGTTCTATGTCCCCGGTGGCAAACGGGAGAAGGGTGAATCTGACTGGGAAGCATTGCGCCGAGAGGTTCAGGAAGAACTCAATGTCAGCCTGATTGCTGAAACCTTCACTGAGGTGATGGTCGTGCAGGAAGTCGCTCATGGCTATACAGAGCCAACTCAGGTGATGATGCGCTGCTTCCAGGCGGACTTCACGGGTGAGATCATCGCCACCTCTGAAATCGAAGCGATCGCATGGCTAAAGTATAGGGATTTAGACCAATGCGCTCCAGCCACGCAACGGGTACTGGAGTATTTGGATCAGCAGCAGTGGATTGATTAGGTGCGATCGCTCACAAGCGGTAGCGGCTCAACAGCATCCGTCGTTTCGACCAGCACCAACTCGACGTTTGGATGATTGTTTATCGCGTTTACTAACCAGTCGAAAACCGTTGGTCCTTGTCTTCTCAAGGCTGCTCGTAGTGCCCAGGCGGTTTTGATTAATGTAGTCGGAGGACAATCCTGCAACTGTTGCAGCAGTTGGCGAACAGTCTCGTCATAGCCTAAAGCCGCTCTTGCATAAGCCACTTCGCGCCACACTAAGCGGAACGCCTCAGGTAAGCACCCATAATCACCACGAAGTACAGCCTGGAAACCATCGAGGTTCTCATCCCAGGGTTGCCCTGCCAGCAAAACTTCTCCGACTTCGTTGCAGAACGCTTCAAGTGTTGTGGTGCGACGACCATCAAGAATGTACTCTGGTTTCAACTCCCTTATTTCCTCGCCAAATCCCTCAAACAACGATTAAGTAACCGTTCCACCGATTCTTTGACTCCAAAGTTTTTCACTAATAAGGCAGTTACTTGTTGATGGACACTGGCATATTTGTTGCCATCAGATCAAAGAAGAGAATGGTTGCCCTCCAAGCCCCAGCATAGCGAAATCGAGACAACTACTAATGTTGCGAGCACCCTTCTTCGGCAGTAACCCTGATTGCTGTCTGGTCTCGTCCACCTTGATGGAGGATGACACGCGCTGCTTTGCCTGTTTCTTCCGCGACAAATGTCAGTTGAGCATCAACCACTTTCACAAAGAATTGAGTTGCCGCTTCTGGAAAAAGCTCGACCCGGTTCTGTCCTGTCAACTGCACAAAGATGCGTTGAGATTCAGTTGTGACTGACAAGATGATGCCAGGAGCTAATTCGTAAGCTCCAATATAGGTTTCATAAATGGCAGGATCAAGGGCGATCGCCTGTCGTTTCTGGGGCAATTGATACGCTTTGCCAAACAGAATTGCGGCTAAGTCATTGCCAATCCTGGCGACTGGAGCTGTTTCCAGATTGCTGAGCACAATGATCGCCACCTGCTCATGGGGATATCTGGCAATAGTGGTGGTGAAGCCATCAATGCGTCCTCCATGACCGACGCGATCGCGCTCATAGGCATGATCAATCACCCAGCCATAACCATAGTGAGCCTTGCCACTCGCTTCACCCATCCCGACTGCTGGTGCAAACATCAACTGCCGAGAAGACTTACTCAGAACGGCATCGCTATAAAGCGCCTGATCCCACCTGTACAGGTCTTCAACGGTGGAGTACAGTCCCCCTGCTCCTAAAGGAATGGTCATATCGATGAATGCCGCATTCTGGTAACCCTCTTCTGCGGGTGCGTAACCTGAAGCTCGATGAGGCAGCATTAGTGCTGACTGGTCATAGCCTGAATGGGTCATCCCAAGCGGCTCGAAAATGTGCTGTTGCAGGTGGTCAACATAGGACTGACCTGAAACAACTTCAATCAGCTTCGTCAGCAGAGTATAACCGGAGTTGCTATAGCTGTAGCGATCGCCTGGTGTGAACTCTAATGGCTGCTCGCTGAACCAGGTCATGATTTCATCCAGGGTCATAACGGTTCGCTGCTTCTGGACATAATCAGGAAAGCTGGTGTAGTTTGGGATGCCAGCCGTATGAGTTAGTAAATGATGAACGGTGATTGCTCCACCTTGAGGATAAGCGGGTAGATAAGTTGAGATGGAACTATCGACCTTCAGTAAGCTCTGCTCTTGAAGTTGCAGCATGGCGGCGGCTGTAAATTGCTTGGTGACAGAACCGAGACGGAATTTGGTCTGAGGCGAATTGGCAACGCCATGTTCCAGATTTGCCATCCCGTAGCCCTGACTCAGTAGCACTTCTCCAGCACGGGCAATCAGAACCGATCCCATGAAGAATCCTGTTTCCAAAGATGCTTCGAGATAGGCTGCCATTTCGTTGACAACGTCCCGATCATTAGTCTGGTCTGGAATCGCTTTCATTAACCGTTTCAGCCTCCAAGATAAGTCGGCTCCAATACTGTTTCCTGAACACTCTCATCCTGCCCTTCCACACGGTAGGCTTTTTCATGGGGTCGAGAACTCACAAGCTTCACCAGTGTCCCATTGATGAAATGCAAGCCAACGCCATTATCGGCTGCATACCCATCTGGCAGGAGTCCCTCTGCCACCCATTGCTACAATATGCCTTTCCACAAGCGATGCAGACATTGGGCTCTTACCTCAATGGCTACAATTGCCGATCATTCAGTTCTGATTATAGAGAGCGATCTTAATGAGTCGTGATCAGGTTTAGGGTATGGGTAGCAGATTCATCATGACAAGGCATAAAACCAAGCGATTGATAGAACTGAGCCGCGACAGGATTGGTTGTGCGGGCGTGAAGCCAATCGAAGCTGAGCTTTGCTACTTCGAGCATCTGGTGCACTAATGTTCGCCCAATTCCCTGACGACGATTTTCCTGCATGACGTATAACCGTCGAACTCGTCCAATTTGGCTGGAGTTGATGTAGGGGTCACGATTTAACCCGCAAACGCCAAGAATGAGATCGCCTTGTCTCGCAATGAACAACGTTTCTCCTGGTCGATCGAAGCGATTTACGCCTGTTTCCCAATCAGTGACGAGTCGATCGATGGCGCGGAAGCCTGCCATCTTGCTCTCTGCCAGTATTTCGGTAAACTCCTGTGTGGGCAAAGATCGAATGCTCTGGATTTCAAGTGCCATTCTACGAAGCCTCGCCATTGGGTATATCAGTACAATCAATGTCTGCAAGGCGAATTTCAGTTTGAAGAGGATAAGCATATGGTTCACCAGGAATATCTTAGCCTGCCCACTAAAGGGCACGGGGATATGCATGATTTGACTGAACAGATCAGCCAAATTGTCCAAAAAGCAGGTATCCGAAAGGGAATGGTAAATGTGTTTAACGTGGGCAGTACAGGCGCAATTGGTGCCATTGAATTTGAGCCGGGGTTACAGCGAGACTTACCTGAACTACTGAACAAGCTGATTCCACCCAGTCGAGATTACGGGCATGAGCAGACCTGGCATGATGGCAACGGGCACTCCCATCTTCAGGCAACCTGGCTTGGACCCTCTCTGACCGTACCTATTGAACAGGGCAAGCTAGTTCTGGGAACGTGGCAGCAGATTTTTCATCTGGAATGTGATGTCAAAGCCCGACAGCGCAAAGTGATGGTGACCGTCTACGGAGAGTAATCCAGTCACCACTGGATGTTACAGCTTGAGAGATTGAATGCTCAAATCTTTCAAGGTGATCGTGAAGTGCCGTTGTTCTCCTGTTGCAACAAAAGAAACGATCGCTTCACAAGCCACAGCTACCGTTAACATCACCGAATTACGTGCGAGTGGATAATCACAGACATCATCATTGACATCGGATGGAACTCGATAAACCTCATTCCAGATAACCTCTGCATAGTCGGCAGAGAGTCCAGCATGGAGGCAAGGAGTTCTAGTACGATCGGCGTAATCCTTCACCGCTTGGCGAGAGGTACTGTTGTCGAACACGTCAACAATTAATCCACTCTCTTTGAGTAGTTGAGCCACATTCGTCGCAGTCAGTTCTTTGGTTTCGGCTTCTACCTTTATTAGATGTCAAGCATATCGTCGAGTCGCGACAGCGACACAGACGAATTAGTAACGAGCCAAAGACCTTGCTAGCGGATGAGCACAGACGTTATTGCACACTAAAAATGGACAAGTCAAAGTAGT